>MDSX01071362.1_pt1 | contig 13263 bp, 11 predicted proteins | sample 811141 | NCBI WGS metagenome assembly MDSX01 (sample SAMN05326642, study PRJNA326480) | marine metagenome | isolation source: seawater | place: Atlantic Ocean: South East | collected 2010
AAACCGTGCATTTGGATCGTGGTTTGGTGCGTGAGTTAATCAAGACCATTCCGTCCGACTTCACTTATCACGCGCGTAATCCGAAAAATAACGTACGCTTAGGTGGCAAACATTCTGTGTTTGTACCGATGACAGGGGCACCGTTCTTACGTGATCTTGATGATGTGCGCCGTAATCCCGTTTTGGAGGATTTGGCAAATTTTCACAAATTGGCGCATATGATGCCAGCTTTGCATTCCTCAGCACACCATATTGTTGAACCTTATGATCACCCGATCAGTCAACGCCATCTGCGCATCACGTATTCGTCGATGAAACATTCGGACAAAATGTTCATGGGCATGACCACCAGTCCGAAAAATGCTGAGGATGTGTTGGACATGTGTGCGATCTTGTTTGGTGAGGAGTTTCTGGAAAATCATCCTGTGACAACAGGGAATTGCAACGGAAACTCGCCGCTGGTTTGGGATGAAACCATGTTGGGCGCAATGCGTGCCTTCTGCAAACGTAACCAACCTGTTTTGTGCTCACCTTTTGTCTTGGGTGGTGCGAACACACCTGCCTCGGTCGCTCCGTCAGTTGCACAGTTGAATGCGGAAGCCTTATCGGCACTGGCCTATACCCAAGTGATCCGCAAAGGGGCCCCTGCGATTTACGGCCACTATTTGGCGACTGTCTCCATGAAATCTGGGGCTCCTATGGCAGGAACGCCTGAAATCAGCCTGATGAACTTTATGATCGGACAGATGGCGCGGTATTATGGGGTGCCTTGGCGGACATCGAACACGCTAGGGGGCGCAAAGACCTTTGATGCACAGGCAGGTTATGAAAGTGCAACGACGCTTTCCGCCGTCATGCACGCAGGGGCCAACTATATCTGGCATTCTGCCGGTTGGAATGAGGCTGGTATGCATTGCTCAACCGCAAAGTTCATCGTTGATGCCGAGCAATGTGCGATGGCTTATCGTATGGCTGAAGGTCCACGCTGGGATGATTTTGATACAGCAATTGCGGCTGTGTCCGATGTGGGGCCAGGCGGTCATTATTTAGGACATCCACATACGTTGGAAAACTTTGAACGCGGTTTCTTTATGCCGGAATTGTTTGACAATAACTCAATTGAACAATGGCAGGCTGATGGTAGTGTTGAAATCACTGAACGTGCTTTGAAACATGCGCGCAAGTTGCTGAAAGAATACCAAGAGCCGAAACTGGATATTGCCAAAAACGAAGAGCTTTTGGAATATATTGCGCGACGCGAACGTGAAATTCCGGCGGCAGACGCCCTGAACCAAGATTATTAGTTTTTTCCCGACTGCCTCGCCTGCCTTGTGCAGGTGGGGTGCTTTTTAAATGCATATGCATAATCATTGATGCGTCGCAAAATTACAAAAGTTATGTCGGGAAAATACAAGCACAAAGTAGAGTGATCGTTCTACAGTTAAATGATGATAGATACAAAACAAAGAATCGCTAGAAACTTAGAGACCCAATTCGCCTTAATGGGATTTGCATTGCCAGGGGTGGATGCGCTTCGTGCAGGGGCCGATGTATCCTTGCGCACGCTCTATAAGTATTACCCATCGCGCGAAGCTATGGTGATCGGTGCGCTGGAATACCGTAACGACGCATATATGGATTGGATATCTGGGGGCCCAGATCATGGGACAGAACATGTGCTGCATATCTTCAACCGTTTGGGCGATTGGCAGTCGGAAGTCGCGTGTAACGGATGCCTGTTTTTGAATGCTCTGGCGGCCTACACTGAAAGTTTGGCCATTCGCAAAACAGTTGAACATCATAAAGACCAAGTGCGTTTGGCATTTGAAACACGGCTGCGTGCAATTGCTCCAAATGTCAAAATAGAAGAGCTGTCAGAGGCATTGATGACCATTCATGAGGGCCAGACAGAAATGGCGATGATACAGGATACAAGAACGGCATTAAAAGCTGCGTTGTTATTAGCGCGTGCTCTTTTAAAAAGTGAGGATATAACATGACACTTCCCCAAACGATGGCGGCCGTGCTGCTAACTGGGCACGGAGGTATCGACAAACTCGATTATCGCACGGATGTGTCTGTGCCTGAACCCAAAGCGGGTGAGGTGCTGATCCGTGTCGCTGCTGCTGGCGTCAACAACACAGACATTAACACTCGCATTGGTTGGTATTCCAAGGCTGTTACCGAAGATACAAATTCGGGTGGATCTGAGGGTTTTGAAACCGTTGATGATGACGATGCCAGCTGGTCTGGAACGCCGCTGAGTTTTCCGCGCATTCAGGGTGCCGATGTCTGTGGATACATCACTGCCGTTGGGGATGGGGTTGATGCCACTCGTATCGGTGAACGTGTATTGGTGCGGAATATGTTGCGCACCTATGTTGATTACCGCCCTTACGAGTGTTGGACGATTGGCAGTGAATGTGATGGTGGTTTTGCTCAATTCGCTGTTGCACCTGCACAGGAAACCCATGCAGTAAATTGCGATTGGTCGGATGCAGATTTGGCCTCAGTTCCTTGCGCCTATTCAACAGCGGAAAACATGTTGCACCGTGCTAATGTTGGTGCGGAACGGGTGTTAGTGACGGGTGCATCAGGCGGCGTTGGGTCAGCGGCTGTACAGCTTGCCAAACGTCGCGGTGCCACTGTAATTGCGCTGTCTTCTGTGTCTAAAGCAGATGAGGTCAAAGCTCTTGGTGCCGATCAAGTCATCGACCGCAATGCTGATCTTATTGCCGAGTTGGGTGCGGGGTCGATTGATGTGGTTGTCGATCTTGTTGCGGGTGAACAGTGGCCGACATTCCTTGATCTTTTGCGTCGTGGTGGGCGCTATGCCACGGCTGGTGCCATTGCTGGGCCGATTGCGCAGATTGATGTGCGCACATTATACTTGAATGACCTCACATTGTTTGGTTGTACATTTCAAGAGGACGAGGTTTTTGCCAATCTGATCTCCTATATCGAAGCTGGTGAAATTCGCCCAGTGGTTGCTAAAACCTATCCGCTGGCCGAGATCGTAACGGCGCAGGAAGATTTCCTTGCCAAGAAACATACCGGAAAACTGGTGCTTATTCCCCCAAAGGTGATTTTATGAGAATTGCAAAGATAGAGGTCTATCAGGTCGATCTGCCCTATTCGGGAGGTGTATACCTGTTGTCTGGCGGGCGTGAATATCGCAGTTTTGACGCCACAATCGTACGGGTTATTGCTGATGATGGCACCGAAGGTTGGGGCGAAAGCACACCGTTTGGGTCAACCTATATCGCGTCACATGCGCTTGGTACCCGTGCAGGCATTGCTGAAACCATAACATTTTAGGCGATCCCACGTCACCTAGGAGGCATAAATGAAAATCAAAAAAATCCACATCTACCAGTACGACCTTCCGGTCAAAAACGCACCCTACACAATGGCTGGCGTCCAGATATTGGCTCTGGACACAACGCTTGTAAAGCTGGTGGCCGATAACGGTCTGATCGGCTGGGGTGAAACTTGCCCATTGGGGCCAACCTACGCCGAGGCTCATGCCAAAGGTGCTCGAGCGGCGTTGGCTGAAATGGCCCCCGGTCTGATTGGTACCGATTTGCTACCCTTGACCATTCATCGCAAAATGAACAGCCTGCTGAAGGGCCACAATTATGCCAAGGCTGCAATCGACATTGCCACCTATGATCTTTTGGGAAAGGCGACTGGCATGCGTGTGGCGGATATTCTGGGCGGTGCGGTTACTGAAAACGTGCCGTCATATTATGCCTGCGGAATTGACACCCCAGATGATACTGCGCGACTGGCGGCTGAAAAACGCGCCCAAGGCTATTCTCGGATTCAGCTGAAAGTTGGTGGTCGCCCAGTTGATATAGATATAGAGGTGGTGCACAAAGTCTGGGAAACCGTCGGTAACTCCATGCGTCTGGCAATCGATGCAAACCGTGGCTTGACGACACGTGACGCCCTTCGTATCAGTCGCGAATGTTCAGACATCCCTTTCATTATGGAGCAACCCTGCGACACAGTCCATGACTTACGCCAGATTCGCCCACTGCTGCATCACGCGCTTTACATGGATGAGAATAGCACTGATCTCGCAACCGTGATTGATGCGGTGGGCACTGGAATGGTAGATGGATTCGGCATGAAAGTGACCCGTATTGGCGGACTGCATCCTTATTCGGTGGTACGCAACATCTGCGAAGCCCGCTCACTGCACCATACTTGTGATGACAGTTGGGGTGGTGACATCATGGCGGCGGCGTGCACTCATATGGGGGCGACGGTTCAGCAGCACCTGTTCGAAGGTGCTTGGCTGGCTCAACCTTATATCGAAGGCAACTATGATCCTGAAAATGGCATCAAAATCAAAGAGGGCCATATTGCCCTGCCAACAGGATCAGGCTTGGGTGTCGTCCCCGATGAGGCCTTATTTGGCGCCCCGATGGCATCATTTTGATGGAGAATAACAATGTATTTTATAGGTATTTCCATTAAAAACAATGTGAGCGATATCTGTACTGCGACTTTTGTTGATTGGGCACTGTTGCGTTAATTTGATAACAGACAATCGGGCCTGCAGTTTAGCAGTTTTAAGCTGCTAAACTGAACAAATTGTGCAGATGCGCGATCTCGCCGATTGGTCCCGATCTGCGTTGATGAATGTGGTGGTTCGACCATGGCGCGGGTGGTTTCGATACCCTGAAACATGGCTTTGGCAGATCGCAATGTCATGAAGCCGCGCATGGGATTAAGCAGTTTCTTCAAAGCAGAATGATCCCCCTCTATCCAGTTGTTCAGATACTTCTGGTCGACGTGGCTAATTTTATCGCCAGGGTCACGATGTCGGTTGAATTCCGCCAAAACCTTGCGGTAGCTGTGGGCCTTGTCAGTTATGATCGCCAGAGGGTGCTACAAACGAGCATTGTCCATCGCTTTCCTTGCCCGCCAAAGGTAACGCCACTTACCGCCCACACAGATGTATATTTCATCAACGTGCCAAGTCTGTCCCCTCCTATCTCGGTGGCTGAAGTTGCGCTTGGAAACCTCTGGGCTAAACTTCACAACCCACCGGTAGACGGTGGAGCCTTCGACCTCGATATCGCGTTCCGTCAACATGTAGCGCACTTCCCGATAAGACAGTCCATAGCGGCAATACCAACGCACAGCCAATAGGATAATCTCAGGCGGAAAGCGATGGCGCTTGAAGGGGGTCGGCGTGACATTGGCTACTTCGGTAAAACAAAACCGTAAATATCGACAAATCAGAAATTTAATGCAACAGTGCCGTTTGCCTTACATGTGAAGGCAATTGGCCGCCCTTTCTTGGGCGGCCATCTTTTAGATTACTCGTTGCCTGCACGCCACTCTTTCCAACGTAGGTAGGCATTTGCACCGATTGCCGCGAACGGTTGAGGAGGAAGCGGTTTAGGTTGCTCTTCGGCAGTGAAATAGCGGGTAATATCTGACGTCTCACCGCAAGCCAGTTCCGCTGCAGCCATGCCCGTCAATGTCCCTCGTGTGACGCCAAGTCCATTTTGTACACAGGCAGAAAATACCCCGTTTTCAATTTCTTTCATTAGCGAAACGCCGTTTAAGCTCAGGCACAGATGTCCTGCCCAGCGGTATTCCATTTTCATCCCCGCCAATTGTGGAAAACGGCTATCAAATTTTTCCTGTTGTACTTTTGTTGTGCGCGCCAAATCGGCCTTAGACGTAACCATATTTGGACGCATTGCCGCGCAGGTGCGGGTAATGATCCGATTGCCACCTTGGCCCGTATCAATTCGGCGCATGGTCGTACCCATCGGGTCTGACGGGGTGATGCCCCACCGTGATTGGCCGCCTAAGTTGGCGATGTCATCCTTTGTCAGTTCTGGCGTCATTGAGGCATAAAGAAACAGTTGCATCAAACGTCCTTTGGCAATGCCAAAACTTTCAAGATGTCCATTATTAGCAAGAATGACGCGTGGTGCGGTAACAGATCCTTTGGGGGTGTGAACACACCAATCAGGGCCGACCTTGGTAAATTTCGTAACAGGGGAGTTCTCATGTAATCCGACACTGCGTCGTAATCCTTTACCCAAGCCGCGAATATAACCGGCAGGCTGCAACATCACTGTACCTGGGGTGTAAAGTCCTGAGCGGTAATGGTGACTTCCGGTTAGCTCATACATCGCTTGCGCATCCAGCACCTCAGAGTACTCACCCAAGCTGGACAGATGTCTCGCATAGCTGGCATTATGGGCGTCACCTGCGACACTGGCAGATCCATTGACCTTGCCCACTGGGTCAAAGTAATTTGGATCAGTCCCGTATTCTTCGACCGCATCGCGGGCAAACTCAATTGCTTGGCGGTTCAAACCAATCATCAACCGATCAGCATCCGCTCCTTGTCCAGCATAATCATCCGATGCCAGATCATGTGGCAGGTCAATCATAAAGCCCGAGTTGCGCCCCGCAGCCCCTTCTGCCAACCGCCCGGCCTCTATCACCACAATCCGCGCGCCAGGTTGCGATTGTGTTAGGAGGCGGGCGGCTGAAAGTCCGGCAAAGCCCCCACCGATTATTACGAAATCGGCCGTTTTAGCGTCATTCAATGGCGTGGCGGCAGATTGCGCTCCCAGAATATTATTCCAGGCGGCAGGTCCAGTGTGTCGAGGTAGTCGTTTAGCAGTGTATTCCGTCACCCCACGGCCTCATCATCGTTGTCGCTCAAATCGATCCAGATGGTTTTGAGCTGGGTGTATTGATCGTGGGCGTGAACCGAGTTGTCACGGCCGCCAAAACCCGATTGCTTATAGCCGCCAAAGGGGGTGGAAATATCGCCTTCGCCAAAGCTGTTAACCGTCACAGTCCCTGCACGAATTGCACGGGCACCGCGTATGGCACGTTTGGCGTTAGCGGTGAAGATTGAGGCGCAAAGACCAAATTCAGTGTCGTTGGCGACCTTGATGGCCTCATCAAAGCTACCGATTTCAATTACAGTCAGAACCGGGCCAAAAATCTCTTCACGGGCCAAAAGATGTGTATTGTCAGGCACCTCAATCACAGTGGCTTCGACAAAAGCACCATCATGGGATTTACCACCCAAACGAACACCTTCGGCACCTTCAAGGTAGCTGCATACTTTGTCAAAATGCGCCTTCGAGACCAACGCGCCCATGCGGGTTTCTGGGCTAAGAGGGTCGCCGATATTCCAGTGTTTGGCGTGGGATTTAATACGTTCCAAGAGTTCTTCTTTGATGTCTTTATGCACAATCAAACGCGAAGAGGCGGAGCAATTTTCACCCATATTCCAAAACGCACCGTTCACAACATGCTGGGCTACCATGTCTATGTTTTCAGCATCATCCATTACCACGCAAGGGTTCTTGCCGCCCATTTCCAGAACAATTTCTTTTGCGTTGCTCTCAGCAGAATAAGTCAGGAAGCGTTTGCCTGTAACGGTAGAACCTGTGAACGATACCATATCGATATCCATATGTCGTCCAATTGGTTCGCCAACGTTACGACCCGACCCTGGCACGATATTCAAAACACCCTTTGGAATACCGGCCTCGGATGCTAGTTCGGCGACACGTAACGCCGTTATTGTCGTTTCAGCGGCAGGTTTAATCACAAGAGAACAACCAGCTGCAAGGGCTGGGCCAATTTTCCATGCCAACATCAGCAGGGGGAAATTCCACGGCAAAACCAAACCAACAACACCGATAGGTTCACGCACAACCATTGCGATATGATCGTCAGATGCAGGGGCTACTTGGTCATAAATCTTGTCGATGGCTTCGGCGTGCCATTTGATACAATGGATGGTTTCTGGGATATCCACGGTTTCGCAATCATAAATTGTTTTGCCGCTGTCTAGGCTTTCCATCACAGCCAACTCACGCGCATTGCGGGTCAGTAGTTTGCAAAAACGGATCAACACATCTTTGCGCTCTGATGGGTGCATTTTCGACCAGCGACCATCATCAAAGGCTTCACGAGCTTTTTCAACAGCAAAATCCACGTCCTCTTGCCCACAAGAGGCGATCTCGGCCAAGGTTTCACCCGTGGCAGGGTTGGTCGATGTAAAAGTTTTGCCTGATGCGGCTGAACGGTAGCCGCCATCAATATAAGCGGTTGTTGGCAATTCAAGATTTGCGGCGATAGATTTATATTCTTCGGTGGTTAACAGATCCATGTTCTCAGCCCTCTGCCTGAATGTTTTCTATGGTGGTTTTTAAAACGCGGATCACTTGCTCCAGCGCACGTTTGTCGTCTTTGTTCAAACCTTTAAGTGGCGGTCGCATAGGACCGGCATCAATACCGTTCATGGTTACGCCATGTTTAACACATTGGATGAACTTCCCGCCCTGTTCCAACACCCGCATAAGCGGCATCATAGCCGACATAATCCGGCGACCTTTGTCGAAGTTCCCCTCAACTGCGCAGGCCTGATAGAGTGCTACATGCTCTTCTGGCAGGAAGTTTGAGCCAGCACAAATCCAGCTACGCGAACCCCATGCAAAAAACTCTAGCGCCTGATCATCCATGCCGCAGGACATTTGGATATGTGGGTAATCGCGGGCCAGAAGGTGGACGCGGTTGATGTCGCCCGAGCTTTCCTTGATGGCACAGATATTACGAGAACGGCCAACGCGATTTAAAAACTCTTCACCCATGTGAACACCCATGCGTCCTGGATAGTTATAAAGTACAATGGGCAGATCAGCGGCCTTATCGATGGTCAAAGCATTCAAAGCATTTTCGCGCTCAGTGGGCACAGAATAGGGCGGAGTAGCCAACAGAATTGCATCAGCACCCATCTCACGCGCACCCGTTGCAAGGGCCACTGAATCTGACGTCATCATTGCACCTGTGCCGATGATTAACGGTAAACGGCCTTTGGATTGTTCGCGGGTAAACCGTGCGATCTCTAGACGTTCGGGAACGCCTTGTGCATAGTTTTCTCCAGTCGAGCCACCAGAGATCAATCCGTGCACGCCTTTGTCGATCAGGTTTTCAATGACATCCGACAAACCATCATAGTTGACGCTGCCATCAGTAAAAAACGGGGTAACAACAGGAGTGTATATCCCCTCAAAATTCATAATCGGGTTCATTGGTGTCCTCATATATGGGTTTTATGTGAAAGTGATCCCAGCGGTATATCCAACCGGCTTGGCATCACAAAAATTTCGATTTGATTGCGCGATAAGTTCCAGTGATCTGTCGCAAGTTGTTCTGCTGCGGCTTCATCGCCAGTTTCTATGGCCGTAATTATTGCATCATGTTGTTCACTTGCTGCGGACAGGTTCTCAACCATCTGGGTATCTTGTGGTCGATAAAAGGTCATACCAATACGCGCGTGATCAATGAGTAGGCGTTTGAAGCTTGGCAACAAATAAATATTGTCGGCCATTTCACCTGTGATTTCGTGAAAACGATTATTGGCTAGGGCACGGTCTGTACCCGAGCCTTTGCGTAAGGCTTCTTTAAAAGTCTCTTGGACAGTTTTCAGATCTGCGATTTGTCCAGATCTGGCATTTCGTGCTGCAAGCCGCAAAATTGCACCATAAACCATAGGTGCTGCCAGAAAGAAATCGCGCAGGGAAGTATGGTTCATCTCTGAAATACGTGCACCACGGTTTTCGCGTAACTCAACATAACCTTCACCAGCCAACTGCCGCAATACCTCGCGTAACGGTGTACGAGAAAGGGAGAACTCTTCAGATAACCGTACTTCATCCAAGTCCGAACCGGGGCGCCGTTCCAAAGTCAACACCGCCTTTTTCAAAGCATCATAAAGTACGACCTTACGCAATTTGGCATCTTCTTTCATTCGACTCTCCACATGTTGATTTGTCTGCCTTGGGGAAGGCTCCAGTGTAAGCTATAGTATGTCAAAATAATAATTAGTATGTCAAAATAATAATTATTAGTGTATAGAAAAATAATAATGATTGTACACAATAAAAATATATGTTGTTATCAAGCAATCAAAATAAGGAGGGTGACAGTGACAATAAGTTCAGAAGATGCCGTAATTGATTGTCGCGGGCTGTGGAAAATATTCGGAAAACGTGCTGATGAGGCAATGAAAGCGGTTCAAGAACAAGGTCTTGGGAAAATTGAAGTGCGTGATCAATATGATTGTGTTGTTGGTGTTCAAGATGCAAGCTTCACCGTCGCACGGGGTGAGATTTTCTGCATTATGGGCTTGTCTGGCTCGGGAAAATCTACGCTGATTCGCCATGTGAACCGCTTGATTGATCCAACTTCAGGGCAATTGTTCATCGAAGGCCAGGACGTGAATGCACTGTCTGCCCGTGAGCTGCGCGAAGTGCGGGCCGAGAAAATCGGCATGGTGTTTCAAAACATGGCCTTGATGCCGCATAAAACAGTGATGGACAATGTGGCCTTTTCACTTGAGGTGCGCGGTCGTGATGTTCAGCAACGTCGTGATATTGCTCAGCACGCGATTGATGCCGTTGATTTGAACGGCTGGGATCAAAAGTACCCTGATGAACTGTCAGGGGGTATGCAACAACGGGTCGGGCTGGCGCGTGCCATCGCAGCAGACCCATCGATCTTGTTAATGGATGAGCCGTTTTCTGCGCTGGATCCACTGATCCGCCGCCAATTGCAAGACAAGTTCATGACGCTGTCTGCCGAGATGAAGAAAACAACACTCTTTATCACCCACGATCTGGATGAGGCAATTCGCATTGGTGACCGTATTGCGATTATGAAAGACGGTGCACTGGTACAGGTTGGAACACCTGAAGATATCGTGACCAATCCAGTTGATGATTATGTGGCTGATTTTGTCGCTGGTATATCCAAGCTTGAATTGATTTCTGCGGGTAAAATCATGGAGCCGGTTCCTAAATTCGAAAAGCGCAGCGGAAAAGTGGATATTGCAGCTTGGCCCGAAGCGCGCCCAGATCACTCTTTGGATGACTTGGTCAACCTGTCGATTGCAACCCAGCATCCAATTATCGTGAAATCAGATGGCAAACCCGTTGGCATTGTGACCAAGAATGCGCTGTTACGCGGTATTCAAGGCGACATCGACGATACGACATCAATCGAACAATAAGGAAACGGACACATGGCAGATAAAGAATTTAATATCCTAGACCCCTTTTCTTCGGTCGATTTGGGCATTGCTGAAAGCGCTGATGGCGTAAAACAATGGGCGATTGCCAATCGTGATGTAATTCAACCGATCAAAAGGTTCTTTAATGAAATCATTGTTGGTATCGACAATGGGCTGAATGCAATACCGCCAGTGGTCATGTTGGCATTCATGGTTCTGATTGCTTGGCAAGCGGCGGGCCGGCGGGTGGCAATACTGGTCGGGGTTAGTATGACTGTACTAGGCTTTCTGGCACCCAACGCTTGGGCATTGGCAATGACCACGCTTGCGATTGTGGTTTCCGCAGTGATCCTATGCTTCATCATTGGCTTGCCTCTGGGTGTACTCGCGGGGAAAAATGATCGATTTGAATCCATCATTCGCCCCGTATTGGATACGATGCAAACCATTCCTGCCTTTGTATATCTCGTGCCTGTAGTGATGCTTATCGGTATTGGCAATGTTTCGGGTGTAATTGTGACGATTATCTTTGCTTTGCCCCCTTTGGTGCGACTGACCTCGCTGGGTATTCGCGGGGTCAATGAAAGCGTGGTTGAAGCCGCTCGCGCCTTTGGCGCTAGCCCACGTCAGATATTGCTCAAGGTTGAATTGCCTTTGGCCACGCCAACGATTTTGGCGGGTATTAACCAGACCATCATGCTGTCATTGTCGATGGTGGTGATTGCTTCGATGATTTCCGTGAAGGGCCTCGGAAACGAGGTGTTGCGGGCCATGGGGCGTCTGGATGCGGGTAAAGCCCTGGTCAGTGGTCTGGGCATCGTCATTCTGGCTATCGTGCTGGACCGGATCACCCAAGGAATGGGACAATCGGGCCGTGACCGGGGTCACCGTCATTGGTGGGAAGCGGGCCCTGTAGGCTTGATCCTGCGCCTGACAGGCAAAAACTCATAATAAACTTAAACTAATCAACAGAGAGAAAAGGAAACACTATGTTTAAGAAATCTACAATTGCCACGCTTATGGCTGGTAGCATGTTGGCAAGCACTGCATTTGCCAATGATACGCCAGGAGAAGGCGTAATAGCCCGGCCAGTCACTGGGGCCGCACTAGAAGAAGTCTTCCAGCATGAAGTTTTATACAGGGCGTTGGAAGACCTCGGCTACGAAGTTGCCGAACCGCAAGAGGTTGAATACCAGACGATTCACCTAGCTCTGGGAACAGGTGACGGCGATTTCACCGCAGTTCACTGGAATCAACTGCACCATGCTTTCTTTGAAGAGTCTGGTGGCGACGCGGTTCTTGAAAAAGTAGGCACTCTTGTAGACGGAGCACTTCAAGGATACTTGGTTAACAAATCCGCCTATGACGCTGGTGTGACCAATCTGGGTGATCTTACCAAACCAGAAGTTGCCGCAATGTTTGATGCCGATGGTGATGGTAGCGCCGATCTTGCTGGTTGTGTGCCAGGCTGGGGCTGTGAACGTGTGATCGAACATCATATGACCGAATATGGTTTGCGTGACACGGTCACCCACAACCAAGGTGCCTATAACGCCATCATCGCGGATACAATCGCGCGTGGCGCTTCTGGAGAAAACATCCTGTATTTCACATGGACACCATACTGGGTGTCGGGCGTGTTGGTGCCGGGTGAAAATGTCGAATGGCTGTCAGTTCCTTATTCGTCGCTGCCCGACGGGCAGGAAGGCCAAACTAAATTCGGAGACAAGGATCTTGGGTTCGCTGTCGATAGCATCCGAGTTGTCGCTACAGATGAGTTTCTTGCGGCCAATCCAGCTGCACAAAAACTGTTCGAAATTGCAAAAATCGACATCAACGATGTTTCGGCTCAGAATAGGCTGATTGCCGATGGAGAGGATGATTCTGCGGACATTAGCCGTCATGTGGATGATTGGATCAAAGCCAATCAGGCAACATACGACAGCTGGCTGGCGGCTGCCCGCGCCGCGGCCAACTAAGGCTTAAAAAGAGCAGTGTCCATATATGGGCACTGCCATCCGCGAGGGCCTTAATATGAAGAAAACTGAATGTTTTCTATTCCTTCTTGTTGAAAACTTCTCGCATCTTGCATTTTCCTGCGCACTTGAACCCTTGCGAATTGCCAACTTGGTCAGCGGCGAAGAGCTTTATAAATGGTCTTTTGCATCAGAGGATGGTGTACAGGCGAC
>MDSX01040903.1_pt1 | contig 13262 bp, 8 predicted proteins | sample 811141 | NCBI WGS metagenome assembly MDSX01 (sample SAMN05326642, study PRJNA326480) | marine metagenome | isolation source: seawater | place: Atlantic Ocean: South East | collected 2010
ACGCGGGTCGAGCCCCGGCGGCTTCACCGTCGACTGGGTACGGCTTGGTGCACGCGGAGGAGCAGGTTGGGTTGGTCAAGGAGGCGCTCATGGCGGATTGAGCGGCGTGGCTTGAACGTATCGAGTGGCGGATAACTTAGTTTAACAGCAAGTGTATTGACGGAGCGTGACAGTATTTTTCAGACGCGTCGCGGGAGGTACTCGGGCATTACCGTCGTTTCAACCGAGTTGTTAAAAGTTTTAACCTGTTTGGGCCCATAAACGCAAACAAGGTGGTGACGTATCTCTGCTCGTTATCCTAAAGTTCCGTCGATTCGACGCCCTCGCGCTCACACCTCGTTCGGCGCAGCGCTCCGAACGTATCGCCCACTCGTCGGGTCCATTCGTCGTTAAGAGACCCAGCGTCACGCGAATAATGGCGGCCTGCGTCGCCAACCTCGGCGGCATCGCTCGCCACCAGGCGGTCACCGCGCGGGGCGCATCTTCTCGCACCGCCGGCGGTCTCCTCCCGCTCCGCCGCGCGGGCGCCTCCGGCCGCGCCGCGCGCCGCGTCAGGTCCTCCGTCGCCGTCAGGGCGTCCATGGCCGGCGCCGAGTTCCCCTCCTTCGATCAGGTCCAGGGCGCCGTCGCCAACGTCCACGCGTCGTTCATCGGCAGCGACGCCGTCGCCAGCCTCTTCCAGGTGGCCGATGCCGCCGAGCTCGCCGCGCTGGACGAGCTCAAGGGACTGCAGAAGGGCGGCTGGCTCGGGCCCATCACCGACCTCCTAGAGAGCATCCTCAAGGTGCGTTCACATTCACATTCACGCGAGGCCTCGTCTCGGCACCGCTGGAGATGCCTCGGGCGATCCACCATTTTTCCCATCCCACGGTGCCCGAACCCTACCCCCTAGTTGGAGATGTAAATCATCCATCCGTCGCCTTCCTCCGCGCCCGTCACTGACCTCCGCCCCGAACCAATCCCATGTCTTAATCGACCAAAACAGGCGATCGACAGCGGCTTCGTGGGCCTCGGCGTCCCGTACTCCTACGGCTACGCCATCCTCGCGCTCACCTTACTCGTCAAGGTTGTCACCTTTCCCCTGACCAAGAAGCAGGTGGAGGGCAGCATCCAGATGCAGGCCATCCAGCCGCGCGTCAAGGAGCTTCAGGCGATGTACGCCAACGACCCCGAACGACTGCAGATGGAGACCGCGAGGCTGTACAAGGAGGCCAACTTCAACCCGCTCGCGGGATGCCTCCCAACCTTTGCCACGCTCCCCGTGTTCATCGGCTTATACCGAGCCCTCTCCAACGCCGCCGTCGAGGGCGTCCTCACCGACGGGTTCTACTGGATCCCATCCCTCGGCGGGCCCACGAGTATCGAGGCCAGGAACGACGGCAACGGGTTCGCATGGCTCTTTCCCTTCGTCGACGGCGCCCCGCCCCTGGGCTGGCACGATACCATCGCGTATCTCATCCTCCCCGTGCTCCTCGTGGTGTCGCAGCTCGTGTCGCAGAAGGTGATGACCCCGGAGCAGCCCAAGGACGTGGACCCGTCCCAGGCGCAGACCCAGGCCATCTTGAAATTCCTCCCGTTCATGATCGGCTTCTTCTCCCTCAACGTCCCAGCCGGTCTCACACTGTACTGGTTCGCCAACAACCTCCTGAGCACCGGCCAGACGGTGTACCTCCGCAAGACCACCAAGGCTCCCGAGCCGCCCCCCGCGATGGCCGGCGGCATGCCCATGCCGGGCACCGCGGCCACCACCGCGGCGACGCCCGTGCGCGTGGAGTACGTGCCCAAGTCCCAGAGGAAGGCGGGTGGCAACGCGATCCCGGCGCCCAAGCCGGCGCCGCCCAGGGTTGAGCCCATGCCCGACACTTTGGCGGCGGAGTTTGGCGATTTCGACGACGGACCGGCGCAAATCGTGGATGCCGTGGTGGTGGAGGCGAAGGTTGTCGCCGATACCACCGGGGCGGCGGCGGGCGCGGCGGGCGCGGCGGAGGCGGGGAGCAGGAAGGGTGGCAAGAAGGGCGGCAAGGCCAGCAAGGGTTCCCGCAAGCGCAAGGGCAGCAGGAAGTAAACACGTGCCGGGTGGGAGTGTGAGACAAGTCTTCAGCGCGACATACTATATTACGGCGTCGAGAGGCGGCAAGCTGCGGAGGTTCAGAGACATAGCGTGCGACGAGCTCGGAGTGGTTGATTTGTAGAAAAGTTCGTCAATTCAATACGACCAATACTAAGCAAAGTGTCCTAACGAGCACGTTCCGCCCCTCGATGTGATGAAAAAGCTGCTTTCAGCGACGGTAATTCTCCCCACCTAATACTTGCGCAACCGGGGGGTCATTTCGCTTCCACCCAGCATCGACCCAAACTGCTGTCGTGGCTATCGCTCGGGCTCACAGCCTCGACCGCGGTCCCTTGCAGGGCCGGTTGATGCTGATCATCGGCGTCCCCGTCCCGCGCGAAGATGGCGACGGATTGAAGCACCACGCGACTGGGGCGATGCGTGGGCTCGATGCTCGGGACGTTTGAGTTCGCAGTCGCTATCGCGGGCGTCTCCGTTCGCGCCCGAGCCGTCTCCGGCGTACCCTCCGTCTCGCGTGGTGGCTCGAAGTTGGTCACCGCCTTGGGCCCGCGGTACTTCCTGGCCGCGGCGTCGTACGCGCGCGCCGCGAGTTCCTCCGTCGGGAAGGTTCCGAGGTAGAGGTACCTGTTGCCGAGGACGCGACCGATGCGAGCCTCCCACCGCCCGTGCTGGTAGTGCCGGGTGACGCCGCGGAACCGACTGGCGCCGCGCGCGAACCCCGAGCTCGACCGCCTAAGGTGCGCGACGAGCGACGCCGCGGTCATGGACTCGATCTCGTCCATCGACTGCGCGTAGTTGTCCCACGGGAAGTTGAGGTGCGCGTGAACGCCCCAGTATTTGATGGCTGCTTTGTCGTACGCGGACGCGGCTTCCATCTCGGTGGAGTACCCGCCGAGGTAGATCTGCTTACCTTTCTGCCTGCCGCCCGGTTGAGGGTTGGTTCGCTTGGATGCGCTGTCCCAGAGGTGCGCTTCGAAGCGGCCGGTCCACCTGTGCTTGGTGACGCCGCGGAACTTGGAGGAGCGTCCGGGGGGGACGGACCCGGGAGGTTTGTTGGACCGCGGGGTTGGTTTCGCGGGTGAGGGACGCATGCGCGTGGTCGGGGCGGCGGTGGAATCCGAGAGGGACCCGGGAGGTGGAACCGACGTCTCGGTCTTACGCTTGAGGCTGCGCTCCTTCGCGGCGCCCATGGACGCGAGGATGGAGTCGGTCTTGAGTTCGCCGAGCGCGCGCGACGCGGCGGCGGTCCTGGCGCGCTGCGCGGGGGTGGCGCGAAAGTCGCAGCCTCCTCCGGCGTTATGCGCGCCCGCGCGCGTCCCGCCCGCGGGCGCCACGGCCAGGCCGAGACGCATCGCGGGCTGCTGCGCCGCGGGCGCATCGTCGATGAGGAGCGACCTGGCGATCGTGGACAGCTCGGCATCCTCGAAGCGCTCGGGGAGAGCGAAGTCGTCTCTGTTTACTCCGGGGCTCCCGGGCAGGTGCAGCTGCTCGGAACCGCCCCGAAAAGGCCCCTCCAGGAGCCAGTCCATCCATCCGAACGGGTCTAAGCCGCCATCCGCGGCTGGCGTCGTGTCCATCGCGAACGTCCTCCACACGCATGCGACCGCGCGTGGCGCGCGAGGTGGTTGGAAGATACGTGACGTGCGGTTATGAAAGCCGAGCGTTTGCGCCCCGGGAGTATCGGCCGGGCGTTTCCCAGCGACGTGGAAGACGAGGCGTGATCAAATCTGATTCGCAGATATTTTCAGCCAGCTCAGCCCACATCGAGTGCGAGATTAAACCACCAGAGCGACTCGACGCACGCGTGGAAGTCGAGGGGGCACCTCAGAGATATTTTGGTTTTGTCGAAAACGCAGTCGCGTCGGTTATCGACGAAGTAGTTTTATTATCACCCGGCTACTGTCTAGAGCCCGTCAAAGAACTTCTTCGCAGCCTGTTTCTTCACCACCTCCCTCGCTCCCTTCGTGTTCTGCACCTTACCGCCCTTTTTCTGCTTCTGGCTCTGCTTCCGTTTCCGCTTACCGCTGCCGCCTTCCGAGTCCGAGTCGGAGTCGTCCTCCTCGTTCTCTTCGAGCTCGCCGGCTCCGTCGAAGCTCGCAGCCTCCGCGCGCAGATCCCGCTCCCACAGGTACCCCACGTCCCACAGCTTGATCGTTCTATCGTGGCTGGCGGTCGCGAGGAACTTGTTATCGCCCGACAGCGCCATTCGCTCGATTGGCATCTCTCCGTGTTCGCCAACCAGCCCGAGCATCTTATTCGGCAAGATACCGATGATGCGAACGATGCCGTCGCTGCTTCCAGTCAACAAAGTATCCTCGTCCACCTTGATCATCGCGTCGATCGACGACGGGTGCCCGGGGAACCGGTCGCTGATGTCCTCCCACTGCCCGTAGTTGAATATGCTCAGCGTACCAGTCTGACTCCCGGCGACGGCTTTCTTCCCGTTTTTCATCACCACGCACGAGAGCAACTCATCCTCCTGGTTATCGCTCTGCCCGAGCTCCTTCCAGTTGGCCATGTTGAGGTGCGCGATCGTGCCGTCGCCGCTGGTCACGACGAGGCTCCCGTTTGGTCCGTTGGCTCCCGCGGCGACGGCGTCGTCCGATGGAACGTGCGCGATGTCCGAGACGAAATCGACGAAGGGCGCGAAGGACCCGCACGCGGTTTGCTGGCGCGTGTCCCACACCTTGACCACGCCGTCGTCGCAGCCCGTCGCCACGAGGTTGCGGTCCAACACCTGCAGCCTGTTCACCGCGGACTTGTGCGCGTGCTCCAGTTTCGCGAGTGGCTTGCCGGTGGCTGTGTCCAGGGCTAGTATGGATCGGTCGGATGAGCCGGTGAGCAGGAGCGCGCCGTCGTTGACGAAGCCGAGGGTGCGGACAGCCTCGGTGTGCGCGTCGATGGTCTTCAGCTTACGCACTCGGTCACCTTTGTGTTCCCATACCTCGACCTGCGTCGTTGGATGGGGGGCGGGGCAGGGCGTCAGTGTTGGGTCGGGGGCGGCGAGAATGCGGAACATCGCGGAGACTGGAGGCGGCGGCGGGTGCTCACCGCGCCGGTGATGAGGCCCGAGACGAAGATGCCGTTGTTGCCGGGGTGGAACGCGACATCGAAGGGTTGCTCCGCGCAGCGCGCGGAGCACAGCTCGCCGCCGTCGTTGGACATCTCGCGTCGGAGGTGCCTTGATCAGTGGCGACGAAACCGCCGCCGGCGCCGAGTTTTCCGAGTCCGAGAAAATCGCCACTGGCAGATTGAAAGTTACTTGTACAGCCAGCGCCGGCTTCGTCTCCTTCCCTCTCAATGCTAAGACACGGTTCGCTACTCCTTCATCCATATCACCGTCTTCCCTACTCCCACCGAGACGCCCTCCCCGATGACCTCGCACGCCTCCTCCAGACCCACGCGCCGAGTCGGCAGGTTCAGCGCTCCCGCTCGAATAAGCCGCTCGCACTCATTACCCATTGCCGCTCTCTCACCTCGCGCGTACGCACTGTCCGGCGGAGCCATGAACGCCCCGTGCGCCCACGGCACTACCATCGGGTCCGTGTTCACCGCCGTTTCTTCCTCCATCCGTCGATCCTCGAGCCAGCGCGTGAGCCAGAACCCACGAGCCGATACATTTTTGAATATCGCCGACCCGGTGGGCACGCCGACTGGCTGCTTGGACATGCCGCCGTACGTCACCACCACTCCGTCCTTCGCCAGCATGGACGATACGTTCACACACGACGCGCCACCCACGCCGTTGAGCGCGAGTCGAACTGGGGGTAAGTTGGCCAGCTGTGCGCGAGCCTCGACGCTTCGGTGCGCGGCTCCGTCGTCTGCGAAAACGTGCGAAGCGCCGAGCTCGATCAATCGGTTAGCGTCCGCCGCGAACGCCTCGTGCGTCGGTCTTGGCCGTAACAGCGCGACGACGTCGACGCCGCGATGTTTACACAGCTGTATCGCCGCGCGTCCCACCGCTGAGGTCGGCGCGTTGAACACCACCGTGGCCTGCGTCGGCGTGAGCGCCGCGAAGTCGTTGAGCATTCGCCACGCGGTTTGCACATTGACCGACATCTGCGCGAGCTCCTCGAGGTAGGGTTCGTGCGCGTTCGCGCCGGGTAGGACGCTCGCGGGCTCGGTCCCGCGCTGGAGCGTTCGTAGCTTGGACGCCGGGACCACCGCGTGGGTGCGCCACGTCCCGCATCCGGGCTCGGCGGTCACCACGTGCAGCGGCGCGCCCTTGGCGAGCGCATCGGGGGAGAACGCGTCGTCGTTGTTACTTTCCGTGAGGTACCGCGTCGCCAGGGACTCCCGCACGCGTTCGCCGATGCGCATCACGCGCCCGAGGCCCTCGTTCCCGCCGATCGCGGGGAATGCTCCAGGGCGGATGGGGTACGTGCCCTCGATCATGTTAAGGTCCGCGGGGTTCACCGGCGACGCGATCATCTCGACCAGGACGTCGTCGGGTCCGAGGGGCGGTAACGGCACCTCTCGGAGTCGCAGCGCCTTGGACGGATGGCCGTGGTTGTCGTACACCAGCGCGAGCGTGGACGACGGTACATGGCCCGTGTAAGGTCTGGCGCCGCGCGCCAGAGCGGCGGGGAGCGCGCGTCGCGCCGCCGCGCGCAGCATCCCACCCGTGTGCCTACTCCAATGTTCCCGCGGAAATCCAACACACGAAACCGAGTGACACTCTCGAGCGGGTCGACTACCTTTGCAATACTATACTTACGTACCTAGTGGCTATCTCATCGATTCGTCGACGGACCGGCGATGAATAGAATGCCCGGCGGCGTCAACATCGGGGACGGCGCCGCGCGTCTCCGCGCTTCACGCATCCGCCCCTTCACACGCGCCGCTTGGGCATTCGAGTCGCCAGTCCACCGACAAATCGACGCACATTTTCATCTCTCGAGCACTTCATCACCTCATGAACTTCTGCACCCCGGGAGACTGCTTCTCCTTGGCCCACCCGTACTTCACGGCGTTCTGCGCAGCCTGCTTGAGATACGCCGTGTTGACGATGACCTGCGCGTGGTTTGGAGGGGTGAAATACAAGTATCAGTCGGTGTCGTTTGGCCGCGTGTTTGTATTTCTCGACTGAAGACTCACCTTGTATTGGTCCTTGCCGTCTTTGCCCTTGGTGAGCACCACGGTCTCGTGCTCCTTGCCCACCTTGATGCCGAGCTGTTTGGACGCCGCCGCCGCGGGTTTGTTGTACTGGGGGAACCCGTACTTGAACGTCACCTTGCTCAGCTTGCCAGCCTTGAACTCTGTTCAGTCGGAATGGGTCGACGGTGAGTATCTGGGATAAGGTCTCGTAGATTTCGTTCGTTCGCCGCGCCTGTGCCTGCTTCGACGATGGAGACGGGGCGGGTTCCCGCCGAGAATCGGGGATCGCGCGGGTGGGCTAAACGTACCTTCCATATCCACCTTGGCGGCTATGGGAGACTTCACGCGTCAGGATATCTGGTCATTCGTCTTGCGACCGAACGCCCGGGTGGTGAGGCTGACGTGGTGCCGGGTGGCGAGGCTGGAAGCGTGTCGGGTCGAGTTTGGCAGGACATCTCGACGGAGCTGATGCGCCGGGAGCGGTCGAGCCGCGATGAAGGCGGACGAGGAGGACATCGCCGCGGACGCCGTTGGAACCGCGCGCGTGGGGTATGTGTGGCGGGGGACGGTCGTCTCGGGGCTTTCTAGATTTGCGAGACGTTCGTTAGAGAATCAGACCGGAGGGGCGCCTTGGCCATGGCGGAAGGGGACGTTAGGGCGTCGGGTCCTAACGGCCGCCGGGTCCGCAACAGGGGGTGGAGCCTACCCCCGGAGTCGATACTCAAGGTCGAGGCCGACTCCGACGACGAGGGCGATGTGCTCGCGCCCGTCGCACCCGACGCCTCACAGCCACAGTCGCAGCCCGAGGAGGCGGCACCCACGCCGCCCGTGTCGCGGGGGAAGAAGCGCAAGAGGGCCGCCGCCCAGGTCGCGCCGAGGGTCGACCGCTTCGTGCTCGCGCCGGTCGTGAAGATCATGCGCGACGCGCTCGCTCGCGGCGACCACCCGCGAGCCGCGGCCGCCGCGGCGCTCGTGCTGACCGCCGCGCGAGGACGCGAGGGCGAGCCCATCGAAGATGGCCCGAACAAACGGGACAACGGGAACTGGTCCAGGGGCAGCCACGAGCGCGCGGAGTACGGCGAGGCGGAGCACGCGGCGATACACGCGGCGATGTACATCATGCGTGCACATTCCTCCACGTCACTCACCCCGGATGAAGAGATACGGCTGTTGGAGCTCGCCAGGCGGTGCACCAAGCGCGGCACGAATGCCAACGAGGACGACTTGGTTCGAATCGCGACGGTGTACTACGAACGATTTAACGACCCGGACCGAGCCGCCGCGGAGCTCTTGCGCGATGAACGCGCCGTCGTGCCGCCGAAGGGGTCCAAGGGTGCCGCACGGCGCGTGCCGCACTCGTACAGACGCCTGCGGCTCGTCGCCTTGATCAAGCACGGCGTGTGGCTCAAACAGTCGCAGTTCGTCAACGTGGGTACGCTGACACAGCCGCGCGTTCCGCTCAACTCCACGGGCACCACGGCGCCCGGTCCTGGGGGCAGGCAATGGAACCAGTTCGAGCTCCGGCGCATCGAGGCGCTCGCGAAGGATGCCGAGGATGCACTTTTACGGGCGCAAGAGAAGGGTGAAGAGACGGGCGAGAAGGGTGACCCGGTTCTTGCGGAGGCTCGAGCGCAGATTCGGATGGCGGCGGGCGACGTCGTGGGCGCGAGGGAGGTTCTGGAGGACCTCGCGGACAGGGAGGACGCGGGTAATGCTGCGGCGCAGGAGATGCTCGTGAACCTGCTGGAGGAGATCAAGACGGCAGCGAACCCGAGGCGATTGTTGAGGTCGGCGCCGTCGTCGCCCGGCAACAAATCTGAGGTGAGCAGCGGCGACAGCGACAGCGATAGCGACAGCGACAGCGACAGCGACTCCAGCAGCGACGAGGATGATGACGACGACGCGCACAAGGCGCTCCTCGAACGCCTCGGTGACGTGCCGGACGCGCACACGATGGCCAGGTGCCACCTGGTGGTTTTAAAATTCGACCCGGCGAATCGCGACTCTGTCCTCGGGCTGACTCGCGCGTTTGTCGAAGCCGAAGCCGACGAGGCGCGCGCGCTTCTCGAACGTGACCACATCGCGTCGCAGGACGCGTGGCGGATGGCGTCGCGCGAGAAGTACGCGACGGCGCGCGCGGTGCTCGAGGCGCTCTGCGCCTGGGCGGAGTCGACGCCGGACGACGCGGCTCCGTGGCGGGCGTTGACAGTCGCCGTCACCGGACATCGCTGGAACGCTCTGGACGCGCACTTCAAGTACGGCGCGAAGAGCCTCGCCGACCCGGTCACGACGGAGCTTCGAGCGCGCGGCGAGGTTATCGGGGGCGCCGATGACATCGTGCACGTGTTCAGGGGAGGCGGCGATCCGTCGCCGACGGCGGGGAGACTCGCGACGTGGGCGACCGAATTCACCGGAATCGACAAGCGCCGGCTGGATTCACCCGAGGGCATCGCGGCGCTCGCTTCGCGCACCGCGGCGCTCGCGGCGCTGTTCCACGAGGGCGACGTCGCCGTCGTAGACGCATTCGTGAAGGACGCGACGAAAGCCGTGAACGTCGCACTTCGCGCCGTGCACGGCCGCAAGCGGATCCAGCGCCGCCCCGAGTTGAGCAAGGGCGCGACAAAATTCGCGGCTCGGTATCCGAGTTCACGCGCCGTGGTTAAGGAAGCCTTAGTCGCCGCCAAGGCGGAGGCGGCGGCGGAGTTTGCGATTAGAAACGATGAAGTCGCCCGGGATGCCACGGCGGCGCTCGGTGGGGACGACGCGAGGATGGCGATCGTCCTGGCGCAAAGTGAAAACGCGGCGGGAACTATGCACACGCTTCCGCCCGTCGACCCGACCACCGAGGAAGGCGCCGAGATACTCGCGCGGCGTCGCGAACGAGCGCCGACTTGGGCGGAGTTCCACGCCATCGCCGAGTGGGTCCACGCGCAACGACTCCAACGACTCGCGGTGGTGAACAGGACGCCAAATGAGGCTGGTACGCGTGCCAACCGCGTCGCCACCGGAGGGAGTAGAAAGACGAATCGGGTCAGGCTCCAGGAGCTGATCGACGTCCGCGACGGCCGCGTGCTCAAGAGGGGTATGAAGAGACGGAAAGGCGACCCACGCGCCGTGCGGGTGCTGACGGAGCCGGAGCGCGAGGAAATCACGAGGCTGACGCGGGCGATCGAGGCTGAGGAACGCGATAGGGAGACGAGGCGCGCGCGGACGGCGGCGGGGCCGAAGCCGGAGTGCCTGAACGAGAAACCCGTGTCTCGCCGCGAGGTCGAGTCCGCGGTTCGAGCCGAGGCTTCCGGCACCCGCGCGTTCTCCACCGCCGCCAAGCTCCTCGCGCGGCGCAACGCCTTACTCGAGACGCAGCTCGCCGCGCTGAAGGATTGGAAACGGCGCGGGGGTGACCTGAACGGTCACGACGAGCGAACGCTCGCGCGGCTGGAGCGGTGGCGAAATAACCTCACGCTCGTTCGCAACAAGCTCACGCGGACCAGGCGGAGGCGGGAGGTGGCCGCGGGCATGGCCGACGCGGTGCGTCACCACGCGGACGTGAACGGCTGGATCCGTTCCGAAGAACCGTGCGCGCGGTGCCGATCCGCGGGTAAAGCGTCCAAGTACTGCGGCTCCGACTTTGCCAACCCGGGGTGCGATGAAGCGCCCGAGGTACAAACGTTTCTGCCGCACCGGTACGGCAAGATAACCTCGCACCTTGTCCTCGACTGGGAACCGTCGTGGATGCAGTCGAAGCGCAGAAGAGATCAAGAGAATACCAAGGGTGGGAACGAAACGAACGATGGGCGGGTGACGGGGAAGCGATTGGCCCGATGCGCGGGTTGCAGACACGGGCAGGGCTCCGCGGCGACTTGCGGGACTAGGCTCGCGAGGGCGTGCTGCGTCCGCTCGTTGGACATCACCGTGCTCTTGATGCCGGCGCAGGGCCCACACGAGCGGACGCGGCGGCGGTGCGACGCGTGCAAGGCGGGTGGGATCACCCCGAGGCTCTGCGGCACGACGCTCGCGGAGCCCGGGTGTTTGAGACGGTTCGAGGCACAGATGGCGGAGGGATCGACGAGTCGGTGTGCGTCGTGCGAGGGTGACAGCGGCGAGGGTGCGTGGAAGTGTGGGACGCGGGACGCACCGGCGGCGTGCATGTTCACGCACCCGCCATCGTTGGTGCAGAGACGGAGGAAGACGAGCGCGGCGTAGGCATCCATCACGATAGGACACGTCTGGTAACGACGACAAAGTAGTAGAGACGAGCGTTTTTTTCCTCGCCGCACTCGCCGCCGCCGAACTGCTGAATCGAGGGCGCGCTTTCTGTTTCCTCATCAGAATCGCAGGCCAGATCTCACAACTGATCCGGGGCTGCGCGACGCGATGGCTGCCGAGAAGGAGGACACGAAGGCGCCAGACGCGGAGGAGACTCCCGCGCCGGCGCGAACGAACGATGAGGCCCCGGCGCCCGTCGAAGGTGCGACCATTTCCGCCCCGAACCCCGCCGATCGAATGCCGTCGGACGATTCACTCACAACCCTCATTTTCGCAGTGGGCGCCAAGCGGTCTGTGGAGGACGCCGAGGGCCCCCAGCCCGACAGCGCGAAACGGTCGAAGGTTACGGATGACTCCGACGACGACGAGAAAGCCGACGACGAGGCGACCAAGGCTGAGCCCGAGACCGCCGCCGACGCCGCCGAGAAGAAAGACGACGAGGCCGCGACCGCCGCCGAGGCTCCCGAGGCGGGGAAGGATGCCGCCGCGCCAGCCCCCGAGGCGGCCTCCCCCGCGGAGCAACCCGCGGCGGCGCCCGCATCGAGCGGTATGCCCTCCGCGGAGATCGGCGCGGACCCCGCGGAGGCTGTCGCCGCCGCGGCCGCCGCGGCCGCCGCGCACGCCGCCGCGATGGCACCCCCAGCGCCCATCCTCCCAGTCGCCGCTCCCGTCCCCGCCGAGCCCGTGGTCAAGGAACTCGACTGCCCCGGTAATCAGGTCGGGCGCATCATCGGCAAGGGCGGCGAGACCATCAAGGGCATGATGGCGCAGTCCGGCGCGCACATCGCGATGAACCAGGCGATCGAGGGCGACGTCAAGAAGGTGGTCATCACCGGTCACCAAGCTTGCGTCGACGTCGCGGAGGCGCTCGTGACCAGGCTCCTCCAGACGCCCATTGGCGCGTCCACCATCGACGCGGAGTTCCTCGGGCCCGGCCAGGAGTCCCGCATCATCGAGTGCCCCAAGAACATGGTCGGGCGCATCATCGGGAAAGGCGGCGAGACCATCAAAGGGCTGCAAGTGCACAGCGGCGCGAGGGTCCAGGTGGACCAAACCGTCGGTGATCCGTGCCACGTCGTCATCGCGGGTGCGCCGCCGTCCGTCCATTACGCCGCGGAGGCGGTCGACGCCATCATCCAGGGCGGGCCCACGCAGCAGTACGCCGTGGGGCAGGCGCAAGCGGGCGGCGGGTACGGGGGATACGGGGGATACGGAGGCGGATACGCTCAGCCGGCGGCGGCCTACGGGGCGGCAGCCTACGGCGCCTACGGGGGCTACCCCGCCTACGGCTACCCCGCGGCTTACGGTGGGTACCCGGGGTACGGCATGATGGGGGGTTACGATCCCGCGGCGGCGACCGCGGCGGCGCAGCAGACCGCCGCTGCCGCCGCGGCTCCCGTCGCGGCGGCGGGCGGGGATTGGCAAGCCGTCGACGACGGCACCGGTAAGACGTACTACTACAACGGGAAAACTGGAGTGAGCCAGTGGGAGAAACCGCCGGGCATGTGATCAGGGTGTGGCTTTGTTTCTTTTGATCGCCTGCTTTTTTCTTTTCTTTCTTCCTTGCGTTTCTTTCTCTGGACGCGGACGCCTGTCCGTCTTGGAAACGTGTTGTGTCCGTCTGTTGGTTGGTTGGTCTGGAGAACCCAAAAAAACTCTTAGTCATATTTAGGTGGGCCGTTGACGCTTCTTGCCTTCACTGTCTTGAGACCCCTTCGAACTTGTTTCTTGTCTTGCACGTCTGCTTGCATGGTTGCCTTGGTCATTCATCACTTTTTGCATTGCCTCACGATTGTCGCTTGGTATTGGACCACATCTTCAAAGGTAT
>MDSX01078251.1_pt1 | contig 13262 bp, 12 predicted proteins | sample 811141 | NCBI WGS metagenome assembly MDSX01 (sample SAMN05326642, study PRJNA326480) | marine metagenome | isolation source: seawater | place: Atlantic Ocean: South East | collected 2010
GTATCGTAGGATGCTGCCAGCCACGATATTTAGTTCATAAAAAAATATTTTGAAAATAAATTGAAAATTTATAAATTTTTTTGATGACGAGAAATACGAACTGTTTAATAAGAATCAATGAAAATCTTTAGAATATTATGTGATGATTTTTCAATGAACAATTGGCAGATAACTGGGAAGATCTCTTGACTTAGGTCTTCTTAAATAAGGACTTTATATCATCATTAGGATAAACATAATCCAAATCCGGTTGGTCTTCATGTCCCTCTTTAAGTAGATCGTATTTACCAGTCATAGTACAAAGCCTATATATATTGAAATTGTCTTCTATCTTAAATTTTTCTGGGTCTCTTGTTGCAAAATTTACACTTATACTACCTTCAACACCACTAATTATGCGATGAAATATTCCCGCTGGCCATACAACCATTGCGGGTCCATCGTAATATAACTTATCGTTTTTATAAACCTTGTCGGGTGTTACAATAAAACTTGCTTTTGTTAGACTTTTGGGATCAAATATATCAATATACCGGGTTCCCTGGAGAACAAGTAAATTATCATCCTGTCCCGGGTGCATATACCATGGTCGTTTCACAGGAACATTATTATCGTGTCCAGATGAACAGGTTACTGGTGCAGGTGATATGGAATTTGCACCGTGAATAACACGGTCTATACCACTTATATTGGGAATATCTGAAGGAACCATCTCGTCGAATTTAACGCCCTTTGTCCTCCTCAATACCCTCAATGGAATAATTCTATACATCTTATTATAAATATATTCAATTCCATTTATATACTGTACAATTAACATATAATATGATAAAAAGCTGAAATCGAGATTTGAACTCGAGACCTTCTGTTTACAAGACAGATGCTCTACCCCTAAGCTATTTCAGCAAATTTTGACAAATATTTTGACGCCTCCGCGAACCGTACGGTTAACGGGAATCGAACCCGTGGCTTGAGAATGGAAGTCTCAAATGTTACCACTACACCATTAGTGTTAGTTTTAATCCATTTGGATTATAAATATTCCATCAAAATCTCTTTATACTCTTTTTTCAAATTAAAAAAAAATATAAAGGAAATTGAATAATGTAGATTATGAAAAACAATGTCAAAAAACAATTGTTTAGTAGTCAGACAAAAATTCCAAATGCGTTTATTTTGTCTTAAAATTTTTAAAATGTTATATTGTAGTTGAAAAATTTCTTCTACAAAATTTTTGGGGTTGTTTTCTTTTTTGAACTCTCAACGGGTGATGATTTAGGGAAAAATAGCAAAAATGCCTCTGTAATTCAATGGTTTAGAATAGGCGGCTGTTATCTACAATTGTAGGCATTTACCGCCCAATCGAAGTTCGATTCTTCGCGGAGGCGTAACCAATTTTGGTGCTTTATAGCATCAAATTTTTTTAAATTTATTTTAACAGTCAAAATAATTTAAAAAAATGATATAAGAATAACTGTTAAAATAGTTATTATATAATCATGCCAGTTGCTCTTACCCAATCACAAGTTAAGGAATATCTACTTTCAAATGGATGTGAACTCCTAAATGACTATTTAAATAGTACAACGAATATTCAAATTAAATGTCAATGTGGACACATAAGAACTTCAACTTTCGGTAGAATAAAGGATTTAAAACAATTCAATTGTAAAGATTGTACTGAAAAAAATATAAATAGGAGTTTTCAAAGAAATTCGGAACATATTCACCCAAAAACATTCCAAAAAATTAAAAAAATATTTGAATCAAAATATATAAGAACATTAAAATATAGAGATGATTTCTTACCTGAAAACTATAATCAAATGTTACATTGTTGGGACTGTAATACTATGAAAAATAGACGGAACTTTCCTTATAGAAAACAATATGCTTTGAATAAAGAAAAACGCTGTAAAAATTGTATCTATAAAAATGGAATTTATAGGAGAGACAATCATGACCAATATCAGTTTACACATAAAATGGTTAAATCCTGTGAACGGTGTGCAAATAGAAGAAAAAATAGTGGTAGAGACGAATGTGGAAAATTTAATATTGATGCGAATTTTGTCATTCAATTAGGAGAGATTCAAAATAATCGTTGTACCTACAGTAACCGTGTATTAGAATGGGTTGCCAACGCTGATAATAAATGCTCTATAGATAGAATTGACTCTGATAAGGGTTATACACAAGACAATGTTCAACTCGTATGTTTTATGGTGAATAAAGCAAAAAGCGATATGACACACGAAGGATTCCTTCAATTCATTCAAGAAATTTATCATAAAAAACCACTCATATCATTAGATGAAGAAACTAACCAACCGAATATTAAAAAAATTAACGCAATGCTAAAAGTATCAAGAGAATCAGCAAAGAAGAGAGGTTTAATTGGTCGTGAAGAAGCATCAACCCATACGCTTACAAAAGAAGAAGTCATTGATATAAGTTATAAACAAGGACACAAATGTGTTTATACAAGACATAATTTATGGAATTCGACAGAAAAACCAAGTATAGATCGTATAGATTCAAGTAAAGGCTACATAAAATCAAATATTCAAATCATAACTTTAAAAGCAAATGTTGCAAAAAGTGACCTACAAGAAGATACTTTTATGGAACTCGTAAAAGACATCTATAACCATTCATGTACCAATTAGTCAATTTTTAAAAAATGATTATAAGTAACTTTGAAGCATTACTTTTATACTTATTGAATTTTGATTCAAATGGAATTACCTTTGCCTCCTCCTAATTCTCCGGTTGTTACGCCTCCTAAAATTCCAAATCAAACAAATTATGATGAAAAAACTTTACAAACTATGAATTCTAAATTGATAGAACTACAACATATGATGTTAATTTTTGGAAATGAATTTAATATGAAGAGTGCTCGTGATTATTTGATGAAACTGGGATATGATATATCCATTGTATCGTTGAATCATAATTTCAAAAATGGTATTTTCACTTTGATTAAAACTTATATCTAAAATATCTAGATTAGATCGGCATTTTAAATGTTCACATGTTATCATAATACACTACCATAATACTTCATCAAAAAAATGATTTAATAATGTTAAACCATCACAACAAATGCGTCAAATTACAACTATCGATATGCTACCAGGCACCGATAAATTCGAAGAATACGGGGCTTACGGAGAAGAAAATAAACTAACCCGGTCTCAATTCATAAGACGGTCAAGAAGTGGGCGATCGAGAATGGAAGGTTCACCGCTAGTGAAAATACACTCGAGATATCTTCATATCGAAAAGAAAAGGGCAGAAGAAGAATACGAAGAACTTTATTGTGAATTTGAAACCCTGGTTTCTAGGTATAATGCCAATGTCACTTTCAACCCATCGATTATACCTACAAAGGAACTTCAATACTACGAACAATATAAAGAATTTAAATTCGTTAACTTCGATACCGAACTACATATAGACCACATTATCGAACTAGAAGAATATATTAAAAGTCTTAACAAAGAGATTTTCTTACTCTCGAATATTATCGTGGAATATAAATCTAAGCTCTTTGTATTTATTAGTGCGTCTATAAAAGAATACTCAAAAAGGCATAATATCGAACATGCGTTACCAAAGTTTATCAAGCACTCATAGGTGCGTATATTTTATCTCCATGTTTATAATCAAGCAATTTGAAGTCATCTTCCGTATAATCTTCCCATTTTTCTTTTTTATTAATACTCAACTTTGGAAAACCATACATCTGGCGTTGGAGTTGTGTCTCAATTGCATCAACATGTGTTTCATACACATGAGCATCCCCAATAATATGTACAATGCCACCCGGATTTAATCCCGTTCTCAAACAAACAAGACGAAGTAATACCGAGTACGATAGGATATTGAATGGAACTCCTAAAAACATATCCCCACTACGCTGATATAACTGAATCCATAATGTTTTATCTGTAGAATCAACATAAAACTGAAATAATAAATGACAGGGAGGTAGTGCCATCTTACTCAAATCTCCCACATTCCACGCTGAAACTATCATCCTTCTAGAAGTTGGATCCGTCTTTAGAAGATGAATCGCATCTTCAATTTGATCTATACCTTTTCCCGTATAGTCCTCTTTTGTACCTTTATACTCCGCACCACAATGTCTCCATTGAAAGCCATAAATCGGACCCAAATCACCAATTGTATTTTTTGTAAGTCCTCTCAAGTCCAAGAACTCTCGAGTAGAATTTTGTGACCAAATTTTAACACCGACCTTTTCCAAAGTACTATTATTCGTTTCACCTCTTAAAAACCAAAGCAACTCCTTGATACACGTCTTCCAAGCAACTTGCTTGGATGTTAATACCGGAACACAATCCCCATCAAGACGATATACAAACCTTACCCCAAAAGTAGAACATACATTGCCGTTTCTCGTTTTTCGTTTAGGACAAAAAAATAAAATCTGAGCCATTTTCCTCAAATATCCGCGTTCCAAATTTTGTACTGGCTTCCAGGTTTGATAGACAACAACCGCATTTTGCGGACCTTTTATATGTCCCCTTATAAAAGATCTTGTAGCAATCTCGTCATCCAAATAAAATCCTCGTGTCATCTCACGAGGATTTATCCGAACAAGAGATTCTCCCTTATAATCCGTCAACTCGAATTTTGTAATATAAATATTGTCAACAAGTGTATTATACAAACTCAAAAAATCTTCATATATCTGCTTTCCACCTATAATAAATACTTTTGGTGGTCTTTTAGATAATACTAAATTAAAAACACTACGCCATGATTTACATACATGTGCATCTTTAACGCTTCCAATTGTACTGCTCAATACCACATTTATCCGGCCTTTTAGTAATTTTCCGCCCAATGATCGGAAAGTATTTTTCCCCATAACAACCATATTAGGTGACGTTGATTCTTCTCCGGTTTGTGTTGTGAGTCTCTGAAAACGAGCCATATCATGTGAGCATCTATACGCCAATGAATTCGTCCCATCACCAATAACACCATCTAAATCATGAGATAGAATAAGATTAATACTAGGCTCGTACATTTACATATATTACCCGTGGAGCTTTTAAATAGTTTCTCTCCGAGTTATAGTTATAAACTTAGCTATAAACTTAGTTATACAGAAAGGAGGTTGATGTTTGTAATGGAGTATATGCATAAGAAACAAATGGGTCTAATACACTAGACCCCCCTCCATTAGATGTTTCTATAGAATGATGTTGAGAATTATAATATTGCAAGTAACAGTATTTAAGTTGAGATACGAGTAAATCTAAACCGTCTAAGGCATGTCTTATCCACCCAATATTTGTTAGATATAATCTATTTGGGTGAAATGGTATTCGGACTCTTAGTAGGTTATCTACGAAAAACGGAGAAGTGTATACATGAATATACCCTTGTGTGTCACCCGACTCTCTAATCTCGTCAATAAGTGCTTCATTGAATATAAGGCGAAGTCCTTTCGCAAGTGTTATTATCCTTACAACATCGTCGTTCGTCTCGTCAAAAGTAACTTGAAATGCCACACCAAAATCCTTTACGACAACAGTATACTTACTCTCTTCGGGAGTATCAACTAAAAACAATACATCAAACTTTATGTGGATGAATGTGATATCCTTTATTTCTAGATACATTTGCTGCTTCCATGTTGTCTTATCAATCTCATAGTCCATTTGAATTACAGGGTTATCACTCAAGTAATTTCCTACAACACGTGTTCGTCTATCAAGTACTGTACACAAAGATACAATGCTCTGTTCTGATTCTTTGATATCTCGTGAATCTTGTGATAGACTTTGTGTTTGTGACGATTGTGATGATGACAGGTAAGAATATTTTAGGAGTTCTTCGTAAATCTTACTAATTGTATCTATACTCTCATCTAAATAAGACTTGTATATATGTGTTTTGTTCATTACTTATTACATTTAGAAGTTGGCGGGGGCGTAATCTTCAAATGACTCCATCATATCTTCTGAGTCTTCCGAGTTTTCTTCGGACAATACCTCCTCAATTGGAGCACCACTCACTTCCATGGATTCAACAACATCTTCAGAGTCTTCCGAATCTTCGACAAATGGTAGTTCCTCTGCATCGGTCATGTATTCCATCCCGTTAAAACTCTCAATGGACTTGTTCATCTCTGCGTAGACAAGTGAAAGAACAACACCTACCGCAACAAGAGCACCCATGCGAGCATCAAGAGAAAGGGCTACGAGAAGGACAAGGACCGCCACCGCTTTACCCCACATGGTACCAAAAACTTCAAGGGCGTTGTGTTGGTTAAGAATAATAACGTAAATGACAACAAAAATAGAAATAAAGCACGAGGCGAGTGTTTCGCTTGTGCACATGGGGAAGATTTTTTCAAATCCATCCTTCGCGGAACGGACACCCTTAGCAGCAGTCTTGGAAACAGCATTCTTGACACCCTTGATCATATTACAATTGCTCAATAAAAAAATTGTGTATTTTTCATTACTTTAATCGACATGTCGTATTTTCCACTGGTATCCAATTTTCTGTGTCTTTAAGAAAATTTCCCATATATGGTTTATTTGTAGAATTCATAGAATTATTATTTATAGATTGTGATGTTGACGAAGAGGAAGGATAGGTTGGTGAAGATGTAGAGGATGGATATCGTGGATATCGTGGATATCGTGGGTATCGTGGGGGGGAGGAATTATTTTCCGGACATTTGGGACATTTGGGACATTTGGGACATTTGGGACATTTTGGAATATACTTAGACATATTCTTGGGTGGTTGACATGGTTTGATTTTACTTTTCAATATGTACATGTCCGATGGACACACTTTATCTAGATTTTCAAATCCCGGACATACAGGACAGTTCGAGTTTTTTGATGAATTTCCCGAATCTTTTTGAGAAGACGTGGATTTAGAATTTTGAGGGATTTGCTCGTATTTATCTATGTAATAGTCATCTTCGGAATTATATTTTTCATGAGAATCATCATTATGAGAATCATCATTATGCGAATCATCATCATGAGAATCATCATGATGAGAAGAAGTACCGAGTCCACTTTTTTGGTATCTATAAGAGTCATGGCGATGAAATACAAATAATGCGACTAGGAACCCAAGCAATAAAAGTGCCAAAACAATAAGGATACTCATTACATTTTTATTATAATTTAATCATTATATTCCTCCTTGTATTCAAATTTAGGCATAATTGAACCAATCTGTGTATAATCTAAAACATCAACCGGCACACCATTTGTGCATGTGGGTTGTACTTCGCATTTACTTGTTGGCACACAAACCGGTGGCTTTTGTTGAAATTGTTTCCAATACTTGTTTGGGAAAAATACAAAGCCATATGGAGAGTCTACTTCTGGACGCGGCTCTAGATATTTATCATACAGGTCCTGATGAGGTAAGTCATTGCCTTCTTGGGTATTTTGTTGGTTATTTTGTTGGGTATCTTCTCCTCTGGGAGTGTCCTGAACAGTAGTTTCACACTTGGGAGACAACGATTCAAGAACAGTAGGTATTTCCGGTGCAGGTCCAGGCTCGTAACTCCCTCTTGAGTCATCACAAATTTCTGATACAGGTAAACAACTTTCATCTATATACGCAAATTCAAGAGAAGACCCAATCTTACTATCTCTTCTATGGACCCCCTGATTTACACTAAATGAAGTTTGTTCCGATTCCTCTTCTTTTGTATCCTGTTTTGTATCCTGTTTTGTATCCTGTTCTGTATCCTGTTCTGTATCCTGTTCTGTATCCTGTTCTGTATCCTGTTCTGTATCCTGATTCAATGTAGTTTCTTCGACTACATTTTCATATGACTCAACGGGTTTTTGCACTAATCTCCAAAGGACAATCAATGAAAAAACAAAAAGAAGAACTACGCAAATTGACACAAATACCTCGCTTATTATCATTACTTACGCCTAATTTTTTTTACACCGGATTCAATTTATAATCCTTATAATTTTACATCTTTGTTTTTTTGACATTCCTCGTATCTTTTACCTTTTTGAATGCAAATGCACAATTAAGAAAACTCGCATCCTTTTCATCCTTCGTGAGCTGTATTTCTGGCTTGTAAAATTCAGAAAAGTTTTTGACATATACACATTCAAATCCTCTACTTTCCATATATTTTTTAACAAATCCAAAGTTGACAAGGTATTCTTCATGACACTTCCCAATTGTCTGTACAAATACTTTGATCTTTTTACCCAGAGACCCCCTATCTTCAAACCACTTATCATCGCTAGAATACATCCTTTCTATCTTCAAAAATTCGTGTCCATCCTTCTTAAATTCAATCTTACCATTGTTTTTTAGCTTTTCAAATACGATGCTCCCGTCATAACAACATCCAACAAAGTACCCCCCGACTTTTAGATTTTCGTCAAGGTTATCTGTGAATTCCCTCATTGTCTTAAAGTCCTTGAACATGTAATGATACGCAAATAGTATAGAAGCCATGTCAAATTTATTTTCAAACTCTTTCCTCGCTCGTTTTTTGTACATGTCCCCGGAATCCTTAAATGCATCGTAATTTTTTATGTTTTTCGAAACATCGCCATGAAGAAACACAATATCCTTTCCCTTATTAATATATAATTCTGAAAGCCTTACCCATGCCCCATCGGATGAATTATGAAGATTTTCTAGTGCATAATCAATTCCGACAATGTGCTTAAAGGATGATGCAATATATCTGTTCAAGTCACCACCGCGGCCACTCGCAAGATCCAACAGCCTTGGGTTTTGTGTCGGTAATGTAAACCCGTGAGATACAATAAGACTCTGCTTTACAACCGTTGTATGAAAACGACGCATCTTTTTGTCATCTACATCAATTTTTGTTCCATGTACATAGTATTCGTCCAGGGAAGTTACAACATCTACTTCCCCATTTTCAATCATATCAAGTGTCACTGGAGCATGAATAATCTTCCAAATATCCATCGCTACTTCCGCTGAATTGGGTCGTGTCTTATCAAAACGCCGGTTTCTTGGAACCCAACGCATTTTTGATGGATTGGATGGGAAATACATCATCTCAATGATTGCATTATCTTGAATCAAATCCCCATTTTGACACATTATTTTCCCATTTTCCCGAACTTCAACGTGTGTCACGCATGCATCCGAATCCGATGTCCCCAAAAACTCATATTCCTCCCTTTTATCTTTTTGATTCTTTTGATTCTTTTGATTCTTTTGATTCTTTTGATTCTTCTCATATGTTTCAAGTGTAAACTCGCCCTGACCAGAAACTTTTAGTGTCATCACCATGAATGTCTTCATATTCTCCGTTTTTTCATCATATAATGTCACTTTATCACCAAATATTACACGAAAATCAATCGTATTCTCCTTATCATCCTTCCACTTTAAAAGCTTCTTCCATGATTTATTACTTTCATGAATACGACCTGGCTTTGGAGGATACTTTTCTGATTTATATAGCTCATATCCACCAACGGGATCTTGAGGAGTAAATATAAGACCATCATTCTCATAACCCTTTGCCAATTCCAAAATCCGTTTCATCTGTTTTGATACATTTTCCTTTGTTAATTTCAAAAATGGCTTTACAAGAAACTTGAAAGATTTAACCTTGTTACCCCGAGGTTTTATCACCATATCCTTTGTGTATCCGAGGCGTTCATCAAGTGACTTCATCCGAACATCCTTTCCAAGAAAGTAATAGCAATCAAAACATAAATAGTGTATCTCTTTGCCCATAACAAGTTCGCCATCTAATATCGTCCCCACCGCATTTGTAAAATAAAGACCAGTCCCCTGAAAACTCTTCTTCGGTGATTGATGAAGTAACAAAAGCTCGCCCTGAGAATCTACAAAGCCCAGCATTCGTAATCCATCGGTCTTTGATGTTACAGTATAATTTTCCAATTCAGAAAACATACCCGCAAGCTTTTCACGATTCATTGAAACAACCTGAGGACCGGGCATAAGACGATATTTATGTCTGAAAAAGTCCGTCTTATCAGAGTGACTTCGTATCTCCGCAAATTGTATTTCCGCGTTCTCCCTCCTCTCCTTACTTAAATAACTCCATGTCATATCCCTAGCATGAATAACTTGTTGAATCTTCTCAATGAACATATCAAGATCCATCTTTCTTTCATCCATAGTCTTCATCAAATTATGTCCAATATACTCGACTTCCATCTCAAAATATTCCGATGCCTCCTTTGTACCACTCTCCCTAAAAGACCTTGACTTGATAATAGATTGCCTTTTTTGAGCACCATGGTTCGCCTTTATTACAGTCAAGTCAATACGAAGAACATCCCCCACAAACGAATATCTTCTACGCATGCGGTATGTCTTTTCCGTCTTATTCCACTTGTTTTTTACAACATCTACTATATCCTGAAATTCTTCATGATCCGATGTCATCACCTTTTCATCCTTTACATTCACTCTATAATCATCCAACCTTATAGAATCTATCATCGTTTTCTTTTCAATTATAATCGCACGACTTGAATCAGACTTTTCTAGTTCCTTTTCTAGAAACCCCACTTCGTCTTTACAGTAAGATTTTATCATATCCGTTCCTTCAATTACAATACGTGGGAGTGAGTCCATTGATACTACAATCGAATCCATACGTCTTTCGTCGTACTTGTTTTGACGTTGCTGTCTCATAAATTCTATAACACGAAGAAAGCCATTCTTATCTTCTGTTTTCTGAAAGACACATTCTATTTCCGAAGTATCAACAGCCTTATTCAAAAACCATTCGTCAAGAAATATTTTTTGATCGTCTGAGAATTCCATGTGTACTTATTACTATTCAATACTTTATATCGTCATTTTTTAACCCGTGTTAATAACACATGTTAACTCAACTTGTTAACTCAACTTGTTAACTCAACAAATGCGAATACACTTATTCTACATAATTCTCTACAATTCTCTACAATTCTTTATAATTAACACCGATAAATCGTCGATAAAAAGGAAATATAAATAAATACAAATAAATAAATGTTTAGAGTATTAGCCCTTGCACTTTTGCTCGCGGGAATTGTATTTATCACAATAGGTTATACGAAAATGTCATTCAAATGTCCCCCGCCACGAGTAGAGTACAGATACATCCCAAGACAAATATACGAAGAACAAATTTACGACAACAATGTTATGAAAACGTTTCAAAATATGTTCCAAGACCAAACGCCAGGAATTGCATCCAATATATCAACACCGGATACATCAAACACCCCACAGGATAATGAATAAACAAAAATATTAAAAAAATAAGTATATTATAGGCTAATCTATGGGTGAATCTATAAAACAATAGATATTACATTGTCGATATTTAATTTACTGAGAATAATCTTCATCTGTAGTTGATTCGAAGACTTTCTTCCACCATCACCACCCTTTCGCTGTATTGAAAATGCATCTCCTAATTTTATTACAGACTTTCTTGATGAAATCTCAAAGTCATTTGTTTCTAAATGAGATATAATATCATGTATTTTCCATATACATAGTCGGTTTCTCTTATCATTTACATATTCCGACCCAACTAAATACTCGGGTACATAATCTTCATTCTCCGTTCCTAAAAATGCATACATCAATATAGACCGCTTATGTATATTTAACAATTCTAATAGTCTATTTAACTCCTCGTCCTTAAAATTAGTATTATCCAAAAGCTTTCTCCCAATCGACTTATCTATATAGTCCATAGAGTCTTGCTTTAAAGGCACATAACACCATTGCTTCAATATAAAAGATATCTCGTCTAGTTCAGGTATATATTTAATCAAGTTTTCTATCCAATGTCTATCTACCTGCTGGAATTGACCTCTTTTATATTTTTTAACTTGAGCACGAAATAACATATCATCAGACACAACGTCTGTCTTTGATCCACCACCAAGTCTTTTGCATTCACCGAATGGAAATATACGACTCTTAATTTCCATTCGGGATAAATCTCGTGCCACCAATTCTTCCTCCTTATATCCCCCCCTTGCAATTTGACTCGCAATTTGACTTAGTGTCATTGTTGTTTTATTAGCCATATTTATTTGTTACAATGGTGAGTTAAATTACCATTTCTTGTTCATTTTTAATGGTCATTGGTCATGAATGTTCACCGAATAAGAAAAAAAGTCAGGCATGAATAACTTTAATTCGGATGCAAACCACCTCTTAATAACATGATTTGCCTTTAAGCGAATCGAATCATAAACATGGACCAAATCCTTAGAAGGATCTCCAATAATAATATAACGATCGCTCATATCAACATCATGACCAAATAACTCGAGTGATAACTTATCTCGTAAACAGGCACGGGGGCAAATCGTATCATCGTTGTTACTAGTCTCGTTAAATAAAAAAGCACTCCCAATATGTTTTCCCTCACAGGTTCGACCGTGTCCACTTACCAATAAGTGATCTCCTCTAATACACGTTGATCTCCCAAAGAGCGAACGTGATGATAAAGACTGCGTTGTAAACTCCTTTCCGGTAATTATTTCTGTAGTTGGTATGTTTAAAGTGTAATTTGGGTGCATTACATACATATTCAAGTCGAATAATTTAGCAGTCCCATTAATCCCATCGCGTCCAGGTGCACCTACCAATATACGATTCCCTTCAGTAGAAACATGAAACCCAAATCTATTTGAACGCATATTTGCAAGTTCCCTAGAATATATTATCTTCGTATCATCTACATAATCAACCCATCTCGAATTTGAATAAAACACAAAAGCACTCCCCTTTTCTTCAGATGGTGCCCCAACTACCGCATAATTATCTTGTATACTCACAGAAAAACCAAAGTAACCATTCACATAAGTCCCCGGAATATCACAATCACTTGGTTGGTAGGATCTAAACGTCTGATTTGGATATATACTATGTGCTAAAAACCATCCGTCCGGATTACTCATTGTTGAATTTACATATATATGCACTGACCCCGAACGAAGACCATGTGTATTATCTCCGTAAGAACCTACTATACATGTCCCGGGTATTAAATCTACAGAACATCCAAAGTATCCTCTATTTAAAGAAACGGGAGGTAAAAGCTTCTTGTCTTGAACCCAAGAAGCACCCTCGTTTTGAGTACTGAATATATAGGAGGCACCAACAGAAATACCACTCTCATATGTTCTATGTGCCCCTATAATGGCATAGTACTTTTTCCCTCCTACATGAATGAGTTTACATGA
>MDSX01006610.1_pt1 | contig 13248 bp, 13 predicted proteins | sample 811141 | NCBI WGS metagenome assembly MDSX01 (sample SAMN05326642, study PRJNA326480) | marine metagenome | isolation source: seawater | place: Atlantic Ocean: South East | collected 2010
ATCCAGAAGAGCGGAGCGTTTAACTTTTGCTCTATCTAAAACAGAATCAGTTAACGAGATTGCAATTAAGTACTTGAACAGATTGAGTGACTGGTTTTTTGTTGCATCCAGAATTGCAAACTCTAATGGTACTGATGATATTCTTTGGATACCTGGGGATAATCACTAAAAAATAAGATCGTATCATGATTATTTTTCTAATAAGACGTCATAAAGTTACAGCGCGTCGATTTTACTCTATTTTTTTTTTGAAAGTTTAGGTAAACCGACTTTAAAATAATTGAGGCAAACGCTAATTAATTACAAGGAGTTATCTGTAATGAAGGTGATAGTACCGGTTAAACGCGTTATAGATTATAATGTGAAAGTACGTGTTAAGTCTGATGGGTCAGGAGTGGATCTAACCAACGTTAAAATGTCAATGAATCCATTTGACGAAATTGCGGTTGAAGAAGCTATTCGACTAAAAGAAGCTGGAAAAGTTTCGGAAATTATTGCTGTTTCTATCGGTGTAAAACAATGTCAAGAAACACTTCGGACTGCGCTAGCTATGGGAGCTGATAGAGCGATACTAGTGATAGCCTCAGAGGACGTTCATTCAGATATAGAACCGCTTGGGGTCGCTAAAATTCTAAAAGGCATTGTTGAAACAGAAGATGCAAATCTAGTAATTTGTGGGAAGCAAGCGATAGATAACGATATGAACGCAACAGGACAAATGTTATCGGCCTTGTTGAAATGGTCTCAAGCAACTTTTGCTTCTGAGTTAGACCTTCAGGAGAATCACGCGATAGTTACACGAGAAGTCGATGGAGGTCTCCAATCTATAAAGGTTACCTTACCAGCTGTTGTCACAGTTGATTTGAGACTTAATCAACCTCGGTATGCATCTCTTCCAAACATCATGAAAGCCAAAAAGAAACAATTAGACGAAAAGACTCCTAACGATTATGGCGTAGATGTGGAATCTAGACTTTCTATTTTGAACACACGGGAACCGGAGACTAGGAAAGCTGGTGTTAAAGTCAATAGTGTTGAAGAACTAATAACAAAACTAAAAGATGAAGCAGGAGTAATATAAATGTCAGTACTTCTTATCGCAGAATTAAATGAAGGTCAGCTAGCCGAGGATGCAACGGGTAAAGCACTTGCTGCTTCAAAATTAATGGGTGACGTAACTATACTTTGTGTAGGTGAGAGAACTTCAGAAGCGGCACAAACTGCAGCCAAACTAAGTGGAGTAAAAAAAGTTTTATTTGTAGAATCTGAAGCTCTCGGGCATGAGCTCGCCGAAGCTTTGTGTGATCTTATAGTTTCTCTGTCCGCGAATTTTACTCATATAGTTGCGCCCTCCACGGCAGGGGCAAAAAATATTTTGCCACGTTTAGCGGCATCGTTAGATACCATGATAATTTCTGATGTTATTGCTATAGTGGATGCTAATACTTTTGAACGGCCAATATACGCTGGAAACGCAATCCAAACTGTAAAGTCTCAAGATAATATAAAAATCGTTACGGTGAGAACAGCTAACTTTGAAATGGTTGGTCAGGACGGATCCTCAGAAGTCGAACAGATTTCATTTACGCCAAATCAAAAACTAAGTGAATGGGTTGAGGATATGGTAGCAACAACCGATAGACCTGAGCTTACATCTGCAGGAAATGTTGTCTCTGGTGGTCGAGGAGTGGGTTCAAAAGAAGATTTCGCTTTAATAGAAAAACTCGCTGACAAACTAGGGGCTGCCGTGGGCGCCTCTAGAGCAGCAGTGGATTCAGGATACGCACCAAACGATTGGCAGGTTGGTCAGACCGGGAAAGTCGTTGCACCCGATCTATATGTTGCAGTGGGTATTTCAGGAGCAATACAACACTTAGCAGGAATGAAAGACTCCAAGATAATTGTAGCAATTAATAAAGACGATGAAGCGCCAATTTTTCAAGTAGCTGATTACGGGTTAGTTGGAGATTTATTCGAGCTTTTACCAGAATTAATTGAAAAAATATAATTAAAAACTTCTCCTAGATCATTAATAGAAAAGGAGCCTTTCATGGATATCAAAGTTGTAGGTATAATTGGCTCAGGGCAGATGGGCACTGGTATATCCCAGACTCTCTCGTTAGCAGATTTTAAAGTTTTAATTTATGATAATTCGAAGATCTCATTAACGACGGCAATAGAGAAAATTCATAGAAATCTGAAACGACAGCTTGATAATAATAAGATTACTATCAAGCGTTATGAAACAGCATTAGCAAACCTACAGCCTGTAAAGAAATTGAGCGATTTATCTGAATCAGATTTAATCATAGAAGCCGCAACTGAAAATGAAAACACAAAAGCCATTATCTTTGAAGAACTTGTAAAACACTTAAAGCCGAAAACTATTCTTACTACAAATACCTCTTCAATTTCGATTACTCGGCTCGCTGCGAGAACAGATCGTCCAGAAAAGTTTATGGGGTTCCATTTTATGAATCCAGTGCCAGCAATGCATCTAGTAGAACTCATCAGAGGTATTGCAACAGATCAAGAAACTTATGACACATGCGCAGAGGTCGTCGAAAAGTTGGGAAAAATTTCAGCTCAAGCAGAAGATTTTCCAGGCTTCATTGTTAATAGAATTTTGATGCCAATGATAAATGAGGCCGTATACACGCTATTTGAAGGCATTGGGACAATAAAATCAATTGACGAGTCTATGCGCTTAGGTGCAAATCATCCAATGGGGCCGTTTGAACTAGCAGATTTTATTGGTCTCGATACCTGTTTATCGATAATGAATGTTTTGCATGAAGGTTTAGCAGATACAAAATATCGACCTTGTCCGTTATTATCAAAATATGTAGAAGCTGGCTGGTTAGGGAAAAAGACTGGGAAAGGCTTTTATGATTATAACAGTAATCCACCAATACCATCGAGATGAAAAGCCAAGTAAAAATTAATTCTTATCCACATAAAGTTAATTTTTTTGAGATGATCAGTTAATATATTTTAACGATCAAGGCGTAGTTCGACTATTGAAACCGATCTACAGTTAACTCTAGTACGACAAAAGCTAATTGTTATTTGGCTTGGTTCTTTATTGATATAATTACGAACAATGCTTTTTAAAATAGTTTTTATTGTTTCATAGTAATACGCTATAAATAATTGCGGCAATTCAGTCTAATTTTTTATTCAAGAAATTGACAGTTGAGCACTTTCACTTTGATATGTATAGGTATACAAATTGGTGATAAAAATAATTTGTGTAATTTATGCAGACCTGTCAGTTAAAACAAAAAATTAAATTAACAAACATAGCATCAAAGTGCTGAGGATAGTAAATGAACTACGGAATACATAACAGTTCAAAGACCGCTGAGGATCAAGGCATTAAAGGTTTAGGGAACGTATTTTACAATTTGATAGAAGCTAACTTGCTGCAAGAAGCCATCAAAAGGGGTGAGGGTGAATTAGGAAACGGTGGTACTCTTTTAGTTTCAACTGGCAAACATAGTGGAAGGTCACCGAAAGATAAGTTTATTGTCAAGACTCCTACCACGGAAAAAACTATTTGGTGGGAAAATAATGCCCCTATGACATCAGAAAGCTTTGATCTACTCCTTAATGATATGCTAGTTCACATGAAAGGGAACGATTACTTTATTCATGATTTATTCGCTGGAGCCGACAAAAATCATCGGCTGGATGTCAGATTAATTACTGAGCTGGCCTGGCATGGTTTATTTATACGACACATGTTACGAAGACCCAGTAAATTAGAACTCCAAGAATTTAATCCAGAGTATACTATTATAAATTGTCCTAGCTTTCATGCAAATCCCAAAAGACATAATTGTAGATCAGAGGTTGTGATCGCTATAAACTTTGATAAGAAAATGATTTTAATTGCTGGTACGGAATACGCGGGTGAAAATAAAAAGTCCGTCTTTTCATTACTAAACTTCATCCTACCCGAAAAGGGGGTTATGCCTATGCATTGCTCGGCTAATCACAAAAATAATAACCCTTCAGAGGCAGCAATTTTTTTTGGGCTTTCAGGTACTGGGAAAACTACATTATCGGCAGACCCAAATCGCACTTTGATTGGTGACGATGAGCACGGGTGGTCTGATACCGGGTTATTTAATTTTGAGGGTGGCTGTTATGCAAAAACTATAAATTTAGATCCAGAAGCTGAACCCGAAATATTCGCAACCACAGAAAAGTTCGCTACTGTGATAGAGAATATGTGTTTTGATCCGATAACCAAAAAATTAGATTTTAGGGATGATACAATTAGCGCCAACATGCGTTGTGCGTACCCACTAGAGTATATAGCCAATGCATCAACCACATCTTTGGCAGGTCATCCCAGAAATATCATCATGTTAACTTGTGATGCATTTGGTGTATTACCACCTATCTCTAGACTCACTCCGGCACAGGCTATTTATCATTTTCTTTCTGGTTTTACCTCAAAAATTGCAGGCACTGAAAGTGGTATAACCGAACCTGAACCAACGTTTTCGACCTGTTTTGGCGCACCATTCATGCCGCGAAGGCCAGAAGTTTATGGTCAGATTCTAAAAGAAAAAATAGCATCCAATAATGTCCAATGTTGGCTTGTAAATACCGGATGGACTGGCGGACCATACGGTGTTGGAGCTCGAATGCCTATTCAAGCAACAAGAGCTTTGTTAACAGCAACATTAAATGGCTCATTAGACTCTGCTAACTATAGAAGAGATCAATTCTTTCTTTTTGAGGTTCCAGAATTTGTAACCGGTGTAGATGAAAAATTACTTGACCCAAAAAAAACATGGAAAAGTTCAAAAGACTATAATAACCAAGCAGAAAAATTAGTTTCGATGTTTAAAGATAATTTTGAACAATATTTACCATATGTAGGAAGCGATGTTTGCGATATTGCTTTGGGATGAAATAATTTCGTTGCTGTTATGGGTTAGTGTTAGTATCTGATAACTTAATATTGAAAGGCACTCAGTTGAATCTTGAAAATTTATCCAGTGCGAAAATACTACTCCCAAACCTTCTTTCTATTACCAAAACAGCGCTAAATGAATTATCTTTAATTTTAGATAAAGCCAAGGCTTATTGTATTTCACGGTTAGAAAAAAGTGATGTTTCTATCCGTAGCTTCACAGATTCAAATCAAACTATCAGCCATACTCTTACCTGGCTATTCACCTACACTACTGCACTAAGTCAGGTTCAAAATTGGTCGGAAAAATTGAGTCATGAAGATCGTTTAGGAGATATAGAGTACCTGATTCATCAAATAGCTTTCAGTGAATACTTATCACAAATAAGGGGTGGTATACCCATATCTCAAGGAGAGATAGTAAGATTATCCAACTTAGGCATAGATATAGATGAGGAACAATTATTTAATAACCTAGAAGTAAAAAACTTAATGAATAACGGCTCTTCGGAAGATACTATGTATCTGTTAATGAGTCTTTTAACAAAATCTGCGGAACAAGGTTTAACTGGTGATACAGGTTTGAACACTGAATTAAATATAATTCGAGAACAATTCCGGCGTTTTACAATCGAACAAATTGAACCTCATGCTCAAAGATGGCACCTAGAAAACGAATTAATACCGGAATCTTTAATTAAAGATATGGCTGATTTAGGGATTTTTGGACTAACCATACCAGAAGAATACGGTGGATCAGGTGAGTCAAAAGTTGCAATGTGTGTTCTTTCTGAAGAGTTGTCCAGGGGTTATCTTGGGGTTGGAAGTTTAAGCACAAGAAGCGATATCGCTGCAGAACTGATATTAAATGGAGGCACAGAAATCCAGAAAAGATATTGGCTTCCAAAAATAGCTTGTGGTGAAATTTTACCAACTGCTGTTTTTACAGAACCTGATGTGGGATCAGATTTAAGTTCAATAAAGACTAAAGCCATTAGAAATAGTGAAACCTATAAAATTTCTGGTAGCAAAACCTGGGTTACTCATGGAAGTCGTGCTGATTTGATGACTCTTCTTGCTCGAACAGACCCAACCTCCGATAATCATAAAGGCCTATCTATGTTTCTTGCTCCAAAAATTGCGGGAGATCATTATGATCTTTTTCCTAGTCCTGGAATAGTAGGTAACGAAATTCCTGTAATTGGTTATAAAGGCATGAAGGAATATGAGGTTGCATTCAAAGGTTTCAAAGTCGATATTGAAAATCTCCTTGGTGGTATAGAAGGGTTAGGTTTTAAGCAACTTATGCATACTTTTGAGTCCGCTCGAATTCAAACAGCTTCTCGCGCGATAGGCGTTGCTCAATCGGCTTACGAGTTGGCTCTAAAATATGCTCAAGAGCGGCGACAGTTTGGACGGACAATAATTAATTTTCCTAGGATAAGAAATAAGTTAGCCATGATGGTGGTAGAATTAATGATAGCGAGGCAAATTACTTATCACGCTGCTAGGCAAAAAGATGACAAAAAGAGATGTGATCTAGAAGCAGGTATGGCCAAACTACTATCTGCTAGGATTGCATGGGCAGCATCTGACAACTCTCTCCAGATTCACGGAAGTTATGGATATGCAAGTGAACATCCCTCTAGTCGTCTTTTATGCGACGCTAGGATAATCAATATTTTTGAGGGTACCGCAGAAATTCAGGCAAGTATAATAGCGAGAAGGCTACTATCTCAATAAAGTTAGCTACAAAATTCTTTAATGCAATTTTTACTTGGAACCTTTTCTCAAGATCCCTAAAAGTCGTTTTCTAGAATTTGGGATAGGTTTTCCATTCATTAATGGAGCCAACCAACTATTCAGAAAATAACCAGTAACTTCAAATCCGATTTCCAAATCTTCATTAGAAAACTTATCACCAATTACTAAGCATTCGGGAAAAGGTAATAATTTACTAGCCCATACACCAGCAGCACCTCTGGACACAGCGCGGCCAGATTTTGGCGATATATATATCAATTCATCAGTTTTGTTTGTTACTGCACACCTAGTTAAATCCAAACCGAAGCCCATATCTTCTAATAAAGCCAATTCCCATCTTAGATAAAATAGTGGCCAGTCCGGCTGACCAATCAATTGGCTCAAAAGATTAATAGTACGTTCATATAAATTAGGATGAGGATCACGCTCTGGCAGAGTAAAACTTAAGAGGTTACAAATTGTGTTCAAACCAGCAAGCTTGTCTCGTTGATTTAGGATCAAAGAAAACCTTGGGCAGATTAACTCGGTATTAAAGACCCCAAGGTGGTTTTCTAACCGAGCTCTCCAAGTTACCTTAAGCTGAGCGCCCGGTTGCAAAACTGGCCCTATCTTCCTGGACTTACCACCTCTTACAACACCTTTATATACCCCAAATTCCTTTGTAAAAACTTCAATAATTGTTGAGTTTTCTCCTAGATCACTTACAGATAATAATATCGCCTCCGCACGCCATTCCATTAGTCTTTGAGACCTGGTTCATCAAGGAGACTCCGGCCTTGCTTATCTTCAACCTCTATAATCCAGATATCTGGATCATATGTTTTTTCTTGTTCTAGCTTTTCATCCACATGTGTCTCGTATCCTTCACAGAGTATTATCCAAGATCTAATAGAGTGACCTACATCAAAAGATTTATGAAATGCTTTCGCATATCCGTCTAAAGTATTTATTTTTATAAATATTGAACCAGCCGTGAGATCACCTTTTAATGTCACAAAAGCAGGAATTTCTTTTAAGCGTAAACGGGTTAGATAACTTTGTACCCATAATTGTGAGGTGAGCCTTATCATGAATTTCCATCATTAAAATTTAATCCTATTTGGGAATATCTGGCACTTTCATCTTGCCAGTTCGGCCTAACCTTAACTTTTAATAACAAATGAACATTCATCCCCAAGAATTTTATCAGTTCTAGTCGAGATTCTTGTCCAATATTTTTTATAGTTAAGCCCTTTTTCCCTAAAATAATTCCCTTATGACCATCTCTAATTACATAAATAAGCTGCTCTATTAATACCGATCCATCCTCTTTTTCGATCCACTTCTCTGTTTCAACTGTCAGTTGGTAGGGTAGTTCTTGATGGAGCCTTAAGATTAGTTTCTCGCGTGTAATATCAGCTGCAATTACTTTCAATGGCAGGTCGGCTATCTGGTCAACTGGATATAACCAGGGACCTTCGGGCATGTTATTCGCCAACCAATTCTTCAATAGTGGTAAACCATGCCCCTTTGTAGCACTAACCATAAAAGTCTCTTCAAAAGCAAAATAATCATTTAACACCCTAACTAAGTGGAGGATCCTATCGGAATTAGTTCGATCAATTTTATTAAGTACAAGAATTACTCTTTTTGCGTTAACTTCGAGAGTAAGTTTTTCAATAATTTTTTTAAAACCTTCAGTATCACTTTTGTTAGCTGAAACTAACAGCGCCACAATATCTGCATCTCTAGCACCACCCCATGCAGATGCTACCATAGCTCTATCAAGTCGCCGTTTGGTTTCAAAAAGACCAGGGGTATCAACAAAAACCAATTGAGAGTTGTCATGTACTGCAATACCGCGGACACGCGCTCTTGTAGTCTGTACCTTGTGCGTAACAATTGAGACTTTTGAACCTACCATTTTATTGAGAAGGGTGGATTTTCCAACATTTGGCTCACCAATTAGTGCGATAAAGCCTGCACGCTCCTTATTCATTTTTTATTCCATCTAATAATTTTTTTGCTGCACCCTGTTCTGCTTTTCTCTTTGAATTGGCAACTGCCACACCCATCTCACCAGACTTTATACTTACAGAAACTTTAAATATTGGCGCATGGTCGGGTCCAGACTTTTCTACAACTTTATATAAAGGAGGGCTATGCCCAAGGCTTTGAGAAAATTCTTGAAGAGCAGTTTTAGCGTCCTTTGCATCTAACTCAACTTTATCTAGTTCACCTTTCCAGAAGTTAAGAATAAATTTCCTTGCTACTTCAAAACCACCATCAAGATAAACTGCGGCTATTAGAGCTTCCATTGAGTCCCCTAATATAGCCTCCTTTTTTCTCCCACCAGATATCATCTCTGAGTTTCCCAGCTTTAGTATATCGCCTAAATTAATTTTTCTTGCTACCTCTGCGCAGGTCTCTTTCCTAACCATTGCGTTAAACCGCGGCGCTAATATACCTTCGGATGCATTGGGGTCCTGATCTAATAAAAACTGGGCTATAACTAACCCAAGTACACGGTCGCCTAAAAACTCTAATCTCTGATTATCAGAGCGAGTAACAGTTGAAAATGAACTATGAGTAACAGCTTTAATAAGTAGCTCATTGTCGTGAAAGGAGTAACCGATACGTTCTGAAAAAGCTCTTAGAGCTGCTGATAGCTTCATTTTTTTCTTCTCTCCATCGATAGACATCATTAATGTCGAAAATTTAATATCCTTTTGAATCTTGGATTTCTTAATCGAAAAATTTATTTTATTACTTAAAGTTTAACTTTTAATTAACAAATTTAAAAAATCTGTCCTTTCGCCAAGTCCAAAAATAAAACATTCTCTTACCTGAAGATGAAAAAAGAATAAGATCAGCTCTACCTAAAAGGTTTGCAAAAGGGACAAAACCAACACCACCACGCTCTTGCGGGAATCTAGAGTCTACAGAATTATCTCGATTATCACCCATAAAAAAGAAATGGCCCGCCGGGACACTAAATTTTTTCGTATCATCACCAGATAATTTATCTCTTATATTCAAAACACTATGTTTAGATAATCCATCTAGGGTTTCTATAAATTTTTCTTTTTTACAAATCTCATCTATTCCAGAAACTTTATTATAGCACGCTGGAAACCCTCCCATCGAACCTTGTCTATTATAAAGCTCTTCAAAGTAACCATACCTTTCTTGAGTTTGTACAACACCATTTAAATGAATAACCCCATTTTTGATTTGTACCGTATCACCAGGCAACCCGATCAACCGTTTTATATAGTCTTGATCATTCGTAGGGTGTCTAAAAACAACTACATCACCACGTGATGGCTCTCTTGGTATTATCCTGTCTGATATGGGACAAATGTTAAATGGGCATGAGTATCTTGAGTAACCATAAATCATTTTGTTTACAAAAAGAAAATCACCAATTAAAAGTGTATCTTTCATGGAACCCGATGGAATCCAAAATGGCTGAAAAAAAAAGCTCCTAAATATTCCAGCTATCAATAAAGCATAGACAACTGTTTTAATTGTTTCAGTAATACTTTCTTTTTTTTCTTTACTATTCGCCATAGATTTTCCTCAGAGTTCGAACTTAGATGCGATTTAACATCTCCTGTGTCAAGTGATTGTAGGTCGAGCTTCAATTATGACAAGTGCCTGAGCCCATGGATGATCGTCTGTTAGTGACACATAGATAAAGGACTGGTAACCTTTTGGAGTTAGCTTAAGTAACCGAGCCTTTGCCCACCCAGTTAGTTCCATTCGAGGCTGTCCAGTTTTTAAATTACTAACAGACATATCTTTCCAAGAAATTCCCATCCTCAAGCCAGTTCCCAACGCCTTCGAGCACGCCTCCTTAGCCGCCCACCTTTTGGCATATGTACTACTTTCTTCAGATCTAGAACTCGCTTTCTGTTGTTCTAATTCCGTAAAGACTCGATTTCTGAATCTATCACCAAAACGGTTCAAGGTAGATTCAATACGATTAATGTTAGCTAAATCTGTACCTATACCAATTATCACGTTACTTTATCCGAATAAGATGAAATTTCTTTAATTCAAAAATTTCTAGCATTATTCATCAATCTCCTCATATCTTTTATAGCTGTATGAAGGCCTAAAAATATAGCCTCACCAATTAAAAAGTGGCCGATATTCAACTCGATAACCTCTGGTAAAGCAGCGATTGGTGTAACAGTATTGTATGTTAAACCATGACCAGCATGGACCTCAAGCCCAAGCGATTTAGCATATTTAGCCATTTCTTTTAAGCACTTTAATTCTTTTTCCTCATCAGCGTTTCGGCCCTCAGCGTTAGCATCACAATACGCACCTGTATGTAACTCAATAACTGATGCACCTATTCGAGACGCCGATTCTATCTGTGAAGGGTCTGCTGCAATAAAGATGGATACTCTGCAACCGGCTTCTTTTAACGGAGCTATAAAATGTGCAAGTTTGTTTTCTTCTCGAGCAACTTCTAAACCTCCCTCGGTTGTTCGTTCCTCTCGTTTTTCCGGTACTAAACAAACTGCATGTGGTTTAAACTTTAAAGCAATTTCTTGCATTTCAGCTGTTGCCGCCATTTCAAAATTTAATGGTACGCTTAGACTATTAATCAAATTAACAATATCTGAGTCGGTTATATGACGCCGATCCTCTCTTAAATGTGCAGTAATACCGTCAGCTCCTGCTGCCTCAGCAATTTTTGCCGCTCGTAACGGATCGGGAACACTTCCACCTCGAGCATTCCTCACTGTTGCGACATGATCGATATTTACTCCTAGTCTTAATTTACTTTTATCCATTTTTACTCACATATAACGTAGAATTTTCACTACTTAAATTATTTATAAATAATATTAATTATTTATACCAAAATCATTTATTTAATATTTAGTCAAATAGACTTACCGGTCTACGTTTCTTGTTCGGTATTTAGAAAGTTTTCTAAATATAGCATTCTTACGTCGATTTTTAAAAGCAAGGATTAAAGGAAAACATAAATAGTAGCTCAACAAGGAAACTAGAAGCCCAGGTACAATACACCCAACCAAATATGGTGTGAAAATCTGATTCAAAAATATTACTGATCTTTCCCAAGTTGTTGGTTCATTTAAAAGTAAGGCTACTAAGTTGTCCCCAAAATCATTCCAAGCACCAGTAAAAATTTCAATTGTTTGATCAGAGGTTGGTTGATTGGTACCCATTATGAAATGACCCATTTTTAAAGAGACTATTCCAATTGGTACATAAGTCAAAGGATTTCCAAAAAAAGTACCCGACAAAGAAGCTAGTATATTACCTTTTATGAGCTTGGCTATTATAATTGCAATGATGAAATGAAGACCGTAAAAAGGTGTAAAAGAGGCAAAAACTCCAGCCGAAATACCCATAGCAATCCTCTTAGGAGAGTCTGGTAGTCGTTTTAGTCGGTATTTGATGTATTCAAAAGCTCGATTCCAACCACCCGCCGGCCATAAGAAATGCCAAAACCATCTTATCCAGGTTTTTGGAGTTCTTCTTTTAAACACTTTAGGTACTTTCTCCTTAACTAATAGAAGGAATCTTCTAAGTTGGTTTCAAATCGATATCTCTGTATCTTTCAAGTGCAGCTACATAACTATCAGCTTCAATTGATACCATTATCGAATGCAAGTGCTGAGAGTCACTTACATCGACATCAACTAGAATGCGAAAATAATCAGGCTTTCGATCTAGGAAATGCAAATCAGAAATATTTGCTCTTTGCTCTCCAATTAAAGTACAAAGCCTTCCCAGCACACCAGAATCATTTACAATAGTCAAATTGAGGGTAACGGTGTTTGAAGCTTGGTGTTTCCCCGGATCCCAATGCACATCTACCCATCTGTCTGAGTTTCTATCTATTTCCACTAAGGCTCCACAATCGATAGAATGGACAAAAACACCATCCCCTTTGTGCTTAATGCCAACAATTCGTTCGCCAGGTAACGGCAGGCAGCAGCGTGATCTAGTGATTTGAACTCCTTTCGGTAAACCTATTACAGACCGCTTAGAATATGGCCTATCAATCTTGGATTTCTTAACCAGATCTGGATAAATAGCATTTACTACATCTTTAGAAGACAAGTCTGTAGAACCAACTAGCTCAAGGAGGTGAGATACATTTTTTAAATTTAATTCTTTAGAAGCTATTGATAAAGCTTTTTCAGTAGACCGCTTACCGATTTGTTCAAAGGCGGCTCTCGTTAGCTCTCGCCCCAATTTAACAAACCTATCTTTATGTTCTTCTCGTAAGGATCGCCTAATTGCAGCTTTTGCACGTCCAGTAACCACAATATCAGTCCAAGTTGGTTGTGCTTTCTGACCATCAGCCGTTATTATATTCACAGATTGTCCATTCCTCAATCTTGTCCACAAAGGGACCCTAATCCCATTAACTTTCGCTCCAACACAACTATGTCCAATTCGGGTATGAATAGCGTAAGCAAAATCTAATGGAGTGGCGCCACGCGGTAATTTTACAACCTCTCCTTTTGGTGTAAAACAAAATACCTGATCCGTGTACATTTCTAATTTTACATGCTCTA
>MDSX01030958.1_pt1 | contig 13247 bp, 14 predicted proteins | sample 811141 | NCBI WGS metagenome assembly MDSX01 (sample SAMN05326642, study PRJNA326480) | marine metagenome | isolation source: seawater | place: Atlantic Ocean: South East | collected 2010
ATAGCGAAATTAGTATGTCTGCGATATACTACTTTAAAAAATGTAATTTGAGGATTGCCAGTTAAATAAACATCCTGTGCGCCATAAGCAACTAATTGAAGAAGACCACCACCCATTTATGCTATATTCTTTATACTATAATAGGAGAAAAAAAATGTATGATAAATAAATTTAATTAGAATAAGCTAAACCACCCATTCCAGATAATATACGTAACACGTTATAATTTACTGCATATACGTTAATAAATTCCATATTAGCTTTTTTAGCAGTTGTAGAACCACAAGATAATACAGCGGTATCTATACGAGACATATTAAGAGTTCCAGATGGTTGATGTTCTTCTGGTTTCAAAGCGAAGGAGTATACATTAATTCCTTTATTAGAAGGAATATTAGTATGATGTTGATATGGTTGAACTAAATTAAAATACGATGCATCTCTAACAGCAAAACGATCATTTCCATTTAATTGTAATAATCCATTGGTGAAAGGGTTACCTCCTGTCGCATTAGAATATTGCGCCCATTTACCTATTAAACCCGTACCTGTATTATTATTTTTACCAACCCATATTAATTCTTTACATGGGTGATTGAAATTTAATTTAAGTCTTGGTTTAAATTCTTCAGAACCAGTGAATTGTAATTGTTCAATTAAATATTCGTGCGATAATTGGGCAAATTTTCTACGTTCATCAGTATCCAAATAAATATAATCTACCCATAAATTTACATCTGTTAAATCTCCAACTAATCCTATATCGGTAACAGCGGTACCGCTTGTAGCACCCGCAACACAATTTGCTTTAGTTTCAAATTCTATTTTGAATTTAACTTCGTGATATTGAAGAGCAATCAATGGAAGAGCTAAACCAACATTGCGGCAAAACCAGAATTCTAAAGGTATATATAATTTAGCACCTGTGTTGGCGCCGACATCCGCTCCTACCATTTTATTCCATCCCCATTTTTTACCAACAGGTAATGATAATTCATTCCAAATATATAACCAATCGGAATAATGTTTATCTATTTGTTGACCTCCGATTTCTATAGTTACAGCTTTTAATAATTTTAGACCGACATATTCAACATATCTATTTCCAGAACCAGAAGCTGGTAAAGTACATTCTAAATAAGCACGACTTACTAAGTCACCATTTCTGGATATTGTAGCATAAGCGGTATTTCCATATTGTGCGGTTCCGTTGAAAGTTTGCATAATAGATTCCATTGCAAAATTAGTATGTCTGCGATATACTACTTTAAAAAATGTAATTTGAGGATTACCAGTTAAATAAACATCCTGTGCGCCATAAGCAACTAATTGAAGAAGACCACCACCCATTTATGCTATATTCTTTATACTATAATAGGAGAAAAAAAAATAAACATCACTTAAAGAATGAATAAATTTAAATAACAATATAGATATGTTTAAAGATAAAACATCTAAAAAGAGAATTAATAATGCAGATAATTTAAAGGATAATTGTACTCTTGATACGATGCATCATAATATGATTAAAACTTTTGAGAATAAAACAGAGAAAACAAAAGAATATTATAAAGATTTAGATAATATAGTTAAAGAAAAGGAAAGTATAATGAATAAAATTAAAAAAATATCAGTAGAAGATTTGGATTATAATAATTTATGGGATTCTAATATTAAATTATCAGAAAAAATAATATCATTAAAAAAAGAAATAAAATTAAATGAATCGTATAATGAAATAGATTATTATAAAAATACAAGTGAAATATTATTTAATTATTATGATATGTTGGAAGGTGAGTCTAAAAATAATGTAACAACTAAGAAAACTGTATTGGATGCTTTAAATAATAAAAAAAGTGAAAATATAAATACCGATAAAAGTTCTTTAGTTGAAGAATATTTGTCTTTAACGAATAATCAATATATAAAAAAAATAAATAATACAGATATTGAAATTTGCAAACAATGTAACAAAAGTTTAACATGTTTACAACACGAGGCAATTATGATATGTGAATTTTGTGGATATCAAGAGTTATTATTAGTAGAACAAAATAGACCGATATTAAAACAAAATACAAAAGACACTTCTCATTTTAGTTATAAAAGAATTAATCATTTCAGGGAATGGTGTAACCAGGTTCAAGGAAAAGAAAGTACTGATATTCCAGATGAAATATTTGAAAAAATATTAAATGAAATTAAAAAAGAAAAAATAATAGATACAAAAACAATTACATATACAAAAATGAGAGAAATATTAAAAAGATTAAGAATAAATAAATATTATGAGCATATAAATTATATATTAAATAGAATAAATGGAATCCCAACTCCGCAATTTTCACCAGAATTAGAAGAAAGATTATGTATAATGTTTAGAGACATACAAAGACCATTTTTAAAACATTGTCCGAAAGATAGAAAGAATTTTTTATCATATAGTTACGTATTATATAAATTTTTTCAATTATTAGGTTTAAATGAATATCTTAAATACTTTCCATTATTAAAAAGTAGGGAAAAATTATATGTACAAGACCAGATTTGGAAAAATATATGCGAAGAATTAGGATATCCAATCATACCTTCATTATAATTTTTTATTTAATATAAATTTTTCATTAAGACCCAATTTCTCTTTATATTTTGGTGGTATAGAAGGTATATATATATCAAATAATGATATTATACATGCTGCTACCAAACCTATAATTATACCCTCTTTTAATTTATTTTTATGCATTGGTAATAAATAAACAGCTAATGCAATTGTTAATCCTACAAATAAATATTTAATTATTCTTGTTACCGCTTCTAAAAAATCGAACGAATGTTTTTCCATCTTACTTTATCATAATATTTTAATTATAAAAAGCATATAAGATTTTTAATTATTATTAAAATAATGACAGAAAATAAAGATAGTACACTTGTTAATACTAAAAAAGAAGATTTTTTAGACGAAGATAAAGTTATAAGTGGGCAAAAATATTGTTTGTTATCATTTATAAGTCCAGAAGATATTTTAATAAATAAAGAATCTTATTATTTAACAAAATTTTTCGATAAATTATCAAAAGATATTGATACATTATTTAATGGTATAATATCAAAATATCCCGATAGTGAAGAACTTATAAATAATATTAAGGAAAATCATAATTACATTTCGAATGTTAAAGAAATGGATGAGCAATATAAATTTGTAAAAGCTTCTGTATCTTCTGAAGTAGAAGCAGATTATCATAGAGATAATGATTTTAAAACTACTATGAGGGGCATTAAGATACGTGGCTCTTTTGATAGTATAGAAGAAGCTAGGAATCGTAGTGAATTTTTAAAAAGAACTGACCCAAATTTTAATATATATATTGCACAAGTTGGTTGTTGGTGCCCTTGGTCGCCAAATCCGAATGATTTAGAAAATCAAGAATATAGTGAAACACAATTAAATACTTTAATGAAGCAATATAAGAAAAATATGAGCGATAAGGATGAAGTTTTTGAAAAAAGAAAACAATCTCATAGTTTAACTAATACTATAATTTCAGAAGAAGAAGAGAATGATATAAATGATTCTTCAAGTGAATTAACTGAAAATCTTGATAAACTTGATCCATGGTCGCAATCAAAAGGGATGTAATTTTAAATTTTTTTTATATACTATTATTATAAATGAAAGGAATAGCTCTATTTATATTTTTTATAGGAACAATATTGATAATACAGGGGTATTATAATAATATATCTGCGTGTCCTAAGGCAAAAACCATAATAAAATATGTACCACGTTCTTTCTATGAAGAACAATTATCTCCAGAACAAAAATTAAGTACTTTTTATAAGGGCATGTTTGAAGATACACAACCTAGATAATAATAATTTAATATATTAGATTGATGGAAAATAAAAATATTAATTTAAGTATAATTTCTAATAAATTATATGATATAATTTCCAATAATGATATAAATAAAAATGATGGTGAATTAAAAAATATGATTGATACTTATTATCAAAATAAACAAGAATTAAAAAATATAGAATCTGAAAAAAATATTGAATATGTTAATTATATAGAAAATCCGAGATATCTACAACAACAACTATATGATACTTATGTAAAAGAACGCTCTATAATATATAATGAATGGATTGAAACTAAATCACAGGAATCATTATATAAATTATGTAATATAAAACCATTTGAATATAAAAAATTTCCTGATATATATACATCTAAATATTTTATAAATACTAATTTGGGTAAAAGAAAAAAAGAGCTTAATAAAAAAGCAAATATAATTCAACCAGAAGTTCAACCAGAAAATATAGAATTAAATCCAATACCTGATAATAATATAGATGATATAAATAAATGTACAAAAAAGAAGGAAGAAGAATGTAAAAAAGATGGAAAAATATGCAATGAAAAAACAGGTCGTTGTATAAAAGATAAAAAAAAAAGTGTATTGGATAATATACCGCAAAAAAATAAGGAAACAAAAATAGATAATGAAGTAGAAGAAATCAAAGAGAATAAAGAAGATAATAAATGTACAAAAAAGAAGGAAGAGGAATGTAAAAAAGATGGAAAAATATGCAATGAAAAAACAGGTCGTTGTATAAAAGATAAAACAAAGAAATAATGCGTATTATATTATTTATTTTAGATATAATAAATTAATAGAATAAATGGCAACAAATCATTCATCGATGTCTATGTCAACTCCTTTAAATGAATTACCATTAAAAACTTCAGATACTGCAAATTCAACAGAATTAGATGACCCAACTATACAAAATGTATTAAAAGATTTTGAGAATGAACTTTCTGGTTCTTCTAAAAATGAAAAAAATAGCGAAATAACCGCTCCCGCAATTAATCAAAATATTAATCATAATATTAATAGCGAATTAAATAATAATGTACCACATCAATATACACATCAATATATTAAATCTGAAAATTATTATGAAAAACCTATAATAAATTTTGAAAAAAATATATTAGATATAAATATAGCGATAAAATGTATTATTATAATTATAATTATAATAATTGTGAATTATTCAAATATATTTAAATATGTAGAAAATAAATTACCCGAATATATATCAAAATATTTAAATAATAACAATACATATTTAAATTTAGGTTTATTATTTGGTATATTTTATGTATTAATGTATTTAAATTATTTATAATTAGATGATATTTCATCTCTTTCGTATCCTTTTAAATTATTTTCAATATTTAATCCTTGAGCACCATATTCTTTTTTATTATTATAATATTTATGTTCTTTATTATATTCATTCTTATCAATTATATTATTTTGTGCTTTTATTAAATGTTCTTCGGTAACATAATCATACTTTTTTAAAGTACTATTTAAAATTTCTTTATTATTTTTACAACTTTTATCGGGATTATAATTCACATCTTCATATTTATTATTATATAACTTATTTGTATTTTTTAATTTTTTATATATTTCATAATATATTAACATTATAACCATACTTAAAATAAAACCCAAGATAGGATCATATAATAATATTAATACTAATATAATTGCTAATACTAATTGTATAAGCGGATTCTTCATATTTTTATAAAAAGGGAAATCATCCATTATTAATATTATAATAAATAATATTACTCCTATGGCTCTTAATATATTATTTATCATTTAATACTATTTTAATAATATATAAAATAAATATATTTAAGAATTTAAACATTATCTATTAATGACAACAACATGTATAATATAAATGGACAAACTATATTATCTATATATGGATATGGTATAAAAAAAATAGGCAATGAAGAATTAATTAAAGAATTAAAAGAAGAATTAACAGTATCTCCGTCAAATAATTATAATATGAATGCGAAACCTGTACAATTTCAAATTTATTCAGAAAATAGTAGTCGTATATATATACCGAGATTTTTAGGTTTACAAAGATTTGGTCTTCCTGATATTAATAAATTATCAAATGGTGGTGTTATTTGTAATAATTTGATATTTAATGGAACTTTGAGAGAATCTCAAATAGAACCCATTAATAATTTTATAAAAGCCGGTTCTGACCCTAATAAAATGGGTGGTATAATTTCTGTTCCCTGTGGTTTTGGTAAAACTATTATGAGTGTATATATCGCTTGTCATTTTAAGGTTAAAACAATGTTTGTATCACATAAGGATTTTTTAAATCAACAATTTTTAGATTCGGTTAAAACTTTTGTACCTACGGCAAAAATTGGAAAAATTAAGCAATCTAAAGTTGATATTATTGATAAGGATATTGTAATTGCTTCATTACAATCTTTAGCAATGAGAGATTATGATATTAATTTATTTAAAGATTTTGGGTTGGTAATTATAGACGAAGTGCATCATACAGGTGCTGAAGTTTTTAGTAGAGCATTTCAAAAAATAAATTCTGGAATTATTTTGGGCTTAAGTGCTACATTAAATAGAAAGGATGGTTTAAGAAAAGTTTTTGAAAATTATATCGGTAAATCTGTATATAAATTCACTTCCAATGAAAAAATAAGCCTTAATGTTAATATACATAAATATTTTGAATCTGATAATAATTATAGTGCAAATATTGTATTATGGAATGGTAAACCAAATTCTGCAGCAATGATTAATAATATTTGTAAATATGATAAAAGAAATTTATTTATTATTGATATAATTATAAAATTATTAATTAATGAACCTGATAGAAAAATATTAATTTTAAGCGAAAGAAGAAATCAGTTAAAAATTATAGAAAAATTATTGATTGAAAATAATTATAATAGTATTGGTTATTATGTTGGTGGTTTATCACAAGATGTTTTAGATATTTCGTCAACTAAAAAAATTATATTAGCTACATATCAAATGGCCGCAGAGGGTATGAATATTCCAACTCTTAATACAGTTATTTTCGCAAGTCCAATATCAGATATTCAGCAATCGATTGGAAGAATATTACGTGAAAAACCGAATGAGAGAAAATACGAGCCATTATGTATTGATATTTGGGACCAATTCTCATTATTTATTAGAAAAGGTTATACGCGAATAAATTATTATAAAAAAAATTTATATGATATTAAATATTTATTAGATGGGGAGGTTATTAATTTTAATAATAATGATGATAATAAAACTCCTACTAAATTTAACTTTATAGAAGATGATTAAATTAAATATCTTTATTAAAATTAGAGATTATATGTATAATAAAATTATTACAATATTTACAATATTTATAATATTTATTTTATTAATATTAATCAGTTATTATTCCTATAATAATAATACTGAAAATAATACTGAAAATAATAATAGTTATAACGATATTTTGTTTAATAAAAAAAATCAATCTGATAATAAAACAGATAAATCAGATAATATTAATTTTTATAGTGATAAAAAACATATCAAAAATAATGGATTTGTAAATGAATTGATTCCAAGTAAACCTAAAAACAATTATGCAAATGATAATATTATGAATAAATATTATAATATAAGTAATTTATATATTGATGATAATACTATTAAACAAAAATCTACAGATTTGCCTATTGCAAATGCACATATTTCTCATATATTAGATAATGATACGACTAAATTATCTAATACTATTGCAAATACTAAAATTATATAAGTTATATAAAAAAATGATTATAAGATATAATAAACTGCCATTATATTATATTAATGCATACTGGTATTATTTCTCTGGCAAATAGAGTATCTTTTAATATAAAATCAAATGATTTCAAAGATATAATTTTAAATCGTTTAAATTCTTTATATAAAATTAAAATTATACAAAAACATTATTTCAATTTGGGTGTTAATAATACGAGTTTTATTAAAAATAATTTACATCTATGTTGTCTTAGAAGTAATGGAAATCCATATTATATATTTTTTACACTATATAACGATATACCAATTATATATTTTATTGATAAAAAAATACATCCGAATTATCAGAAACCAAGGATTATTTTAGTAAGAGGTTTATTTGATATTTCTTTATATAAAAATACTTTATTGGATGGTGAAATGATTAAAACATATGATAATAAATGGGAATTTGTTATCAATGATATAATTAGTTACGAAGGAACACATCTTACAAATGTTACTTTACCAGATAGATTAAAAATTATATATGATTTGTTGGAGAATAAATATACACCTGATGAAACTATTGATGTTTGTAAATATAAAGTTAAAACATATTTTAATTTATATAAAAAAAGTATAAATGAACTTATTGCACTATCTGAAAAATTAAATTATACAAGCAGGGGTATATATTTATGGCCTTATAAATTAAGCTATAAACCTATATTATATAATTTTAATCAAGAAAATATTATTAATGTTGTTCGTAAAGTTAAAGATGAAACAAGTTTTAAAACTTTGGAAAATATTTCTATACCTATTAATACTACAATCATAGAATCATATACAAATAATATTGATAATTCTGTTAATATTAAATTAAACAATTCTATTATTTTATGGATTACTAAAACAGACGAACCAGATGTTTATAAATTATATAATAATGAAAATGTTTTATCTGAAAAAGATATTGGTATTGCATATGTTCCTAATTTATCTACAAGTAAGATGCTAAGAACTATTTTTAAAAATAAAAATGCTTCAACTTCTATTAAATTCAATTGTATATATATTGAAAAATTTAAAAAATGGCAACCAATTAGTATTGTTTAATTATAATTTTGATAATATATTAATAAATAATATTTTTGCGGGATTTGTAAAATTATAATCTCTCAATAAATAAAATGCAGTCCTATATTCAGTTTCTGTTATTTTATTAGCATCTGTAATTTTTTTTAAAATTATTTCTATATCTTTTTTAGAAATACGACCATCCCCCCTACCATTTATTACATTGTTTGCTTCGTTAATTAAAGCGTTATCATATTTTTTTCCGTTAATTATTTTATAATAGGATTCTGTATCACTCATTTATAATCTATATTTATTAAATATTTTAAAAATAGTACATTTCTAATTTATTTTAAAAATTTATAAAAGGTTTTTAAAATTTAAAATATTTTTAAGAAATGTACTATTTTTTATATAAAAAATATATATATATAATATAATGCGTGTTATTAAAAGAAATTTTGAATATGAAGATGTTAGTTTTGATAAGGTTTTAACAAGGCTTAAAAATTTATCATCAGATTTAAATATTAACGTATATGAATTGGCACAAAAAGTATGTACTCGTATTTATGATGGTGTTAATACTTATGAATTAGACGAATTATCTGCATATTTATCGAGTAGTATGTCAATTGATAATCCAGATTATAATACACTTGCTTCCAGAATAATTATTTCAAATCATCAAAAAAATACATCACCTTCTTTTTCGGAAACTATTCAAATATTATATGATAATAAAGATATTAATGGCAACAAATCTCCATTAATTACACCAGAATTATATGATATTGTTTCTAAAAATAAAGAAAAATTAAATAATTATATTGATTATCAAAGAGACTTTCTATTTGATTATTTTGGTTTCAAAACATTAGAAAGAGCTTATTTAATTAAAATTGATAATAAAATTATAGAAAGACCTCAACATTTATGGATGCGTGTATCACTTGGTATTCATGGTAATGATATTAAAGATGCCTTAGAAACATATGATTTAATGAGTAAAAAATATTTTACACACGCAACACCAACATTATTTAATTCTGGAACAAATAGACCACAATTAAGTAGTTGTTTTTTATGTAGTGTTAACGATGATAGTATTAGTGGTATTTACGATTCTTTAAAAGAAATGGCACTAATTTCTAAATACGCTGGAGGTATTGGTATTCATATACATCAAGTTCGTAGTAAAGGTAGTCATATTAGAGGTACTAATGGAACATCTAATGGTATTATTCCAATGCTTCGTGTTTTTAATAATACTGCAAGATATGTAGATCAGGCTGGAAAACGTCTTGGAAGTATAGCAGTTTATTTAGAAACTTGGCATAATGATATTGAAGCATTTTTAGAATTAAAGAAAAATCACGGAAGTGAAGAAGAAAGATGTCGCGATTTATTTTTAGCACTATGGGTTTCTGATTTATTTATGAAAAGAGTTAAGGAAAATAAAAAATGGTCTTTAATGTGTCCTGATAATTCAAGAGGATTAAGTGATGTATATGGTGAAGAATTTGAAAAACTATATGAAAAATATGAAAGTGAAGGAAAATATACAAAACAAATAAATGCACAAGATTTATGGTTTAAAATTTTAGAAGCACAAATTGAACAAGGTGTTCCTTATATTTTATATAAAGATGCTGCTAATTTAAAAAGTAATCAAAAAAATCTTGGAACTATTAAATCAAGTAATCTTTGTGCAGAAGTTTTAATTCATTCATCTCCAGAAGAAACGGGTGTGTGTAATCTCGCATCAATATGTTTACCAAGTTATATTAATAATGGTGAATTTGATTTTGAAAAATTACATAGTGTTGTAAAGATTATTGTTAAGAATTTAAATAAGGTAATTGATATTAATTTTTATCCCGTAGAAAAAGCAAGAATATCTAATTTAAAACATAGACCTATTGGAATTGGTGTTCAAGGATTGGCAGATACATTTATGATATTAGAATATGCATTTGAGAGTGATGAAGCTGTGGAATTAAATAATAAAATATTTGAAACTATTTATCATGGAGCCGTTGAATCATCTATGGAATTATCTAAAAAAAGAAAAAATATAATAACTCAAATATTAGATAATAAAAACAATGAAGATATTAATAAATATGTAAATGAATTTGAAAATAATATTATTAAAACTAAATATGTTGGTGCATATTCTTCTTTTGAAGGTAGTCCAATATCAGAAGGATTATTTCAATTTGATTTATGGAATGAAAATCCAACTGATAGATATGATTGGAATAAACTTAGAAAAGATATCAAAGAATTTGGTATTAGAAATAGTTTACTACTTTCACCAATGCCCACGGCATCAACATCACAAATTATGGGATTTAATGAAAGTTTTGAACCAATAACAAATAATATTTTTCAAAGAAGGACATTAAGTGGTGAATTTATTGTTATAAATAAATATTTAATTAAAAAATTAATTGATATGGGATTATGGAATAAAGAAATGAAGGATACTATTATATTAAATGAAGGTAGTATACAAAATATTAATGAAATTGATAAAAAACTTAGAGATTTATATAAAACATCTTGGGAAATTAAACAAAAGAAAATTATAGATATGTCTGCAGATAGGGGTAAATATATTTGTCAAACACAAAGTTTAAATATATTTATGGAGGACCCTGATTTTCAAAAATTATCATATATGCATTTCTATGGACATTCTAAAGGATTAAAAACAGGTTCTTATTATCTTAGAACTAAACCAAGAGCAAAAACACAACAATTTACTATAGACCCTACCTTTGCAAAAAATAAAACTAAGGAATTGCAAAATAATAACGAAGAATGCTTACTATGCTCTTCTTAATGTATCAAGTTAATTATTTTTATATAAATTATATAAAACTTTATTATATATAATATATTATATATATATAGTACTATGACAAATAAAAATGAGCTATTATTGGAAAAAACAAACAGATTAACTATTTTTCCTATTCAACACTATGATATGTGGGATATGTATAAAAAAGCACTAAGTGCTTTTTGGACACCCGAAGAATTAGATTTAAGCAAAGATGTTGACGATTTTAATAAATTGAGCGATAACGAAAAATTTTTTATTAAAAATATATTGGCATTTTTTAGTTCGAGTGATACAATTGTTAATATTAATTTAGGAGAAAGATTTATAAATGATGTTGAAGTTTTAGAAGCTAAATTTTTTTATGCTTTTCAAATGGCTATTGAAAATATTCATTCAGAGACATATTCATTATTAATTGATACTTATTTTAAAGATTCTAAAGAAAAATTAGAAGCACTTGATGCTATTAATAATATGCCATGTATTAAAGATAAAGCAGATTGGTGTTTTAAATGGATTGATGACACAGAATCATCTTTTTCTCAAAGATTAATTGCATTTGCCTTAGTTGAAGGTGTATTTTTCAGTGGTGCATTCTGTAGTATTTTTTGGTTAAAAGAAAGAGGTGTAATGCCTGGTCTATCATTTTCGAATGAATTAATTAGTAGAGACGAGGCAATGCATGTAGAATTTGCGGTTTTACTTTATTCTAAAATAGAAAATAGATTACCAGAAGAAAAGGTACATGAAATTGTAAAAGAAGCTGTTTCTGTTGAGAAAAATTTTATCAATGAAAGTATACCATGTTCTATGTTAGGTATGAACTCGGAATTAATGAGTTTATATATTGAATTTGTCGCCGATAGACTTTTAACACAATTAAATTATAATAAAATTTGGAATTCAGCTAATCCATTTCCATTCATGGATAGAATTTCTATTGAATCTAAAACAAATTTTTTTGAAAGTCGTGTGTCGCAATATAGTAAAGCTAATGTTGGAGGTAAACAAGAACATAATGATATAAGAAAATTTAGCTTGGAAGCAGATTTTTAATTTACATATTTTTTTTATAAATATAACAATTATATTTCAAATTAAACTAAAAATAATTTTTCAATAAACAAAATAGTACATTTCTTTAAAAAAATAAAATTTTAAAAACATATTATAAAAATAAAAATAAATTAAGAAATGTACTATTTTTAAATATAATTAACAAAATTATATGTTTAATTTTATATTAAAAGTGCTTTAAATAATAAAAAATAGTTTACTAATAAACTATTTTTTATTATTTATATATTATTTACTGCTTCTTTCCCTTTCTTCCCTTCTTCTCATTTACTTTTTCTTTCACCTCTTCCTCCACCTCTTCTTTCACCTCTTCCTCCACCTCTTCCTTCTCTTGTACACCTTCCTTCTGATTCTTCCACATAATAGCCACAATCTTCATAAGTTCAGGACGCGATAGCTCAGGATTTTCTTCCTTAGCCTTACCGATATTATCCTTAACAAAGATATTGTATTTAGTAGGTGCACGCTTGACTACATTCCCATCACTATCAAGCTTAGGCTCACGCTTCTGCTTTTTAGCTTTAGAAGGTTCAGTATTACTCTTCTTAGTAGTTTGCTTACCATTAATAGTATTATAA
>MDSX01044824.1_pt1 | contig 13246 bp, 11 predicted proteins | sample 811141 | NCBI WGS metagenome assembly MDSX01 (sample SAMN05326642, study PRJNA326480) | marine metagenome | isolation source: seawater | place: Atlantic Ocean: South East | collected 2010
GAAGACCTTCCTCCGATATTTGATGCCTTCTATAGCGATGAAGAGAAACGAACTTGCAACTCATGCGGGCATTTGCACCCTTCACGAGAGAAATCTTGAAAATAGATATCCACGCTCATTTTTTCCCAACCATCGGGAAAGAAGAAGCAGAATCTTTCATGTTTGCTAAGCCACCATGGTTAAACATCAATGGCGATGATTCAGCCATGATGATGGATGGAGATACGGAGTACCGTTTCGTGCAGTCACCTCTATGGGATCCGGTCGGGCGACTGAAAGAGATGGACGATAATGAAATAGACGTTCAAATTATTTCGCCCACCCCACTTCTATTCTCTTACACCTCTGATCCAAAAAATGTGGCGCGCTGGTCGGCACGAATCAACGACTTTGGAGCAGCATCCTGTGAAGCTAACCCTCAAAGGCTGTATTCCCTATGTCAGGTTCCTCTTCAAGACTTTGATCAAGCCCGCATAGAAGTGTCTCGCTCGATGGCCGCTGGTCACGTGGGAGTACATCTCGGGACACATGTAAATGGAAGGAATTTTGACGATCCAGAAATGATTCGTTTCCTCCACTACTGTGCCACAGAGGGAATTCCAGTACTTATACATCCGTGGGACATGATGGCTCCAGAAAGAATGCCTAAATACATGCTTCAATGGCTTGTAGGCATGCCTGCTGAAACGCATTTATCAATTCTTTCTTTAATTCTTTCTGGAGCATTTGAGCGGCTCCCAACAGATTTAAAAGTATGTTTCGCCCATGGGGGTGGGAGTTTCGCCATGCTGCTAGGAAGACTAGACAATGCATGGCATCGCCACGAACTCGTCCGCCAAGACTGCCCGCGCCCTCCATCTGAGTATGTTCAAAGATTTAGTGTTGATTCAGCTGTCTTTGACGACAAAACACTCAAGTTCCTTCTTGACGTAATGGGCGATACAAGAGTCATGATGGGATCGGACTACCCGTTTCCTCTGGGAGAGATACATCCCGGTGAAATGATTAAGAATTCAGAATTGATTGACGATACAACTAAACAGGCTGTGTTATATGACAATGCAGCAAACTTTTTTGGGATAACAAATGACTAATACCTTTAATAATTTGCTTGAATGTGCTCAACAATTAGATCAAGAAGACCCCTTAGCTTCTCTTCGAGACGAATTCGAAATGACTGTAACTCCAAATGGTGAAGAGGAGATATATCTAGTCGGAAACTCTTTAGGGCTGCTTCCTCTATCTTCCCGAGACTATATGAATGCAGAAATGAATAAATGGGGAAGGCTCGGGGTGCGTGGACACGCAGGAACGGATCGTGAACTTGATCATCCATGGTCTTCTTATCATGAACCTATAAATGAACAAATGGCGGCGTTAACGGGGGCTAAGCCCGAAGAGGTTGTAGTAATGAACGGCCTTACGGTGAACCTTCATCTCATGATGGTGACTTTTTATCGCCCGAATGAGAAAAGGTACAAAATTCTTATCGAAGGACATGCTTTTCCCTCTGATCATTTCGCCGTTGAATCTCAGATACGCCACCATGGCCTATCTTCAGAAGACGCACTTGTCATAGTGAACCCTCGCCCAGGTGAAGAACTTATCCGATATGAAGATATTGCTGCGCTAATAGAAGAACATCAAGATGAACTCGCGCTCGTTTTACTTCCTGGAATTCAGTATTACACCGGACAAGTTTTCCCGATGGCTAAAATTGTTGAACTCGGACACCAAGCTGGAGCCATTGTCGGCTTTGATCTCGCCCATGCTGTCGGCAACATCCCTTTGAAACTACATGACTGGTCCGCAGATTTTGCAGTTTGGTGCAACTACAAATACGTGAATGGCGGTCCAGGAGCTATAGCTGGATGTTTTGTTCATGAACAGCATCTCAACAAACCAGACATCAACCGATTTGAAGGATGGTGGGGAACAAATACGAAAACCAGGTTCGAGATGGAAACCGTATTTGATCCAATTCCCACGGTGGATGCATGGCAACTTTCTTGTTCCTCTGTATTGTCCATGGTTCCTATACGAGCAGCATTAAATATTTTTGATCTCGCTGGAGGTATGACGCCGTTAAGGGAAAAAAGTGAGAAACAAATCCAATATTTAGATTTTCTTTTAGAAGAAAACCTTTCAGCTGAAATAGAAGTTATTACTCCGAAGGATTTACAAGAACGCGGATGCCAGTTCTCTCTACGTGTCATAGCGCAAGGTAAAGAAGGCCAAGCTGTTTTCCACGAACTTGAAGAATCTGGAGTTTCATGTGACTGGAGGTACCCCGATGTGATACGAATCGCTCCTGTTCCTCTTTACAATTCCTTTACTGATATCTTTCGTTTCGTGGAAATATTAAAAAGAATTTTAAGGCCTGAATGAATCACGACCAGTATCGTCACGAACATGACAAGAAATTAAAAGCCAAATTTCATTGGTTAACTAAAATACGAAAATTTTGGCAATCAGACATTAACCGTGCGACTTTGCAGTTAGTAGAAATCAAACCTGGAGAGACAGTTATAGATATTGGCGCAGGTATGGGTCCCGCTACGGTCGCTGCGGCACATCAAGGAGCAACAGTAATAGCGGTAGAACCCTCATCTTTTATGAGAACAATTCTTTCCATCAGGAGACTAGGACAAAAAGCGCGGAACCAAATAGTTGTCGCAGATGGAGTGGCTGAAACTCTTCCAGTAGAAGATAAAACAATTGATGCGGCATGGACAGTGAACGCAGTTCATCATTGGGTAGACCTTGAGGCCGCTTTTGACGAACTAGCAAGAGTGTTAGCTCCTGGTGGACGCATCGTACTACTTGATGAAGATTACACTCACCCTGATCACCCTCTCCACGCAACACATCATGGTCACGAAGACGAATTAACAAACGTTTACGTAGAGGAAATTGCAGAAGCGCTAACCGCCAGAGGAGTGCATGCCACTGGTCAACTCACTACAGCAGCTGGAGTGCCAGTAAAACTAATCCGCGGAGTACAAACTCCCTAAATAACTGGGTTAATAGGGGTGAAAATCCCTAGTTGACTTTCGATATCTTCTGCAGCGCTAAGAGCTAGATCGTCCCGCCATCTATCTGATATACATTGCACACTTTGCGGTAAACCATCAGCGACTCCCACTGGCACAGAAGCGGCAGGAAGATTCAAAATGTTCGGTGGCAAAATACACGCAAGCAAATCTCTCATCCAATCAGTTTCCGGATTCGCTATATCCGCATCATGTATAAAGGGTTTACTGGTCCACGTCGGCATAATCAGCACCGGATAGTCAGCAAAGAAGTGGCTCCACAGGCGACTTAAACGCACATACTCAGTATGGACAACTGTGGACGACATTTGATCAGACGGATATTCGTTGGCCAGATTCATGAGACTATTTATCAATTCTTCGCTCATGACAAGTTTCACTACTTCTAGAGACTCTTCAAGCACTGTGCCAATGAGATCATTTGACATTAGATGAGCCCAAACTATTCCACATTGCTCTATCTCAGGTGGTACGGCTTCAACGACTTCCCATCCGGCTGCTTCTAAAGCCGCAACGGCTTTATCTACACCATCAAGTACCCATGGATCACAGTCAACTCCAGGGACTTCTCTTAAAACTGCTGCCCTTTTTGCTGCTTCTGGGCCTTCTAACGCAACGGTAACTGAACGTGGGTCACGCTCATCACGACCATTAAGTACCGCCATCCCAGTCCAAAGGTCAGAAACTGAACGAGCCATGGGCCCATCTGTGCACATCATCCAAGCTGGTAAACCAATGTTTTGGTCTTCCGCAAAGGAACTAAACCAAGGAACACGACCATGGGTGGGTTTCAAAGAGGCAATTCCACAACAGAAGGCCGGGTTCCTTACTGAGCCACCAATGTCGTTCCCTAGTCCAAAAGGAGACATTCCAGATCCAATAGCTGAACCTTCACCGCCGCTAGAACCCCCAGCCGTTAAATCAGGGTGCCAAGGGTTACGAGTTAAGCCATGCAAAGGGTTATTAGTACTTACACGCAGCCCTAATTCAGGAAGATTGGTTCGAGCTAAAGCAATCCCTCCAGCATTACGCATACGTTCCACTATTGGGGCATCAACAGTAGAAATACGATTAGCGAAGATTGGTAAACCCTGAGTGGTAGGAGTGTTAGCAGTATCAATATTTTCTTTAATAGTGAAAGGCACCCCATGGAAGGGGCCAAGTTCATCACCGGCCATAACCGCTGCATCAGCATCAGCAGCTTCGGCTCGCGCCTCGTCTTCTAAGACTCTTGTCACTGCATTAAGATGCCCGTTAACTTCGCCGATACGATTTAAGTGAACATCTACAACTTCGCTGCTAGAAATTTCTTTTGAAGCAATTAGGTTTGCAAGTTCTGTCGCCGTACGCTGCCATAGTTCTTTAGTCATTAAAAAAATATAGTAAAAATACAGCGATAACGCTAAAGGGGGCGAAATGCCACAAGCCGAAGCCAACGGATTAACAATCGAATATGACACTTTCGGAGACGAAAATTCCCCTCCTGTTCTCTTCATTATGGGTTTCGGCGCTCAAATGACTGCATGGCCAGAAGAGTTTCTCCAACAATTTGCCGACCAAGGCCATCATGTAATTCGATTCGACAATCGAGACATAGGGTTATCCACCCATCTCGATCACCTTGAACCGCCTGGCATGGCTGAACTTTTCCTAGCCGCTTTTCAAGGAGGAGAGATTCAAATACCTTATTCTTTAAGCGATATGGCAGATGACGCCGTTGGGCTCCTTGATGCCCTCGGACACGAAACAGCACATATTGTTGGCGGGTCAATGGGGGGGATGATTGCCCAACGTCTTGTCATTAATCACCCTCACAGAGTCCGGTCATTAACTTCACTCTTTTCTATGCCGCGCCTCATCCTTGGAACCAATGAATCAATCCAAGCTCTACTTGCTGAAGACCCAGGAACTTATGAAAAACGTATTGAAGTAGCTGTAGAGACAGCCCGGTCTTTTTCTGGTGGCGGGTTTCCCTTTGACGAAGAAGAAACTAGGCAACACATGATTGAAGCAATGGAGCGTTCATGGCACCCAGAAGGGCAAGCACGTCATGGTGCAGCCATTATTACTGATGGTGATCGAACCGAAGAACTTCGAAAAGTTCAAACCCCTACTCTTGTTATTCATGGAACGACAGACCCATTAGTAGTTCCAGAGGGAGGGCAAGAAACCTATGATGCAATACCTGACGCCAAAATGCTTTGGATTGAAGGTATGGGCCATGAACTACCTGAAGGAGCTTGGCCAGAAATGCTTCAAGCAATAACTGACCTTGTCTCGTCTGTCGAAAAATAGAAACAGCCTAGGGCTGCATAATAATTAGTCGCTCCTCAGTCATTTCCTTCACCGCGTAAGCCGGTCCTTCGCGAGTATTTCCTGAATCACGTATACCGCCGTAAGGCATATGGTCAGCTCGCCACGACGGCACTTCATTAATCGTGACCCCGCCAAAATCAAGAACATCAGCAGCCCGTAAAGCCTTGCTCAAATCATTGGTAAATACTCCCGCCTGTAAACCATAAACAGTGTCGTTAGAGCGACTTAACGCTTCTTCAAAGTCTGTGTACGTAGCTACACCAACCACTGGACCAAAAACTTCCATACAAGAAACTTTCATCTCTGGCGTTATGCCAGTCAGAACAGTGGGAGAGAGAATTCCGTTTTCGCCTACTTCTCCACCACACGCAACTTCAGCACCTTCTTTAACAGCTTCAGATATCCAAGCGGCAACTCGTTCAGTTGAATCACCATCAATTAAAGCAGTAACTTCAGTTCCGTCATCAGAAGGGTCACCGACAATCACACTCTTCGCAGTATCAACAAGTTCAGCAGTGAACTCTTCAACAATGTCCGCATGAACATAAATTCGTTGAGTAGAAATACAGGTTTGTCCGGAATAACCAAAGATCGCTCCTCGGAGTTTTGCCACTACAGCAGCAACATCAACATCTGGTTCAATTACCACCGGAGAGTTATTTCCCAACTCAAGAGATACTCGTTTCCTTGGAGCATCCGAGCGAATACCCCAACCCACCTCTGGAGAACCCGTAAAAGTAATCATCGCGACATCTTGATGTTCAACAAGATGACTTGCAGTAGAACCACCACAAGTAATGACATTCAACCATCCGGCAGGTAGGCCACATTCTTCAATCAAAACTTCTCCTAAAAGAATCGCAGTAAGAGGGGTAGAAGATGCAGGTTTGAGAACAATAGGGCATCCAGCAGCAATCGCAGGAGCGACCTTATGGCAAACCAGATTCAACGGGAAATTAAAAGGAGAGATCGCGCCCACCACTCCAATAGGAACTCTTTTAACCCAACCGGTTTTACCCACTCCAGCTGAACTGGCATCCATAGTGATTAACTCACTATTCATCGTACGCGCTACCGCCGCAGAGAATCTGGCAGTGTCAATGGCTCGACTTACTTCACCTCGAGCTAAAAGAATCGGTTTAGCTGCCTCAGAAGAAAGTAGCTGAGCAAACTCTTCAGAACGAGCCGTGAGCCTCTCCGCAAGCCGATCCAAAATCGCGGCACGTTCATGAGTAGGAATCAATCCACCCGCAAGAGTTAATTTTGCTACTTCTACGGCTTGATCGATATGGGCAGAAGAGGCTTCTGGAACTGTTCCCAGAAGTCGTCCATCAAAAGGTGAACAAACCTCAATAGCGTTTTCGGTATCAAGACGTTCGCCGCCCACAATCATTAAATGATGAGAAGACATAGAAACTCCTTATCTGCCTCTCTGCTTATAGCTCCATTAGAAACTTACCGCCAGAAAGAGATATAAGACCTCTCGGAGCCAGTAATTAACTCCACACACACATTAGATAATGTCTTCACATGGAGATCCCAGTCCCAGACTCAGCATTTTTTCCCTCCAGAGAAGGAAACGCCATCACTCCACTCATTGATGGCGGTGTGGCGTTTGATCAGATTGCTTCAACAATTGAATCAGCCACTTCTTCTCTCTGGGTTTGTGTCGCATTCCTAGAAACAGAAGCAACTTTTCCCAACGGAAGAGGAACCTTCTTTGATCTACTAGATGACGCCGCATCTCGCGGACTTGATGTAAGAGCACTCATTTGGCAACCCGAGGGGCCTTCTGCTGAAGCTGACGATACTCTATGCGCCGACGCCAATACCACAGAGATGCTGTCCAGGAGAAATACACAGTGGCAAGCGCGCTGGGATGCCGTCGGAATCAATTGCCAACATCAAAAAGTTTGGCTTATAGATGCAGGGACACCAAACGAAACCGCTTTTGTTGGAGGAATAAACATCACCCAAGGCTCAATGGCAAACCCAACCCATGAAGAACCAAACTTTGGAGAACGCAACGAGAGATACTCAAACATCCACGACATCCACTGCCAAATACAAGGACCAATCACCAGCGACGTCCACCAAAATTTTGTTATGCGCTGGAACAACGCATCAGAGCAAAATAAAGATCATGGGAGTTGGCCAAAGAACAAAACTAAAGACCTACCAATGGCAGACAAGATTGCTTCAAATGCTGGCAACATAAAAGCTCAGATAACTCGAAGCATTCTTCCCGGCCTTTATTCTGAAATGTCTGATGGAGAAAACAGTGTTCGGCAACAGTATCTAGAAGCCATAGCAGCAGCGGAAAGTTACGTTTACTTTGAGAACCAAATTTTCTTAAGTAGAGCTTGTTTAGAAGTCATTCACGGAGTGCTCGAAAGAGGAATATCTGTGCTTGCCTTAGTTCCGGCAGACCCTATGCCCGAATTATCAGCAGCTAGATCACACCCGGGTATCGCTGCTGGATACGAAGCATTAGAAAAATGTGGTGAATACCCAAACTTTTGCCTAGCGGCCCCCGCAGCGCTACGACCGTGGGGTTATGAAGAAATATATGTCCACTCAAAAGCAGCGATCATTGATGACACTTGGGCGACGATTGGTTCAACAAATCTTGTTTTCTCCTCATTTCAAGGAGACACAGAAATGAATGTTTCGTTCTGGGACAATCTCACCGCACGTACATTTCGTACTCAACTCTTTGATGAGCATGGGGGATTTTCCTCTGGTCAATATGACGGACGGGAAGCACTTGAAGAATTAATCAAAATAGCTGACGAAAACAGAAGTAAACGGGAAGAAAATCAGCCTTTACAAGGATTTATTTATGCCATTGATCCAAAGAATTGGGCCAAATAAATGAACATATAATGTGTGTCACATTCATGGTTTAAGGTGACGGTATGGAAATAGTTGCAATCATCTCGTTAGTAGTCGCGGTAATAGCTGTCGTCTGGGCAGTTCGACAATCAGCAAAAACAGAAAATGCTGTCTCAAGCCCACCGGATAACACCGCGTTGGCCCAACACATCGCCGCAGAGGTAAAAACTCAAGTTTCCGAAGCTGCCACCACCGCGTTGAACGCGAACAACGAGACATTCTTGGCATTAGCAGATGAAAAAATGAAAAACCTGCAAGCCCCTCTTGACACTCAAATGAAGAAACTCGGAAGTGAAATAGAAAAACTTGAAGCCTCAAATAAAACCCGCAAGGGTGCAGTAGATCAATTAATGACCAGTCTCGGAACCCAAATATCAGAATTGCATACAACAACCAACACACTCAGTACAGCTCTTCGCTCTCCGACGTACCGGGGGTCCTGGGGAGAGCAGCAACTTCGAAATGTCATTGAAATGGCGGGAATGGTCCAATACTGCGACTTTGAAGAACAGGCACACGGAGAAAATCGTGAAGGCAATGTAGTGCGTCCTGATGTTCGAGTCCGACTACCAAATGGTGCTCATTTAGCTATCGATGCGAAGACACCGTATGAACATTACGCCCTAGCTCAAGAAGCTACGGACCAAGAAACAGTAGATCTCGAACTTAAAAAACATGCTGCCGATTTAAAAAGTCACGTAGACGCTTTGGCGTCAAAAAAATATTGGGAACACAACGATGGGCCTGCTCCGGAGTACGTGATCCTATTTGTTCCAGGCGAATCGTTCCTTGCTGATGCGGCTCGAGCTAGGCCTCAGCTGCTGGAAGAAGCAATGAAAAAAAGAGTTCTCTTAGCTTCACCGGTTAACCTTCTCGCATTACTTTGGGCGGTGCACCAAGGTTGGCAAGAAGCGAAAGTTTCCGAGAGTGCTAGAGATGTTGCAGAACTCGGAAAAGAACTTTATGTAAGAGCTGGTGTTTTGATTGACCACTTTGCAACAACTGGAGCCAGACTTAAATCTGTTGTTGATGCTTTCAATAAACTCGTCGGATCATTTGATAGCCGCTTTATGCCACAACTTCGAAAGTTCAATGATCTCGGCGTAGGGGGCAAAGAACTTGATAACCCATCTGGTATTGAAGCAACGCCACAACTACCTCAGGGTGAAGAGTTGGAAGACTAATTGCGTTTTAGCTTCATCAACTTAAGGTGATGCCTGGCGGCAACTAGATGTCACGCCGTGGTGGCTCGCCATCGCTGACTTAAAGTGCTCAGGAACTTGCTAACTAGGGCCTATGAGAATAACAATACAAGTGACAGTCAAATTCCTGTCTTGTCTAAATCTAAAATTTAGACAAAAAAATTGAATACGGAGAAAATATGAAAGCAAAACTTTTACAGTCGTGGGTCAGTAGTAGGGCAGCTGATCTACGTGCAGCAACGCTTGTCTACACTGGCGCTTCGGTAGCGACTTTATTCCTCATAAGAGATGCTGCCGGTTACGGCGATGAAATGAAAGCAGCCTTAGTGGTAGCGATTGTCGGATTTGGTCTTAACGCCTTGGCTTGGTTTGATGGAGCTCTTGCCGACATAGCAGCCAGTAGGTCTTCAATGGATGAAGATATGGCAAATTCTGATATGGGTAAGAACTTCAAAAAAGCGCCCTTCAACATATTTCGAGGGTTGGCGGCAAGCATCGTCATAGCGAATACTGTGGCTCAATCCATGGCGCTTTACGCTTAATTAGAATTTCATTTTTGATAGAACCTCGAGTGATGCTTCAAGAGTAGAAGCGTCACTCCAGGTTTCTATCGCTGCTGCGGAATCCGCAGTATTGAAACCAACCAGTATTGGTTTCCCGGTCCATGACATGGCGTTATACCATTCAACAAAACGCCCTCTATTAGTAGGCATGTAACTAATCAGGTCTTTATTGACGTCCCAGAATGGTTCTTCAAATTCCAAAACCACTTTGTTCATGAGCCCCATACCTAGTCCATCGACAGCAACCTGCTGGCTGTAAGGCAACTCAGGGGAGAATTTCACTGTTTTTGATTGGAGTACGCCAAGAGGGAGAGTTACCACTACCGAAGCAGCTTCGAAAGACTCACTCTCAGTTGCAACTGTTACTCCTGAACTGTTGTGACTTACTTCCGTAACCTTTGTTGATAAACGTATGTCTAGACCGCTCGCTAAATCTTCCATAAAAGGCCCGTATCCTGTCGTAGGTACAGCATCTCCGCCTCTAGAAAGAGCTCCCTCGTAAGCGGTCGCCATCGCTAGATCATCAACATGCCCGGCATACCAATGTTCAATTTCGGACACAACAACGTAGTCAAACCACCGTTGTTCTTCTGCACTCAAACCTTCACGGATATTTGAAAGCAACGGACCCATAGCATCAGTAGACGACCTACCGATTACTGAGTCATAGACGAGGTCGTATAGACGATTCAAACGAGCAGTATTCATACGTCCCCCGTCAAAATCAAACAAAATCCAGTTCTCGTAATCAGTTGGAACCAGTTCAATGTCAAGTTCTTTTGCACGAGGTGTGAGTACATGGGTGTCAACTCCATGAAACCAAGAACCGCCTAAATCAACCGGGGTACCTTGAAGATTATCAGTCCACGCCCTGCCACCAATTCGGTCGCGACCTTCAAGAACAATGACTTCACACCCTTCCTTTTGAAGTTGCGCCGCCGCCGCCAAGCCGGAGCCACCGGCACCAATAACAAGGCATGAATCAACACCTTGTGCCTCTAGAACTTCTTGAGCAGCACGAAAACCTGACCGCACGGCACCATTCACTGTGGCAGGAAAATCAGATTCAGTCGCCTCTCCGGCCATGAATCTCCGCCCATCAGTAGATTTTGCTAAATCAAGACGCAGCCTTGGAGAAGAACCTGCCGGAATATAAGAATAAGAACCTTTAGACCAAGGGTCAGAGCCCCAACGGGTGATACGCCAGTCAACAACAGAAGGCAGAGAAGAATTATTTAGAGCATCTGAAGAAGTAAGAGGTTTTTTCTCTCCACAACCGGCCCCAAGAGTTACCCCAACGGCAGCGGAACCTAATAAAAAGTTTCTCCTACTAAGAATTGAAGAAGTCATCAAAGTATTCCACTACGTTGCCCAGCAACAGTAAACAACCAATTTGCCTGCAAATGAAGAACCATCCCGACCTCCGCGTTGGCTTGACCCTCAAGAGAGCGAGCCCAAGTGCCTTCTAAAAGTATTCCTAGCTTGTAAGCAGCCAGCACAAACCACCAATCCATGTCGTCTACTGACAAGCCTGTTAATTCTGCCCAGTGGTCAATAAGGTTTTTACGAGTTAAACCACCATGAACTTGCTCAAAAGCCGGTGAAGAACGATCAGGATCGTTAGTGTCATGCCAAGAAATCAAAAGCCAAGCCAGATCAAGTCGCGGGTCACCAATGGTAGATAGCTCCCAATCAACTAAGGCGGCCAATTTAGGCTCTTCATAGGATGCAATCACATTCGCATGATGAACATCACCATGAATAATCCGAGGAATAAAATCAGTGGGCTGGTTTCTTTCTAACCATTCACCAACTTTTTCCACCCCATTAACTTCAGGCCCGTTATAGGAATTAAAACTTGAGTAACCCTCTAATTGGCTTCGCCATCTCTCTACTTGACGTTCAATCCATTTATCAGGTTTCCCAAAATCTTCTAACCCGACGGCAAGGTGATCGACTTGCGTTAAAGCAGCAATTCCATCAACGATGGAAAGACCTAATTTCCTAAACCACTCAGGTTCTGAGGCATAAGGCTCTGGAATTTCACTGAATGGATTAAACCCCTGAATAGGTGCCATCAAATAAAAACAGACCCCGATGATAGAGGGGTCATCGCAAGCCGCATAAAAAGCAGGGTGCGGAACATTAGAACCAGACAGCGCCTCTAAAACTTTCGCCTCGCGCATCATTGTTCGATCATTATGAGGCCGCGGGTGACGCGGAGGTCGACGTAATACCATCTCGGTGCTGTCTTCACGAGTAACGAGAAAGAGATTATTTTGTGTACCACCACTTAATTGCACACAATTGACAATTTCACCTTTTCCAGGAAGGTTTGCTTGCAAAATCCAGTCTTGGAGCGAACTCCAGTTAAGAAGTCCGTCACCGTCATTTAAGTCAGAAGAAAAAGAATTCATAGCGCCTTTAATAGAGTAGACCGAGTTTCAAAGTTAAATAAATCCGAGTTAAGAATCGCACAAACCGACAAATTCGCATTTGTGGGGTTATTCTCTTCTATAAGGGGCTAATGCGAGGCTTATTGTGGTTTAAAAGTTACTCAAATTATCCTTTTAAATAAGAAAAGTAAGGAGAAAATTTAATGGCAAACGAAGTACGTGCTGCGATGGTTCAAACAGGGTGGACTGGCGACAAAGAGTCCATGATAGAACTACATGAAAAGTATGTTGAAGAAGCAGCAGCGGCTGGCGCCAAAGTTATGTGCTTTCAGGAACTTTTTTATGGACCTTATTTCTGCCAGGTCCAAGACGCTGCTTACTATGACTATGCCGAAGCAATTCCTGACGGACCAACAACAAAAAGATTTCAAGAATTGGCTGCTAAACACTCAATGGTTCTAGTGCTCCCAATGTATGAGAAAGAAAAAGAAGGTTTTCTTTACAACACAGCAGCAGTTATAGACGCAGATGGTACTTACCTAGGTAAGTACCGCAAAACTCATATTCCACAAGTAAATGGCTTCTGGGAGAAATTTTATTTCCGTCCTGGAAACCTTGGATATCCGGTATTTGATACCGCGGTTGGAAAAGTAGGAGTTTACATTTGTTATGACCGGCATTTCCCAGAAGGATGGAGAGCTTTAGGTTTAAATGGGGCACAAATGGTCTTCAATCCATCAGCCACTAGCCGTGGACTCTCTCGCTACCTTTGGCAAATTGAACAACCAGCATCTGCAGTTGCCAACATGTATTACGTTGGA
>MDSX01068136.1_pt1 | contig 13245 bp, 14 predicted proteins | sample 811141 | NCBI WGS metagenome assembly MDSX01 (sample SAMN05326642, study PRJNA326480) | marine metagenome | isolation source: seawater | place: Atlantic Ocean: South East | collected 2010
CTTCCAATCTTCTTTATCACCCATTCTCTTTAGTTTATCCGCAAACTCTACAATAGGGTCTGGTCTACCAAATGATTGTGGAGATAAATAAGTTTTGTTGTTAATGTTGTAGTGAAAATAAAGTTCTATGAAAGGATTATCTTTGTTGAACTTGTAGGGAGCAATTCTAACTTGTGTTTTACCAGGTGTTGGTTTCCAAAGTGAATCACTCTTTTTTTGGGTATTCTGAAGTTTGTTCAATCTACCCTTAATTGCGTTAATGTCAATTCCCATAATAATAATTAATTTTAAATTTAAATGTTTAAGTTTTACAGTTTATTTTAAGTGTACTGTCACACTTGGTGTATATATAAATATGGCCATTTTACGAAAACGTAAGGTCTATTTGGCCCATTTTTTTCTTTGTACAATTTGTGATATTACACCATATACAGACAAATCTTCGTAGGTATCTTGGATGTTCTCTCCTACCTCATCTGGTTGTCCTTTTACCACTAATTGTAATAATCTTTGAATCTTATCATTCTTCCTAAACCAAAGACCTGTAAGTGCTACTTTGATATCATCTTCAGTTTCTAAAGATGAACCAACTGAAATATTACCAGGTCCATAATTCCTCTGTTTTTTACAGAAGGTTTCATACATTTCATCGAGAATGTTTCTGAATTCTTGTGTAGTTTGTGGGTACGTTTCTTCGCAGTACTCCACTGCAGTCTGTTCTTTGTTCATATAACTAATTTAATCTGAAGCTAATATAATAAATAATTTGGAAAGCTCCAAATGTTTTTTTAATTATTTTTGCTAAAATCTATAATTTCGAATACTCTTGTAGATATTTTCTTCGTTCCTTCAACATTAGTAACGATAATTGAGTTTTTAAACTTGTTCCAATCTATGGAAAATGTTTTGTCTAATACTCCATTATTTTCTTCTTTTACTAATTCGTTCAAGGCGTTAATTGTATATAGGGTGTTACTCTGTTTTTTTCTGTGAACTAAAATTGTATTCTCCAAAGGTTTATCAGGTTGATATTGTGTATCGATATTATACGTTACAAATAGCTCATTCAAATTACCCTTATTCTGAAGAACATAGATATAGTTATACACGATTCTATATTTAGTTCGTATTTCTTGAAGTGATGTTTGAAGCTCTTCCTTTGTAGTAAAGGTACATAATAACTGTGTTTTCATAAAGATTTTCTATCCTATATAATTGGTCTACCTATAAGTATAGAATTATTTTCGGAAAATCTAAAAAATGATAGTACATTATTCTACCATGTTATGTACGTTATTCTTGTCTTTTAATTTGATTTAAAACTTCTTCAAGTGAGGCATCTAAACCTTTCACTTCATCTGCAGATAATACTTGTTCTTTTCTATTAAGTTGTTCTAAAAAGTTTTTCTTTAAATCACCACGAGATAGTGCAACACCTCTTCCACCACCTCTTGAACCACCAACTTGAGCTTTATATGTATTCACATAAAATTCAGATGTTTTTGGATATTGTTCATTCCATCCTCTAATAATGTTTTTCATTTGTGGTACTGTCATTCCATCTAAATCCGCTTCTGTTAATCCACCATTACCACCTTTAGAAAATCTTTCTGACCAATGTTTTTTATATGCTGCTTTTGTTAGTTTAGTTATTTGTTGTTTAAGTTTCTTTTGTTGAACTTCTTCTGGACTCTTTGATAATTCCTTATTTACTCTTTGAATTAACTCCTCATCACTCAAGGCACTTTTCATCATGTTTAGATTAGTTTCCATCCAAATCCAATTTTCTGGTTCATCTTTACCACCATTATCCAATGATAATCTATGGTCAACATTACTACCACCAATTGATACCTTTCTACCAGTCACTGCACTTATACCACCACAAGCAAGATATGATTTCAATATCTTATCTCTTCTTCCCCAACCAGGGCCAGGATTTTCTTTAGTACCTACTCTTACTGAATCTGGGTCTGCCGCTCCTTTGTTCTGTAACATTCCTCTTACTTGTCCAAAAGTAATACCATCCATTGATTTTGTTTTATCTTCTAATATTTGATATGCCAAACTCAAATCCTCATCGGTTACTTCATACTGAGGAACTTCTGGTCCTTTACCTTCTGCAAAAGATTTTAAAGCTTCTAAATCTTCCTTCTCAACACCATAGGCTCCGGCACCTCTTTCTTGTTGAATTTGTGCCAACATAGCATCTAGTGTTTTAGAAATAAATTCTTTCTTTATTCTTTCTTTCTTCGCAACCTTCTCAATCATGGTATCATTCATACCACCAGTATCGATACCTAAATCTTGAAGTGTTTGTTTATCTTTTGCTTGTTTTTCTTTTTCAATATCACTTGCATTGGTTTGAGTAGATGCGGGGTCATCAGCTGGTAATTGATTCTTGTAACTAGCTCCAGCCTTTCCTTTAAGAGCACCACCTTGAGGTTTTTCTTCAGCACCATCTTCACCTTCACCACCTTGTGGTTGGTTTTGTGAAGAAGATGAAGCAGATTTTTCACCAGCATCACCTTGTTTAGATTTTATATCTTGATATTCTTTATCTGATAATGGTTTAAATGCACCACTATCATCTTTTCTATATTTTTTAGCATCTTCTCTATCCTCATCACCTTTCTTTACATAAACTCCTGCTCCTAAATGTGAGTAATCAGAATCATCAGCTTCATATAAAACCTCCATTATAGCTTCTTTGAATAGAGGGTCACCCATTTCATTTAAGATATCTGATATTTCGTATCTTTGATTTTTATCGAAAATATTGACAATACCAACTCTTGAGGATAACTCTAAAAGTAATTCATCTATTTTTTTACTATAATTCATCTTATATAAGTATTATATGATTGTTTTAGCACGTGATGTTTTGTTGTTTTCACATGGTACTTCATACTCTTCCCACCCTTGAGTTGGTTTTTCGTTTGGAAATACAAACTTTCTACAAGTTCCATCATCATCAAAGTAAATTGTTTTACTCATATGACTTGGAATATGACCACCTGTCGGTAGAATTTGGTATCCATCTTCCCATATTAGTTCAACTGTGATTGTAAGATTTTGTTCATCATCCCAAACTCTTTCTTGTTCTTCTAGTAATCTCCACTCACCTCTGTTTAGGTTTTGTTCTTGTAATGCACAATTTAAATAAGAAAATGTTGTGTAAAGATTATTATAAGAATCCGAGTATGTTGCAGCAGGTGCAAGATGTCCTTTATCCCATATGTTAGCGTAATAATCATGTTTATCTGAGGTGTGTACTCCATTCTCTTTGTGGAAATCCATACTACCTCTATCTACATTCTTTGGTCTATCTGTTGATGTGTATATCAATTTGACTGGTTGTTCCAATACTTCACTATACCACACCTTAAATACTGCGTTCTCAATTATGACTTCGTTTCTTAGTTCTTGAGATACGATTTCTTCCGCGGTACAACCTACTAAGAAGGCCGTAAGGAAGAATAACTTTAATAATTTCATAATATTATCTAATGTTTTGTTCATCAATATATAAATATAGAACTTTAAACTTCTGAGTAATTATTACCCACATCCATTCGGACTGGAAATCCATAAGATTCGAGAACGGCCTTAATCCCCTCTACTTGATTCTTATCACTCAGCTCAAACAAAAATGAATCGTATGTGTACAGAATCGGTACAGTGTCGTTCTCAACTAATTTTTTTAATACTTCTATATTGAATTCGGTTTCGGTTGCTTGTAAGATGTAGTTGAAGAACTTCTGTGCGTTGGGTTGTTCAATCCACTCCAAAGGTATTTTTCTACCTTTAGGTGTCGTTACAAACCCATTTCTCACTGCTTCTTCATTCATCTTGTGAATAAACTTATCAACCTTGTCGAAGAAAGGAATCTTTCTATCTTCATCCGATACTCCCCCATACAAGATTCTAAACGTTCTTCCTTTACTCTCATCATACGAACAACCATATTGGTCTGCTAACCATTGGTGAACCGATGTATCGGGTAAATCATATCCAATCAACTTGCCAATAATCCTAACATGATATGCATCGTAATCAAATTGTACAAACTTGTTACCTTCTTTGGGAACGAATACCTCCCTACTACCATCTCGTTTATTTAATGCACCATAATTGATACCTAAATGTCTATTGGATGGTCTACTTGTTATTGTATATGGATTGTATTCGGTGAATGTTCTATTTCCTTTAAGTGATTTGTGATTACTTGGCCATCTATCAAAAAATTTTTCCCTATCGACCTCTAAACCGAAACGTTCAATCTGAGATAAGGTCGGAATCATCGTATCATCTACCCAAGAATTAGTAGAGTTTAGTTCCCATTCATCAACAATATCTCGTAGCACTTCACCCCATCTCATTATAGAGATACTTTTACCCAAACTATCTTTTATATTCAAACGAGTATAAAAGTTCGTTAGAGTCTCTAATTTATATGTTATTGGATATATTGTGTTTTGTTCAAAGAATAATGAGGTTTGTACATCTTTTAGATTTTTTATCCCTAAATCACATTGTAGTAAACCTTTTTTGTTCCAACACCATTTATTTTGATTCGAGGTTGTCAAATCTATTTCTAATCTTTCACAATCATTATGATTAAATGGAAGTATAAAATCATCCGATTCAAATCTAACATATATAAATGATAACTCATTGTTCATTGGATGACACTCTAAATCACCCCATATAGGGATGAGTTTACACTCTTGAGTATTCCAATATTCAAGAAATTGTGCTATCTCTTTATTAGATTCAACTATAACCATATTTGCTAATATACGAAATTATTTTGAATTATCCAAATCTTTCATCAGAAACTTTATAATTGTAGAGTGGCCCACAATCGTCATCATCATCTACTAGATTTTCTGTAATTGTGAAGTAACCTGGTAGTATATCACTTAGTTGTTCGATATTTACTTTATTCCAATATCCGAATCTAAATGTTAATCCATCGTTATCATATCCGATTTCAAAATCAGATGAACCATACCACTTTTTAATTTCTTTAAATTTTTTATATCCTATTCTCATATTAATAACCTATAAATTCATACATAACGGGTTCTACTAATCCTTGTTTAACTGCATATGGATATTCTTCATTCAACCAATAGTTCTGAACATTGTGAACTTCTTCATGAACATCTTGGTAAAGGTCATCGATACTATATCCACCACCATATTTGATACCACCACAAAGAACCATCAATTCATTGAGTTTATCGAAATCGTTTTGATATTTAACAATCGATTCAACGATGTTATGTTTCATCATATTGGCCACCTCATCATTGTAATCATACATTTCTTTTGACCAGGGTTTCGTTACTTTAGGTTTTATTAGTACATTCATATTTTATATTTTAGATACAACCCATAATTGAGTCGATGTTTTTAAGAACTGATTTACTCATGAATTGTTTGTTATATCCTAACCAACCACCATAGTTGTTAACAATTTTATCAATCCACTCTTTTTCTTCATCAGTTGGATTAAGGGTTTTTTCACACCACTCGTTCCACTCATTCATCCAATAATGTTTAGTTCCCCAATTAGGTTTGTTCTCAATAAAGATGTAAGAAGGGAAATATCTCATTGGAGTACCATTATCAGTAGCAGGAGAATCTTCTCTCATCTCGTACATATCAATCATACCATTGAAAGAACCACCTTTCAACATATACTCCCATTTCTTGATATCATCGTAGATGGTGGAATCAACTGAAGAGCCATCTGAGTTACATACATTCACTCTTACCGAAGAACCTCCACTATATACATCAGAAGTTGATGAACATACTAACGAAGGGTAATTTTTCTTAACGTATTGTTTGATTATTGAAGCAACAACTTTGGCCCTCATATAAACATAAGGTTCGTTGTTGTTATAGGTATCATAACCTATGGATTCTGAAGGGATTAGGAAGTCATTTCCATCAATCGAAATTTTTACTTTTTTTAATTTACTCATTTAACTATGTTTTAGGTTTTACACTCAATCTTACATAGCTAATATAGTAAAAAAAGCCGAAAGCTCAATGGCATTTTTGAATTATTTTGCTAAATTTTTGCAGAACCTACATCGATTGGTTCTCTCTTCATATGGTTACCTGATGCAAAGTTTGCACCTTCTTTGATATAACCAGTTAAAAACGCTCTTCTGAATCGTTTTGAAGTATTTGGTTCTGAACCATGTACTACATTTGAATGAAGTAATGCAACCTGTCCTTTCCTTAGATATCCATCTATATGTGGAAAGTTATGGTCTAATGGTAATACACATGGTTTACCTCTTTCATTTCTCCAATTCTTTGGATTTGAACCAGCTCTTTCTTCATCTACTTCAATAGGTAATCTACCTAAGTGATGTGAACCTTCTAAATACCAAACAGAACCATTATTGGGGTCATGATTATCAAACGCAATAGAAACATTGATTATTTCGTTTGATTTACATTGTGTATAAAATATGTTTTGATGTTGGTCTCTTCCTAATTGACCTGGTGGTTTAAAGTATGCCCAAGTTTGTACACCAAATATTTTAGAATCCATAAGAAACTCACATGCTTCAATGATTTTAGGATGTTTCATTAAGTTAGTAAGTTGTTCTGATTCTTTATGTGGATACATATATGGGTCATAATCACCCCATTGTCCTTCTGTATCGTTTTCTTGTCTTTGGATTCTGATTCGTTCTAACTCCTCAGCGTAAGAATCTACTTCACTTTCTGTTAGTAGATTTAAAATAGATACTCCTCTGTATCTCCAGTCAAATTGTAATTGTTGTTTTTCTTCTTGTGATAAGTAGTTCATATAACTAATTTAGTTGTATATTTATATATATTAAAAATTTAAATAATAATTAACATATCGATATATCTCTTCTGAAAGTTTTTGATGTCCTAATAAATTTGGATGGCCATCATCTATACCATTTTCTTCATTACCTATTCTACCTTTTATATAATCATTATAAAAAACTATCATATTTGTAGTCCAATACTCATAATCATTTGTATAATCAGATTTATCATGATAAAGTAAACTACATCCATGCCAATCTTTTTCTACCTTAAATTTTACAAGATTTAAATCTATTTTTTTAATTTCATTAGATAGTAATTTCATTGATTCTGGTTCTTCTTGACCTTCTTGACCATCTGGTCTTAATTCTTCTAATTGTTCTGTTGGTATTATTAAAAACTTACATCCTAGTTCTTTTAACCAAGAACATAAAAATATAGTTCTTTTTATTTCTTTTACAAAATTGATTCCACCATCTTCAAACGAACCATACCAATTCATTATTGCATGTTCTTCGTGATGAGTATATGGTTCTCCCCAACCAACATTACCAGTTACTTTTTTGTATCGTTGGTCATTTATAGACCACACATCATGTCTAACAGAATTAGGCATTTCTAAAATATAAAGTACTTCTTGTGGATTTTTGTGTTTCAAGATGAAATCACTTGTCATTCTTAATACCCTTTCCCAAGAACCACCATAATCTGCTTCATTGGTTACTGATAAGTTTATTTTGTTTTGTAATAGTGTTGGCCAATTATTATCAATACGAAACTTTACTCTTTCTTCTTCGGGTGCATCCCATTTTGGATACTCTGGTTCGTATTTGTTTAATTCCTTTAAAAAGGATGGGAGGTCTAAACCATAACCATAAGTAAATGAAGAACCATTTACATATATTTCTTTTATCATTTTTCTTTTTTATAGTATTGTAACAAATTTGGTAAATACATATTAAGATTTGGTATTACATCTGAAACTGATGCTATACTCAAAGCATTTTGGTCTTTGGGTGTTAGTGGTTGTGTTATATCATCTGTAATTTTATAAGTATCTCCACCTGATATTACCCAATTAATAATTGCCAAATTATATCTAGTACTTTTTGTATATTTTGAACTTTCTCTTCTACTTACTTCATATATAGGTGAGTTTCTATCATTAGATTTCTGTATAAAGTAACGTTTAATTACACCAGTTTTATAATCTTTATCACTTAATTCTGGTTTATGTTGTACTATTTTTATGCTTTTGAATTGTTCATCAGATTTGTTTAGTATTCTTTTGTAAGAAGTAACCATTTCATTTTCTGATGCATCACCCTTTACTAACTTACCATTTGGTAATCTAGTCCATCCATTAGGTATATAGTTATTTTTATCTGTTAAACTCATGATGATACGTTTCTAAACTGTCCTTCTATATTTGTTTTCCAATTCATACCTTCAATCTGTTGATTGATTTGTGTAACTTGGAAAAATCCATTTTCGTATTGTGGAGGTAATCCTAATACTTTAAATTTATCTCCTCGTTTCCATCCACTTAATCCATGTATTGTAAATGAAAACTTAATAGGTAATAATGCTTGTCCTATTTGATGTTCTGGTGTACCACTCTGAACTCCATCTTCTCTTCTAATTAAATTTAGTAATGATGGGTCATCATAAATTGCCATCAATAATTTATTATACGAACCACGAGAATCTAAATCATCTGCACTATTGTTAATACTATTTGGATATACTCCAGCTTTATCTTGGAATACAGAATACATTGATGCTATTTTTTCTTCTTTACTCGGTTCTTTTGATGATGCCGGTGGTTTTGCCTGTAAGTTCTGTTGATTTACTGTTGCAGATATCCAATCTACTTCATCTGTAAATAATCCTCTACCAGTTGTAGGTGCAGTTGTACTTCCATCTGGATTAACTTGTATTCTACCTTTAGTTGCTTTTTTCATGGTGATAGTACCCATCATAGCTCCAGGTATATCTGATTGTAGTGATGCATCTAAAAATATAGATTGTTCTCCACCTAATACTAATTGCATAGCTTCAGCTTTTGGTGATGGACAAGACATTGCTTTATCAACGATTACTAGTTGTTGGAATCTTTGACCAGTTTTTTTACCATATAAATCATATTGGTCACAAACTTGTTGTTCTATTTCAAACTGCCACATATTATTACATGCAGCTGATAATCCATTCAAGATTTGAATAACCATATCATATGTAGTATTTGTTTTAGAATCAAAAACACCTTTTGCAAAATCATAATTTACATATAAATCTTCTAAATATCCCCAATTACCTGCAGATAAATCAGTTAATTCATCAAAAATACCAGCATCTTTTGGGTCATATCTATTTTCTGATGGGAAACTTATTGCTTCACCCTCTGGACTGTAACTCATGTCAACAGTTCCCGCACTTTCAGGTGGTGCTGGTTCATCTCCTTTTAGTATTGACCATAATCCAAAGTTAGGCATTTTATTGTTTGGAATCAATAGTTTACTTTTATCTGTACTAAATATTCTTCTATGTGAACGTATTGGTATTCTATGAAATCTTAGTGGTGCCTCTACTACATTTCCCTTATCATCTGTTACAATTGGTATTGGATTTACAAGTGTTATTAACGAAAATAGTACATCTAACTTTACAAATCTTTCATTTCCAATTAATGGGGTGTTACCAGGTATTGCAACTTTACCTCCTTCAGGATGTCTGATATTTGTATCAACAGTTTCATCACCCATATCTTCTCTAAGTTCTTCATCAAAGTTTATGAAGTTATAAGATTTTGTAAAATATTCATTATCAACTAATGCTTTTACCTCATCAGTTCTATTGTATGCAGGTAAATCATTAAACATATATTGAAACTGTCTTTTTTGGTCATTAATAGTTCCACCTGTCCACCAAAATGATTTACCACCTAAGTTTGTTTTATTTTCAGTATCACTTGGTGGTTTTTGACCTTGAAGATATGCTGCTAAATCACCAACACCTGTTATCTTTGATGTTACTATATATTTTTCACCACCTTCAATTGAAACTCCTCCACCAGTAATTCTACCCAAGAAATTATCATATTGACCAGCAGCTTTTTCTCTAACTGCTTTGATTGAATCTAAGTTTCTCATGGATACAACTTGTGCAATATCTCGTACATCAACTATACCCTCTACTCCTTTAGCAGTATTCCAACCAAATTCAAGAAAAACAGAGTGTGCTGGTTCTCCAAATTTTTGTTGAATCTCTAACATCTGTGCTAATGAAAAACAAGTTATTTGTAATTCACATTTTTTTGATAATCCATTATTTCCTTCACTTATATCAATACCACTAATAATTGGTCTTGGTCTACCCCATCTAGTATCTTTAAAATCAATTTCATTACCTTGTAAATCAGTTAATTTTGTATTACCTTCTTCATCCTCTGTTTGAACTGTTCTAACTCCACCAGATTCTGCACCAATACCACCATAGATGGCATTTGCAGCATAAAATAAAGGTAAGTTTGGGTTTGATGTTATAATCATTCCAGCTCCAACACCAGAAGTAACACGAATCCAAGCATTGAGTTTACTTGCGTATAGGATATTTCCTTTACGTTTATCTACTTCTGATTTTATATATCCTTCTGGACTTGAAAAGTAACTAAATGACATATCACTTATTTGTTAAAGTTATTCTTAATCTCTATGTAATTTTGTGGAATTCTTAGAACTGTTCCATCTTCACATGCAACAGATGCATTGTGTATTTTGTTAGCCGATGCAATAATCCACCATAAACTAGAATCATTATAGTATTGACTTGCAAGTGTATCTAATCTATCACCAGTCTGAGTTACTACATAGATATCATCATCTCTTAGAGGGATTTGTGGATATATTTTACTTCTATATACCACTCTACCATCACCAAGTTTTTTCGTTTCGTTATTATCGTATCTACTCATCTTATGTTATTGATTTAAAACTATACATTCTACTTAAACCAGTCGTACTTCTTTGTTCAACAAATTTAATTGTTATTGATACATCTATAAATTTAGGTAATTTGTAACCTTTTAAATCGTTTACTGTTAGTTCTTTAGTATTAAACTTATTTACAAACTCATTATCAACTACTGCATTACCTTGTCCTGTTTCCCATACACCACTATCTGGTATCGTATAAGATAAACTTTCAATAAATCCATCTTTTTGATTGTACATATCACCTAATGTAAATTTTATAAATGGTGGTATTACATATCCTATACTTTCATTTTGATAACCAGTTGGATAACATAAGTAAGTTAAGAATTTTAATTTTTCCCAATTATTAACTAATTCATTTGCATTTAGTGCAAATAACTGTAAGTTAAAGTTTACACTTCTTTCTACACCGCTGTAAGTATATAGGTTGAATGGATTTCCTAAAAACTTAGAACTATCCCATGAAGGTGAAGTCGTTTCTGTAAGTCCATTTATAGAACATCTGAAGTGTGCTCTCTTTCCACTATAAGTATTTTTAATTACAAGAGGTATTAAATCAAAATCTTCTAATGGAGTTCCTCCATCTACTAAGATATCTTCATCTGATACTGGTGATTGATTTATAATATCTTTTTTATTTGTCATACCCCTTATACCTTCTAATGTTCTTCCAATAACATCATCATTTGTTGAGTATTTGTTTTCTAAATCTCTTTGTTTATCAAAATCATCTCCATCAAAATTATCACTTGGTTTAAATCTAAATCCATATTTTCCACCAAATGTTTTTCCTTCACCTCTTGTTGGTGTATATGATACTTTATCTATATCGATTGTTAAATCTTGTGAATCATCTATTACTAAATCTTCTGATGTTTTAGTGTAAAGGTTTACCTTTTCACCTGAACGAGTTTCATCATCATTAAATTTATTTTCAGATATTTGAATATTTTTAGCAATTGTTAATGGAGGTGTACCGAAAATACCTTTTTCATACAATGATTTCACATATTCAAGTTTGGTTGACATATCGTTTCTATCTTCGATTGCCTCTGCAGATATATCAACAGTAGATGAATATGTAAATCCACCTTCTTTTTGTGGTTTCTTTTCTTGTATATCTTGTCTATTTGCTATTACATTACCATAATCAGGTATTAGGTTTTTATATTCACCTTGTGCAGGTTCATCAGGTCCTCTTTTACCAAATAATGCTCCTCTGATTTCTCCTTTTACTAAATCAATTCCTTTACCGATTGCTTGTTTTGCAATTGCAGATGGATTTCCACCACCAGTTGATTTTAAAAATTTACCAAGACCAGTTCCCGCACCACCTAATCTAATCTCTTCTAAGGTGATTGAAGTGTTGACTGGGTTCTTACCTACTAAACCTTTAGCAACATCAGTAGGAATCAAATTAACGGGTATTCCAAGTGTACTATTTACTTTATCTCTAGCCTCTGATATAGAATTTACCTTTCCACCAGTTAATTTACCCAATCCTTTACCAATCAATCCACCATCGGCAGGTGCTGAACTATTTGCCGTTCTTTGTTTTTCAACCGCTTCAGTAGTTCTATTTACGATACGAATAGATTCGTTACCATATAAGACAGGATTATTTAATTCAACTAAGGATTTAACTCTAATACCACTAGTTTCTTGTTCTACTAGAGTTTCGTTATCCGCCTTAACTGAATCTTTTAATCCACTACTTTGAAATAATTCTAATATTGTTGGCATATCTTATAATCCATATGAGTTAACTTTTGTTCCATTAACTACGTTTTTAATTCCACTCGAAACTTTTGTTCCATCCATGTAAACTGCAACCTTACCAGCATTTAAATCTGCTCTTAATCCTTGAATCTCTGTGAGTAAGGCTTCCATTGAATCACCTCCACCTTCACTTTCACCACCACCAAACAATCCACCTAAGGCCATACTAATACCACCTACCATTGATAAGGCCATCAGACCAGGTAAAGCAGCAATTCCAGCTATTCCTAATAATGAAAGTGAACCAGCCAATGCGGTGATTCCTGCTGCAAGTGATATTATTCCACTCGTTAGTGGTACTATATTAGTAAGTGTATCTTTTACTAAGTTTAAGGTTTCAAATGGTATCATTCGTAATCCTATACCAAATGCAGTTAAACCAATACCTAGTGTAGTTAATGCCGCCGATGCAAAGAATATTGGAAGAGCCATTAATCCAAGAGGTACAACTGCCAATCCAAATGCCAATAACTGAGTACCAAGTGTTGCAAAATCAACACCAGCCCCTTTTGCTATTTCTTGTATTGCTTTTCCGAGAACAAACATAGCCCCAGCAACAATCAACATAGCGGCTGCACCTGCAAGAATTGCAACTGCTCCAACTCCACTACTCATAATAGCACCTAATAAAGCAACTGAA
>MDSX01063628.1_pt1 | contig 13244 bp, 12 predicted proteins | sample 811141 | NCBI WGS metagenome assembly MDSX01 (sample SAMN05326642, study PRJNA326480) | marine metagenome | isolation source: seawater | place: Atlantic Ocean: South East | collected 2010
AATAACAACATCCGGTCCTGCTCTGGCACACCCATAATTTCCGCCAAAGTCATCAAGGGGAGCTCGGCTGCAATCTCGCTGGAAAAGTCTGCGCTACCTTGGTTCACTATCCGATCAACTATTTCTATTGCTCGCGATCGAATACTTACTTCAAGCTTAGAAATTGCTCGAGGCGTGAACGATTTCGTCAGAAGTCGCCGAAGGCGTGTATGTTCCGGCGGATCTTGATTAAGCATCATCCGTTGGACGAACGACAGCATATTCGCTGTCCCTGGGTCCCTTATTTGTGTTGCCCCCATATGAGATGAGAACAGAGTCGGCTCTCGAAGGACCCGTTTGACTGACTCATGGGACAGAACTGCCCAATATCCAGGCCCCTCACTCCACCCCATAACCGCTGGTTCTTCGACCCAATGAATCGAAGCTTGGCTACGCATTTCAGCAATCAGTTCATAGGGCACACCATCGGCGTAAGTCGCTGGATCGAACAGGCGGGTGCTTTCCATACGGCTGTTATTATCACGACTTGGTGTTTGATCGTCGGGTTAAGGAACGAGTAGTTGGTCGTTAACCATTTGACTGGCACTCTATTTAAATGGCCGGCTCGCAAGAAAATGTGAATGTGGAGCGGTGGCGACCTGGCTTCTGGCGACTCTTCCGCCAATTTGCGTCGAATGTATCAGAGCATCACACCTTGCTTGCCGCTGCGGGGGTTGCCTATTTCTTCGCTCTTGCTCTGGTTCCTGCCGTTGTTACGATCGTCTCTATTTACGGCTTAGTGGCTGAGCCATATGAAGTAGCTGAGCAATTGGAACCATTGACTGATGCTTTACCGGATGAAGCGGGGAAGCTTGTAGTCACCCAGCTGCGTGGTGTTACCTCGATTGGAGAAGGACGGGTTGGCATCAGCTTGGCTATAGGGCTCTTCGGTTTGATGTGGCTGGTATCAAACGCGTTTAATTCATCTGTTATGGCAATTCGAATTGCTCACGCGCGGCGAAGCCCCCACAACTGGATTCAAGGCCGCATATTTGCTCTTAAACTCTCGTTGGTCGCCATGCTTGTAACGACGGTAGTGATTTGGGGCGTTATCGCTTTTCCCAGGACACTTGAAGCGGCTGGTTTAGGGCCAGGCATGCGTCCGTGGCTGGAAGCCGCTCGTTGGCCATTCGTATTAATTCTCGCTTCTATGTCCCTCGGATGGATTTATCGGATGGTCGTCGGTCCCTCCACTTTGAGAAGAGCACGACTAATTGCTGTCGGAATCGGTGGCATAATTTGGATTGGCGGCACCTTCGGTATGAGCGTTGCAGCCGCTTCAGCCGATCAGTTACAAGCTACGTTTGGGTCCTTAGGCGCCGTTGCCGTCTTGTTGATTTGGCTTTACTTATCTGCTTCATCGATGCTGCTTGCGGCCGAGGCAGAATCAGTACTAGTTGAGGCTTGGAGCACTACCTCGGTCAGGCGGTCGCGGAGGAGTAGCTAGGACAAAGAAGATCATTCCCAGGGCAGCCAAGACAGCTAAGACCACAAAACCAGAGCGATAGCTCCCCGTTGCATCCGCTAGAACTCCAGCGATAATTGGCCCAAGAACTGTTCCAAGCATCACGATCAGCGAACTAAGGCCCATTATGAACCCGAATGACGAGGCTCCAAAGTAATCAGCTCTGAGCGCCTGCATTAGAGGACCGCGGGCTCCCCACGCCAGTCCATGAAGCAGGACGAATAGGCCAATCATCCATGAGGATTGGGTGAACGCTAAAACCAGGATTCCACCTGCATGACCGAGCATTGCAACTGATGCAATAAGTCGTTTGTTTACTCTGTCTCCCAAAGTTCCTCCTATCGCCATGCCAATTATCTGCATTACTGGCAGGGCCGCTCCCACGAAGCTCGCTTGTTGGAGTGAATATCCACGTTCGGAGGTGAGGAATAGTGCGAGGTGGGCCATAACGGCGCCAACGACAAACAGTGCGCTCATATGACCCAACGAGATCATCCAGAACGCCCGTGTCCGCAGCGCCTCTTTTGCGGTGAAGTGAATGGAGGTAAGCCCCTCAGGTTTCGGATTATCTGCATTCGCTTCAGGCGGTAAGCCATCTACTTCTTGGCCGAAGTCGGATGGATAACCGTCAAGATAACTTGCGAAAAAATAAACAGCTATGCCGGCAAATATTCCTGAAACCGCTGCAGTGGTTTGCCACCCATTTGCATTCATGGACCAGACGACAATTGGTACTGCTAAACCTCCCGCAGCAAATCCTAGGCTTCCGGTCGCCAGGGCACGGGCACGTCGTCGCTCAAACCATCGAACTATTGCGACCGTCACCGTAAGAAACCCGCTTAAACCAGCACCAATCGCAATCAACAAAAAAGACCCAAAGAATTCCCATAAGGTCTGGATTTGGCTGAACCAAACAAACCCTGCGACAAGGAAGAAGGACCCAATGCGAGCAATCCTTTTCGGGCCGTAACGGTCGAGCATCCAACCTTGCAAGGGTCCCAACAGAGCTGACTCAAAGCGATTGACGGAGAATGCTGCCGAGAGCACGGATTTACTCCAGCCAAATTGGCGCTCGAGCACTACGAGATAGCTACCCATCGCTTGCATGATGAGAGCGCTTTGAATGAATTGGATGAGGATGCCTGCATTAACTACCTTCCATCCTCGGAAGGGTGATCGGTTCGCAGGCACCGCTACATGGTGCCATCACAAAGATAGTTTCGCTGCTTTTACGCGAACTCCCTGCTCGTTACCTCAATCTCCCTCTACTGGTCTGCTGCTACGAGGCCCTCCGATGCAATTTCGCAAGCACAATTACATCTCCTACGCGCACTAATATTCGTCCATGACTGAACCTCAGCCAACTCTTATGTTGCTGCATGGGCTCGGAGCGACAGGGGAGGTTTGGAATCCCTTGATCAATGTGGCGGCATGGCCCGGCCGAGTTTTGGCTCCTGATCTGCGTGGTCACGGGTCCTCCAATTGGACCGACAGCTACTCTTTCGGCGAAATGGCAGCTGACGTGGCAACCCTTTTGAGTTCCAATGAGGACTACGTAGTACTAGGACACTCAATGGGCGGCGCAGTCGGTGCTGCTCTTGCAACAGGCTTTTTCGGTCACCTACCGCGTGCGGTAGGAATGATTGGGGTCAAATTACAGTGGAGCGAGGAGGAACTTAGACGACTCCCAGATATCGCGGCTAAACCTTCTAGATTGTTCGATACGCGGGGTGACGCGATCGAATGGTTTCTCAAGCTTTCAGGGCTAGCCGGTGTCCTCGAACCTGATGATTCCTCGTTGGAACGTGGCGTCGAAAGAACCGAACAAGGGTGGCGAGTTCGTCAAGATCCAAAGAGCGTGTTAGTGGTGACCGGTTCGCCTCCATTTAGCGAATTGCTAAATGGTCTGTCGGCACCGATTTCTCTTGCCCTCGGTGAACACGATCCTCTGGTCGCGCCTGAGCACCACAATGATCTGCCCTGCGCGCCGCCTCGCGTTTTTAAGGGCCTGGGGCACAACGCTATGGTTGAGGATCCAGCCATGGTTTGGGATTGGTTTTTAGAAGTGACAAACAGGATCTAGCGGTCAGTTTTGATGATCGCTAGGGCAGCGAAACAGAAGGTCACTAACATCAACATCGTGTGCACAAACTTGAAGCCAAACGACCATTCGTTGTCAAGAAGGATTCCTCCTCCCCGTATAAGCCAGAACCCAATCGACCAAATCACCAACGCCATTAGCCATTTGTAAGTCTCTATATTTCGGATAAGGCGGACGCCTACGATCAGGGCTAGTACTACGAAAGTAACTACGAAACTTAGACGCCAGAGACGCCCTGTGACAGAAAGGTCGTTATCTGAAACTACGTTCCGAGCGCGCGATACCCAAAGGACAAAAGTCCAAATAAGGAAAGGGAAGACCCGCGATCGGGCCAGCTCAACTTTCTTCAAGAGGCAGTTCGCCGGCAATGCGTATCAATTCTCCGCCATCGAGATTAAGGGTGTTGCCAGTCATCCACGATGCTCCAGCTGAGAGGTATAGCGCGGCTTCACCGATATCTTCAGGCTCACCGAGTCGCTGGAGCGGCAGCATGTCGGAGATCATCTTTCCTCGCGGTCCGTCCCATAAGACTTTAGCGAAGTCAGTACGAATCAAACCGGGTGCTATGCAGTTAACGCGAACTTTAGGCCCCAACTCTGCGGCTAACTGACGTGTCATATGCATCAATGCGTCCTTGAACATGCAATAAACCCCTAAGGCTTCACTAGTCGTATGACCGCCGATAGACGCAATGTTGATAACTGATCCCCCATTTTCTTGCATCCATTTCTGCCAAGCCGTCTGAGTCCATTGGAGCGGGGCTCGCAGGTTTACTTCGTAAGTCTTATCTAACCGCGGAACGTCGCAGTCAATCATTGGTCCCGCCCAGGGGTTTGTTGCTGCATTATTTACGAGGATGTCAACGGCACCAAATCGTTCGATAGTGCCATCGATTACTCGTTCTGCTTCCTCAAGCTGACCAATGTGAGAGGCGATGAAGTCGGTGTCTCCTCCAATTTCGGCTACCGCCGCTTCACACTTTTCCGCCTTCCGGCTGGTAATCATCACTTGCGCTCCGGCATCGGCGAAAGCTTTCGCTATGCCCTTTCCGATTCCGGCTGAGCCCCCGGTTACTAGCGCTGTTTTACCGTCAAGTCTCATATCCATGGTGTCATCCCCCTTGTGGTTCGATTAATTGCTTTTTCCTATTTCGTTCCATGGGCCGCTGTCAGCCCGTGGCTCACGCGGGAGCCCGAGTACTCGGTCCCCGACTATATTTCGCTGCACTTCCGAAGTTCCTGCGTAGATTGTGCCGGGTCGAGCACCAAGCATTGTTTGGACCCACGCCAAACTCGAAAATTCGGCTCCGATTGCGTCAGTCTGGATACCCGAGGCAGACTGTCGTCCGCTGGGAGTCATTGCTTCGGAGCCCAAGATGTGCATGGTTTTCTCAGTGAACCAAGTGTGATATTCGCTCCAGAGTAATTTGTGAAGCGACGATTCCGGACCGGGAGGGTTCCCCGCTAGAACCGACGTTACTTGGCGTTGGCCCATCCATTTCATTATTTCGACCTTGCTGTGAGCACGAGCTAGGTCTTGACGCATAAGTGGATCGTCGTCTGCGCCCCTGTTTTGTGCCACCGTCAGCACCCGATCAAATTCATCTCTAAAGCGCACGGCGTCGGTGGTTGCTCCATGACCGCGCTCGAAGCCCAGAAGGACGTTAGCTACTCGCCATCCGTCATTGACATCGCCTACCACGTGGTCTTTTGGTGTCTTCGCGTCCGAGAAGAAAACCTCATTGAAGTCATGTCGATTGCTTATGTTGATAATCGGGCGGCAGTCAACACCTTCCTGATCCATTGGGACCAAGAGGAACGAAATTCCTTTGTGTTTTGGAGCGTCGGGAGTTGTCCGACAAAGAACGAAGATCCAGTTAGCTGTGTGGCCGCTTGAGGTCCAAACTTTTTGGCCGTTTACAACCCACTCATCGCCGTCTAGCACTGCTCGCGTTCCTAGATTGGCCAGGTCTGAGCCGCTATTAGGTTCGCTATACCCTTGGCACCAGCGATCTTCACCACTGATTATCCGCGGAAGAAATTTTCGTTTTTGTTCTTCTGAGCCACACTCAATAATTGCGTTTCCAACCATTGTTATCGAGAACGCATCATTTTCATTTCCTTCGGGGACGCCTGCCTTGGCAAATTCTTCAGCTAGGACAATTCGCTCTACTTCGCTCAAGCCAGCGCCGCCGTACTCTTCTGGCCATGACACGGCAAGAAGTTTGTTTTCGGCAAGCAGGGCACGCCATTCTTCGATGAACGTCTCTCGAGATTCATCGTCAAGGGCTCCGATACCCGTCCAATTTGCCGGCAGATGTTCACCCAAGAAACCTTGAATTTTCTGTCGGTAAGTCTCAGCTTCTTCGCTGTATGTTGGGCGCATTAGGTTCCTAAGTGATTGAAGTACGGGATGGTTGGAGCTTTCGCGTTACCTTTGCTTATCGCAAATTCTTGTCATGGTCTGAAAGTAAATGAGGATGTCCCTGTGGTTAAGGCACGTTGGGCTAGCCCAACCCATTCGCACAGGATGGGACGAGTATCTCGCGGATCTATTATTTCTTCAATTTCAAAAAATTCTGCAGCGCGATGAGGCGATCTGACTTTGTTTAGTCTTTCTCGAATCTCCTCAAGTAATTCTCCAGGGTTAGCAGAATCAGCTAGTTCCTGTTTATAGGCGACTTCGATCCCACCTTCAATAGGCAGTGAGCCCCAATCACCGGATGGCCATGCGTAGCGGAGACTGTAATAACCCGGTTTATTGTTGGCAGCTCCGGCTACTCCAAAAGCCTTACGGATGACGACGCAGGCGAACGGTGTTGTTAATTGCCCCAGTGCAGCAAGTACTTGCGAACCGTATCTAATCGTCGCATTTTCTTCCGATTCTTTGCCAATTAAGAAGCCAGGGCAGTCCTCGAGATGCACTACTGGCAAGTGAAAGGTTGAGGCCGTATCAAGAAGTCGGATGAGCTTGCGACATCCATCAGCAGTCCAAGCTCCACCGTATTGATAGGGGTCTTCTGCAAAGACCGCCACGGGAAATCCGTCTAAGCGCGCAAATCCTGTGATAATCGATTTACCCCATGAGCGGCCTATTTCGAAAAATGAGTCGGAGTCAAAAACAGAGTTAATGATCTCTCTCATTTTGTAAACGCGGCGCGCTTCGCGGGGGACAATAGAGAGCAGATCTTCGTCTTTTCGCTCCGCTGGGTCATGAGTGTCTTTTCGTGGAGCTAGTTCATCTACGTTAGAGGGCAGGTAAGACAAGAATCTCTTTGCTCGCTCGAAGGCTTCTGTTTCCGAGTCGACGGCATCATCGATCGCTCCATTTCCGGTATGGATATTCGCGTGCCCTAATTCTTCTTTGCCGTGGTCTCCCAGCTGCGCTTGCTCCACAAGAGCAGGGCCGGCAATCATCATTTGTGCGCTTTCGCGGACAATGACGGAGTAGTGAGATGTCGCAACGCGGGCTGCACCTATTCCTGCCACAGAACCAAGAGCCAGCGAGACCGACGGCGCGACAGCCAAGTGTTGAACAACTGTTTCCCAGCCCTGAAGTTGAGGGATATATGTGCGTCCTGCCGTTTCAATCGTCTTGACAGACCCACCTCCACCCATTCCATCTACTAGCCGTATGTGTGGGAGTTTGAGCTCTAAGGCCATGCCTTCAGCCGTATTGCGCTTTTCTGGGATCGTCGCTTCGTTGGATCCTCCGCGGACCGTAAAGTCATCACCTGAGAGCAGGACTGGGCGATCTTCAATACGGGCTAAGCCAAAAAGAAAGTTAGACGGCAACAGCGACATCAGATTGCCGTCAGCGTCGTAACTGGCTACTCCGGCGGTCTTGCCAATTTCATGGAAGGAATCAACGTCTGCCATCGCTGCGAAGCGCTCGCGAATGGTTAGCTTGCCGAAGTGATGCTGACGTTCTACTTTTTCTTCCCCGCCAAGTCCTTCAGCGAAAGCTTCTCTTTGTCTTAATTCGTTAATTTCAGATTCCCAACTCACGCTTTGTTCCTATCTTTGGGCGGTGTGGCGAGCCTAGGGCGCCAACCTGTAGTCAGGCTCGCTATGTTGACCGTTGTGACTGAAGTTTTTAAGAATCTCATGCAACTGGAATCAGTCTCCGACAATTATTATGTTGCTCCAGCCTCGCCTGAAAAAGGAGAGCGAACCTTCGGTGGTCAGCTTTTAGCTCACACTTTACGGGCAGCCCAAATTTCAGTTGACTCAGGAAAATCAGTTCACTCGTCCCATTCATATTTCCTGCAGCCTGGTCGCGTGGATGCGCCGACCGATCTCTTTGTCGAAACTGTTAGAGACGGGCGCAGCTTCAGCGTCCGACAAGTCACAGCATGTCAGTCAGGCGTCGAGCTATTTAGGAGTTTAATTTCGTTCCAAATTCGGGAAAAGGGTCTCGATTGGGCTCCTGATTTTCCAGGTGAAGTGCCGGAGCCAAACACGCAAATTCGGTCTTACTACGAGTTTTGGGAAGCTGAGTCTCCGCAGCTACAAGGTCCTTGGCATGGAAGGGACCGGCCGATAGATATTTTGTACATCAATCCGCCAGATCAACCTCAAGGTCTTCCAATTACCGAACCCCAGTTGATGTGGATTCGTGTGAACGAGGGGCTGCAAGGTGATCGAGGGCTTAACGAGGCAGCGTTGGCTTACATCGCAGACGCGACGCTCATCGACCATGTCCTTCTTCCTCACGGCTTCCGTTGGCAAGACGATCGTTTGACCGGCGCCAGCTTGGACCACTCAATGTGGATTCACTGTGATGTTGACGCCGATGATTGGCTTTTGTATGAGCAATCTGTCGAGACTACCCGCGGTGGCAGAGGGTTAGCTCGAGGTAGGTTTTTCGATCGGCGAGGGCTCCTAGTGGCTACGTGCATGCAAGAAGGATTGATTAGATGGGATTTCCGGCAGTGATGAGGAACCACCGCTAGGTTCAGTTCATGGAGTTAAACCTCAACGAACGAAGAGCGCTCATAACAGGGGGCAGCAGGGGTCTTGGTCGAGCAATGGCTGAAACTTTTGCGCGCGCAGGCGCAGATGTAGTCATTGTCGGTCGCGACGAGCAAGCTCTGGGCGACACCACTTCAGCACTGGAGCAAATTCGTCCTTCGGGGCAATTTCTCGGGATCTCGGCCGATATCGCTAATCCCGGCGAAATAGCAGAGCTTCACCATAAAGCGGAGTCATTTTTCGGCAGTGTCGAAATTCTGATCAATAACGCTGGCACGTCAAATGCAAAACCATTTCTAGAAGTTACCGACGCAGATTGGCTCGAGGATTTCAACTTAAAGTTCTTTTCTGCAGCAAAGTTGTGTCAGCTTTGCATTCCCGGCATGCAGCGCGCTGGGTGGGGTCGAATCATCAACACTTTGAATTCAGCAGCAAAAGCACCTGGAGCAAAAACGTGCCCCACGTCTGCGGCACGCGCAGCTGGCATGGCTATGACAAAAGCCCTTGCAACAGAATTTGCAAGCGATGGAATACTGGTCAATGCGCTGAACACGGGCTTTCTGGTCAGCCACCAGTGGCGCACCCGTTGGCAAAGCGAAAGTACCGGCAAGACCTTTGACGAGTTCGTCGAATCTATAGGGCAGAACATCCCTATTGGTCGAATGGGCGAAGCACATGAATTCGCTAATCTCGCTTTGTTTCTTGCAAGCGACGGGGCTTCTTACCTAACCGGAGCATCAATTAACATTGATGGCGGACTCACCCCGGTCGTCTGAACTTCGTTAAGCGATGACCTTGATCAGCTTCAGATTCACTCTTGCATTAATTGAGCTAGAGATGCGTTCAAATCGGCTGGTGGCCTGGTGGGCTTTCCGTAGGCGTCACATACGCCGAGAGTGAGTTCAGCCGAAACCAATAACCGGTTGTCGCTATCGCGCAGGATCTGTTGTTTCCATACCGAGCTGACCCGCTTCATTTCATCAATCCATGTTTCAACAATGAGACAATCGCGGGCCGTAGCTGGCTCGCGGAATTTTACTTCAAGACTCGTAACAACGATTTGAAAGCCGGTGTCGCTGAGATCTGATAACGACATACCAATCTCGTCCAGTGCCACACACCTAGCCGCTTCGAAGTAAGCGACATAGGCAGCGTGGTTGACGTGGTTGTACGGGTCAAGTTCTCCAAAACGAGGTGTTAGCGGAGTTCGATGAACAGGCATGGTGAAACCTTTGAACGAGTTAAACGGGTTGAAAATCTGATCATCTTATGCAAACGAAGTCCTCTACTTTGCCGCCGCTTAGTTCTGGCAAACGTTTTGTTTGCAACGAGAAAACAGTATCGGGAGTTCCAGCCGCACCCCACGCAGTTTGATAACGAAAGATATTGTGATCGATAAAGCACTGAAGTCGGGTGACATGACCAAATGGCGGTACGCCACCTATAGAAAAACCAGTTGCTTCTTTCACAAGCTTCGCGTCAGCCTTTCCAACAGAGCCGCCCAACAAAACTCCGAGCCTTTGCGTGTCAACCTGATGGTCGCCTGCAGTTAACGCAAGGACCGCTGACCCATCACACTCGAAAACTAAAGATTTGACGATTTGCCCAAGCTCACATTGCAGAGCGTGCGCGGCTTGTTGGGCAGTTCGTGTCTCACGGGGAAACGAGACGATCTCGGGCTCAATCCCTAAAGCTAACGCAGAGATTTCAAACCTTTGATTCGCCTTTGAGGGGTTAGTCACCTCATTCAGCCCACGCTTTGACCTTTTCGATGACTTCCATTGGGTTTTCGGTGTCAGCCGGAATATCGATGTTCAAGTAGGTCACTCCTACTTCCTTGAAGACTTCTATCCGCTCGCGAACTCTGCCCTCATCACCAGTCAGACTTGCTCTGTCAACATAATCATCTGGGACTTTCGAGAAAGCCTCGTCACGTTTACCGCTCAGAAACAGGTCCTGGATTTCTTCCGCCTCTTGTTCGTACCCGTAGCGTTTAAAGAGATCGTTATAAAAGTTTTGGTCACGCGCTCCCATTCCACCAACATAGAAACCCACATTGTCGCGGACGGCCTTTCTAGCCGCTTCCACACTTGGGCCAGATCCGAGAGCGACGAGTCCGCCAGCAACAATTTGAAGCTCACCTAAATCGGAGGACCTCTTAGCTTTTCCAGCATGCAAGGAGTCTCCCCACACATCGTGGAATTTCTCCGGGAGAAAGTGTATTGGCTGCCAAATATTGGCCAGTTCGGCTGTCATTTCCACGTTCTTGGGTCCGATGGACGCTACCGCTACAGGAATGTCACGACGAAATGGTTTACACATCAACTTGAGAGGTTTACCCAGCCCAGTACCTTCACCTTCGGGTAATGGCAAACTAAAGGCGCGTCCTTCGTGTTCTACTTTGTCTCCCGACCAGACTTTGCGGCAAATCTCTATGACATCACGGGTCATTCCTAGTGGCTTCTTAAACGGTACGCCGTGCCAGCCTTCAATTACCTGAGGACCAGAGCTACCAAGGCCAAGAATGAATCGCCCTTCAGACAGCGTGTCAATGGTCATTGCGGTCTGCGCTATCAGAGCAGGACTCCGTGAGTAGACAGGAAGAATACCTGTCATAAGCTTCATCTTCTCCGTTTTGCCTGCGACGTAGGCAAGAGTTGAGACGAGGTCATATCCATAGATTTCGCCACCCCAAACAAGGTCGACTCCTGCGCTCTCCAAGTTTTGTGCTTGGCGTGCAAGGCTCTTGGGGTCAAGACTGGCTCCGGCGCCGAGGGCCATTGAGATTTGCATGTAAGTTTCCGATCGTTTTGTGCCCTTATTTATAGGTTTATTTTTCCTAATGAGGCAAGGGGTCTCTACGGATAGTAGGAAATAGATGGCCCTCAGTGCGAAAGGGAATCGGAATGACTGATGTAGATGTAGCCGAAGAAATGATTGTGACTTTGCGAGATTGGGTCGAATCAGCAGTGATTCCTCACGCCTCCGAGTTCGAGTTACCCGATAAGTACCCAACTGACATGGCCCACCAAATGGCTGATTTTGGCCTTTTCGGAGCAACTATTCCTGCTGAATATGGAGGTCTCGAACTAGACAACATGACTTACGCTCGAGTTATTGAGGAGCTTTCCCGAGGGTGGATGTCACTTGCAGGAATAATTAATAGTCATCTGATATGTGCGAAATTAATTTCTAAATTCGGCTCTGAGGAGCAAAAACAGAGATGGCTGCCTTCTATGGCGACGGGAGAGCTTCGCGGATGTTTTTCGTTGTCTGAACCCGATAGTGGATCCGATGCCGGTGCTCTTAGGTGTCAAGCTAAGCGAGATGGTGATGAATGGATAATCAACGGCACCAAAATGTGGGTAACGAACGGTGAGAAAGCCGGCGTTGTAGCTCTCTTGGCGCGAGTCCCCGAGGGTGATCCAGAACCAGCGGGAGGAATTAGTTGCTTCATCGTTGAAAAAACCCCCGGGAAGAAAAGTGGCGGAATAACTGTGAGTCGAAAAATCGACAAACTCGGCTACAGGGGTCTGGAGACAGTGGAAATGTCTTACTCCGATCATCGGCTCAGTCACGATCAACTCTTGGGAGGCAATGAGGGCATTGGCAACGGTTTAAGGTGGGCTTTGACAGCACTCGAGCAAGGCCGAATCAATGTCGCAGCGCGTGGTGTCGGCGTAGCCCAAGCCGCTTACGACGCTGCGCTTGCTTATGCCAAAGAGCGCGAAACTTTCGGTCGACCGATTAGTCAACATCAAGCTATTGCATTCAAGCTTGCGGAAATGGCGACAAAGTTAGAGGCCGCTCGTCTGTTGACCTACGAGGCAGCACGAAAAGCCGACGCTGGTGAGCGAGTTGACCTAGCCGCGGGTATGGCAAAGCTCTTCGCATCCGAAACTGCTAGCGAACTCGCGTTGGATGCAATGCGAATCCATGGGGGTAATGGCTTCAGCACTGAATACCCGGTGGAGCGGTATTACAGAGATGCGCCCTTAATGATCATTGGCGAAGGTACCAGCGAGATACAAAAGCTCGTCATCAGCAGAGCTTTGTTGGCTGAAGATTAAGGAATGATCAAAGGGCTGCCGGGATTATCCCGGCAGCCCTTGATACAAAGCTCAGATATAGCGCGAGCCTATTTAGTCAAAATAATTAGCGACAACCGCCATTATCTTTATCCCAGCGGCAGTTCGGGGAAAGACCGTTGGCATCGACAAGGTCTCCGACCTGCACCCATGCCTGATCTGTTGCGTTGAACTGGCTGAAGTCTGACCCTTCTACAAAGTATCCATCACTGGCGCCCCAGGCACCGAACTCAATGCCATCTAACAGTTTGGGGTGCGTACCTGAGAAGGTGCGCAGGGCCAGAATGAAGTTGGTCCTTGACAACCCTCCAGGGAGCTCGGCTGCTACTCGCAGTACCTCGTTGTAGGACCAGCCATAGTCACCGAAGCCGGTTCCGAAGAGGCTGACCGTCTGATCAAGTCCATCAGATTCAAGAGTTTCGTTGAGGAACTTCATGTAAGGATCGTCGGTGTAGTTCGCGTCTTGGCTATCTTTCCATCCGCCACCGGCTATCCACCAGCCGTCAGCTGCCATTCCCGCAGGCGTCATGTAGGCGGCAATACCCGCACAGACTGATGGCGTGAAGGCGGCCGAAACC
>MDSX01085681.1_pt1 | contig 13241 bp, 10 predicted proteins | sample 811141 | NCBI WGS metagenome assembly MDSX01 (sample SAMN05326642, study PRJNA326480) | marine metagenome | isolation source: seawater | place: Atlantic Ocean: South East | collected 2010
AAAATAAATATTTTGGGACCGACGGTATTAGAGGAACCGTTAATCAAGGTAATATTACTGGAGAAAAATTTTTTAAATTTGGTTTGGCTGCAGGAAATTATTTTAAAAATCAAAAAAAAACCAAACAGATTGCAATAATTGCTAAAGATACCAGGTTATCAGGTTATACTCTTGAGCCAGCTTTGGTCTCAGGTTTAGTTTCTGGAGGAATGCACGTTTTTACACTAGGTCCTCTTCCTACCAACGGGCTTGCTATGTTAACAAAACTAATGAAAGCTAATATGGGAATTATGATAACCGCATCTCATAACCCTTATTATGATAATGGTCTTAAATTATTTGGTCCAGACGGTATGAAATTATCAGACAGGATAGAAAAAAAAATCGAAAAACTTATTGATGCTAAAAATAAAAAACAACTAACAAATCCAAAGTTATTAGGACGAGTCAAAAGACTTGAAGATGGAAATGAAAAATATATTAAAATTTTAAAAAAAAATTTTCCAAATAATTTTAACCTAAATGGAATTAAAATAGTTTTAGATTGTGCAAATGGTGCTGGTTATAAAGCAGCTCCAAAACTACTAAAAAATCTTGGTGCTAAAGTTTTTACTATAGGTATTAATCCTAATGGATTTAATATAAATGAAAAATGTGGGTCTACACATCCATCTAAAATTCAATCAGCTGTTAAAAAATACAAAGCACATGTGGGAATTTCATTCGATGGAGACGCCGATAGAATAATTATGTGTGATGAAAAAAGTAAAATTGTAGATGGGGACCAAATAATAGCTATGCTCGCAACTAGATGGAAAAATAAAAAAATTTTAAGAGGTGGTGTAATTGGTACTTTAATGTCCAATTATGGGTTAGAAAAATTTTTAATGAAAAATAAAATCAAGTTCTTTAGATCTAAAGTAGGAGATAGATATGTTAAAGAAAAGATGAAAAAATTAAATTTTAATTTAGGAGGTGAACAATCTGGGCATATAATTTTAGGTAAGTTTGCAACAACGGGAGATGGGTTAATGGTAGCTTTAGAAGTTTTATTTTCATTAAGAAAAGGTGTAAAGGCAAGTAAATTACTTAATGTTTTTCAACCACTGCCCCAAATATTAGAAAATGTTAATGTTAAAGATAAAAATATAATTAGTTCAAAAAAATGCAAGCAGGCTATTAAAAAAGCTAGTAAAATTATGAAAAATCACGGAAGATTATTAGTAAGAAAATCTGGAACTGAACCCAAAATTAGAATTATGGGAGAGTCTCATGATAAAAAAATAATTTTTAAGTGCATTAGTTTAATTAAAAAATCAATAAAATAATTTGAAAATAAAATCTAAAATATTAATTATCGCAGGCTCAGACTCATCTGGAGGAGCGGGAATACAAGCTGATATTAAAACTGTCACAGCTTTGGGTGGTTATTCAATGACTGCTTTGACAGCTGTTACCGCACAAAACACCAAAGGTGTAAAAAAAATTGTTTCAATTTCAAAAGAAGTTGTTCAAAAACAAATCACAATGATTTTAAATGATATTAGGGCTGACAGTGTTAAAATTGGTATGCTTCATAACACAGACATTATAAAAGTAGTTTATAAAAATTTAAAAAAATATAAATTAAAGAATATTGTTCTTGATCCGGTAATGATTGCTAAAGGTGGTGCAAAATTAATTAATAATGAATCAATAAAACATTTAAAGAAGCTGCTTATACCAATGTGCACTTTAGTTACACCTAATATTCCAGAAGCAGAAGTGCTTACGGGAAGTCAAATTTTATGCAAAGAAGATATGATTAAAGCAGCAAAAAAAATTATCAACATGGGAGCAAAAAATGTGTTATTAAAAGGTGGTCACTTAAAAAAAAAAATGATCTTTGATATTTTAGCTACAAAGAAAGAAATAAAAATCTTTAGAAAGAAAAAAATTTTAACAAAAAATACACATGGTACCGGATGTACTTTGTCTTCAGCGTTAGCTACTTGTCTGTCTCAAAAAAAAAATATATTTAAATCTTGCAAAATATCTTTAAAGTATGTTGATAGTGCCATAAGTTCTGCACCAGCATATGGAAAAGGATTTGGACCATTGAATCATTTAGTTTCATTTAAATTATTAAATTTTTATGATTAACGTTGCAGTTATAGGATCTCAATGGGGAGATGAGGGAAAAGGAAAAATTGTCGATTGGCTGTCAGAAAAAGCTGATGTGATTATAAGATTTCAAGGTGGACATAATGCAGGTCACACACTTGTCGTAAATAATGTTACATACAAGTTAAAATTATTACCCTCTGGAATAGTAAGAAAAAATAAAATTTCTATAATTGGAAATGGAGTTGTTGTTGATCCATGGGCACTTGTGGATGAAATTAAACAGATTGAAAAATTAGGAATTAAAATTACAAATAAGAATTTATTTATAGCTGAAAACGCAACATTAATTTTACCATTACATAGAGAATTGGACGGAATAAGAGAAGATATAAAAACAACTGATAAGATTGGAACAACAAGACGCGGTATTGGCCCAGCATACGAAGATAAGGTAGGAAGAAGAGGAATACGTTTGATGGATCTTGCAAATAAAAAAACCTTGTCAAAAAAAAATAGATATGTTGCTGTTTCATCATAATGCAATAAGAAAAAGTTTATATAAAAAACAAATAAATAAAAAAAAATTGATTAATGATTTAATAAAAATCTCTCCGAAAATTCTTAAATATTCAAGACCAGTTTGGAAAGAAATAAATAAATTTAAAATTAAAAAGAAAAAAATTCTATTTGAAGGTGCTCAAGGTGCACTTTTAGATATAGATCATGGAACATATCCATTCGTAACATCTTCTAATACTGTCTCTGGGGCAGCTTTATCTGGATCAGGATGTGGTCCAGACACAATCAATTATATTTTAGGAATAGTAAAAGCATATACCACTAGAGTTGGTGAGGGTCCTTTTCCAACAGAGCTTAAAAATGAAATAGGAAATATGATTGGTAAGAAAGGAAAAGAATTTGGAACAGTAACAAACAGAAAAAGAAGATGTGGTTGGTTAGATGCAGTTTTAGTAAAACAATCATGTGTTATATCTGGAATTAATGGTATAGCTCTTACAAAAATTGACGTCTTAGATCAATTTAAAAACTTATACGTATGCATAGGCTATAAAATAAATGGAAAAAAAATAAATTACTTTCCTAGCGCTTTACAAGATCAAACAAGAGTAAAACCTATATATAAAAAATTTAAAGGATGGTTAAAAAATACTGAAGGGATTAAAAAATGGAATGATCTTCCTAAAAACGCTAAAATTTATATTAATTTTATAAGTAAATTTTGTGGTGTCAAAATTTCAAGTATTTCTACAAGTCCAAAAAGAGAGGATACAATTCTTTTAGAAAATCCTTTTAAAAAATAGCTTAATTTGTTGGTAATAAATTTTTCGATTTTGCTGTATTAAGCATAGCCTTTTGTAACTTTTCAAAAGCCTTGGTTTCAATTTGTCTTATTCTTTCTCTACTAATTTTATATTTTTTACTTAAATCCTCTAATGTAGAAACTTCTTCAGATAATCTTCTAGCTTTTAATATTGCTTTTTCTCTTGAGTTTAAAATTTCCATTGAACTATCCATTAATTTTTTTCTTTCATCGAACTCTTGTTGTTGAGATAATTTTAGTTCCTGGTCAATCTTATCATCAGAAATCCAGTCTTGCCACTCGGTACCATCTTCATCCTTAATTGGATCATTTAAAGATTTTTCTTTTCCAAGCAAACGTCTATTCATTGAGACAACTTCTTCTTTTTTTACATTCAATCTTTTTGATATTTCTTCAACATGAACATCATTTAAGTCTCCAGCATTATTTGGCGACAATTGATTTTTTATTTTTTTTAAATTAAAAAAAAGTTTTTTTTGTGCAGAAGTAGTTCCCATTTTAACTAAACTCCATGATCTTAAAATATATTCTTGTATAGAAGCTTTGATCCACCACATTGCGTATGTGGCTAATCTAAAACCCTTATCTGGTTCAAATTTTTTAACAGCTTGCATCAATCCGATATTTCCTTCTGAAACCATTTCACTTACTGGTAAACCGTATCCTCTATAACCCATAGCAATTTTTGCTACTAATCTTAAATGACTCGTTACTAATTTTTGAGCTGATTTTAAATCTCCTCTTTCTTTCCAACTTTTTGCTAACATATATTCTTCTTCAGCGCTCAAAATTGGAAATTTTTTAATTTGAGATAGATAACTTGTTAAACTGCCTTCTTTCGTTATTGATGGCAAGTGTGTATCGACTGTTTTTGTTCTCATAATCTGAAGAATATGTATTATTAAATTAAGGCAAATACAAGGTGGCTAAATACTAGCTTTTGTAAGGTTTTTGATCAATGTGTCAAAATCTTTTGGTCTTTTGGCTTCAAAAAAAATTTCCTTTTTTGTTCTTGGATGAATAAACCCTAAGCTTTTTGCATGAAGAGCTTGTCTATTAAAACTTTTTATTATTCTTTCGACATTTGGATCTATTTGTTTAAATTTTTTATTAGCTTTTCCGTATGACTTATCTCCTACAATCGAATTTCCTTTAAAATTCATATGAACTCGAATTTGATGAGTTCTTCCAGTTTCCAACATGCATTGTATAAGGCTAATTTTAGGTAAATTTGAATTTTGAAAAATTTTTAAAGTTTTGTAATTTGTTATTGCTATTTTTCCTTTTTCTTTTCTTACAGCCATAAGCTGTCTATTTTTAATGCTTCTAGATATTTTTTCATTTATTTTTCCATTTTGCGGTTTTAAGCTACCCCATACCAGAGCTTCATATGATCTTTTAATGGTATGTTTGCTAAATTGCTCTGATAAATTTATGTGAGAAAAATCATTTTTTGCTACAACGATAACTCCGCTAGTATCTTTATCGATTCTATGAACAATACCAGGTCGTAATTTTCCACCAACGCTGGAAAGATTGTTTTTATATTTAAACAATAAACCATTTACAATAGTTTTTTCGTAATTACCTGCTCCAGGATGAACAACGACACCAGGAAATTTATTTAATACTATAATATCATCATCATCATAAATTATATCTAAAGGAATTTGGTTTGGTTTAATTGAAGTTTCCTTAGGTGGAGGAAAAGTAATTTTTATTAAGTCCTGGTCTTTTATTTTTCTTGATGCACTTATAACTTTAACATCATTTATTTCAACACAACCCTCTTTGATAAGTTTTTGAATTCTTGTTCTGCTTAAATCTTTTAACTGGGACTGTAGAAACTTGTCGATGCGGTATCCACCGTAGTTTAAAGGCACTATTTTACTTAATATATTTTTTTTCATAATTTGCATTATATACTGTATAAAAGCTAATGTAAGCGCTCGTAGCTCAATTGGATAGAGCGTCTGGCTTCGGACCAGAAGGTTGAGGGTTCAACTCCTTCCGGGCGCACCATATGAGAACTGTACTTAAGAAACTTTTAAAATGTTAAAAAAAATATTAAAAAAAATTTATATATCAAAGCCAATTTCCTTTTTAGCAAATGTATTCGGGCCGCTATGTAAAGGGAAAGGTGCAATACTTATGTATCATAGAATTTTACCTGAAAAATTTATTAAGCAAGATATGAAAATTGGTCTTGCTGTATCATGTGAAAATTTCGAGAAACATTTAATAACTTTAAAATCAAAATATAAATTTGTTTCTATGGATATGTTTTTAGAAAATCTTGAAAACAAAAAGGATGAATTCACAATAGTTTTAACTTTTGATGATGGATACAAAGACAACTTTATTCATGCTTTACCAATTTTGAAAAAACACAAAATTCCAGCATTAATTTATGTAACAACTAATTTTTTAGAAAAAAAAGTTTCTATGTGGTGGTATGAACTTAAGGAAAAAATTTTAAATAGTAGTAAATTAAATTTTGAATATAGACAAAAAAAATATGTATTTAACCTTGAAAGTGATGAGGATAAATTATCAGCATTTAATAAAATTAGAAATCTCTTTTTGAAAGTAAATTTAACTGAGCAAAATCAACTTTTAAAAATAATAACCGGCAATGAGGAAAAAAAAAATTATGCTAATTTATGTCTAAATTTAGAAGAAATTAGATCACTAGATCAGGATCCTTTGATAACCATTGGTTCACATACTCATACTCATCCAAATTTAAAAAATTTAAGCAGTAATGAGGTAGAGCTGGAAATAAAAAAATCATTGAGTATTTTAGAAAATTTACTGCAGCATAAAATAAAACATTTTTCATATCCTTACGGAGATAAAAATGCGGTTTCATCTAGAGAAATAGAAATAGTAAAAAAGTTATCTTTTAATTCGGCTGTGACCACCCAAATTTATCCAGTTAGTAGCAAAAACATATTTTCTCTTCCACGAATATTTGTTGGCAACGATACTTGTGATAGAACTCTTATTAATCATTTAACTGGATTTTATAATTTATTTAAATTTTTTGTAAAATAATATGAATATAAGAAAAGTTACTTTTAAAGATTATAAAAAAATTAAAAATCTTTTCAGTAGAAATAATTTAAAAATTTTAAACTTTGATCGTTGGAAAAATATTTGGATACAAAATCCCGCCTTTAAAAAAAATTGGGTGAAGGGTTGGGTTTTAGAAGATAAAAAAAAAATAGTTGGTCATTTCGGTAGCTTTCCAACTGAATATATATTTAATCATAAAACTTATACATGTTCAGTTTTACACGGTTGGGTTGTTGATAAGATTTATAGATCCCAATCTGTTTTACTATTAAAAAAATTTTTTATGCAAACTGATAGCGATTTTTTTTTAAGCACCACAACTAATTTTACTGCATCAAAAATAATGACAGCATTAAACGCCAAACCAGTTCCAGTTGAAAGTTTAAACTATTCTAGATTTATTGTTTTAAATACAAAAAATATTTTAAATTTTTTTTTAAGAAAAAAAAACATTCCTTTTAGCAAGCTGATTTCTCAATCTTTATCTTTACTATTGAATTTTATAATTAAAAAAAAATTAGATGGTTGGAAAACAAGATATTCTATTAAAAATATTTCCAAATATAATAAAATTGATAAACAATTTAATTTAATTTGGAGACAAATAATAAAAAATAATAAAAAAATTTTATTATTTGTCAGGAACAAAAATTGGTTACAATGGCACCTAAATTTTTTATTAAAAAATAAAAAGGCATGGGTTTTTTTAAGCAAAGATAATAAAAAGGTAAATGGCTATTCAATTTGTATTGAAAGTAGCAATAATAAAGATGGAATAAAAAGAGCATTACTAATTGATTTAATGTTATTTAAAGACACGACTGAAATACCTTTAAGTTTAATTAATGCTAATATTGCTGAAGCAAAAAGAAGAAAATGTGACATTATAGAATTTAGAGGTTTTAACAAATTAACTAATTCTTATATAAATTACTTCAATCCAAATAAAAAAAAATTGTCTAATAACTCTTTCTATTATAAATCAAGTAATACAAAATTAGATAAAATTTTAAATAAAAGTAACCACTGGTACCCAACCTATTTAGATGGAGATACAATAATTAACTATTGATAATTAAATTAATGAAAAGCATAGATATTATAAAAAATTCGATTTTAGAAATTAATAGCCAACTTAAAAAAAAAGATAAAATTAAATTTAACAAAAATTTTGAAATATTAGGTAAAAAAAATAATTTAGACTCACTTATTTTGGTAAATCTTTTTACAACAATAGAGGAAAAAATTAAAAATATAAATGGTAAAGAAATAGTATTATTAAGTGAAGATTTCTTTAAGCAAAGTTTCAAAAAAAATTACACAATAGCTAATTTAGAAAAAGATATAGATAAAAAACTAAAAAAAAAATAGTTATTTATTAAGCATAAAATTTTACTAGTTGATTTATTGCCTCTTTTATAATATGTTCAATAATTGAACATTAACCAATTTATGAAAAAAAAAATTAAACTATTATCCGATTTTAATCTTGATGTTTTTTATAATTTTTTGTCAAAAAAAATAAATAAAAATCAATATAAATTGATTAAACCTAATTTTGGCCTGTTTTATGACAAATGTTTTGAATTAATAAAATCAAAAGATAAACATCATATAATATTTATTTGGTCAAGAATTGAAGGTGTCTTAAAAAACTTTGAATCTTTGTTAATTAATGAAAAACCAAATTTAAAAAGTTTGTATAAGGAATTGGATCAATACATTAATTTATTAAAACAAATATCTAAACAAAACGATCATGTAATAGTGACCTCATGGACATTGCCCCAATATGAAAGAGGTAAATATTTAAATGATTTTATTGATGATTTTGGAATAACAAAAAATATAAATCAAATAAATGCTAAAATTGCTCAAGAAATGAAAAATGTAAAAAATTTTAAATTTATAAATGTTGATTTTTGGGTGAATGGTAGCGAAATAGAATACAATCCTAAGCTTTGGTACGCAGCAAAAATTCCTTTTTCTCAAAAAAAATTTCAAACTGTTTCCGAGGAGTTTTTAAAAGTAATAAATATTTTTGAAGGTAATAGCAAAAAGCTAATCATTGTTGATCTGGATAATACTTTATGGGGAGGCATTTTAGGTGACCTTGGCTGGAAAAATATAAACATTGGAGGTCACAATATTAATGGTGAAGCATTTAAAGATTTTCAGTTAAAATTAAAAGCTTTAAAAAATTCGGGTATACAACTAGCCATATGTAGCAAGAATGAGCAATCGAACGTATTGGATGCATTTAAAAAAAATCCTAATATGGTTTTAAAAATAAAAGATTTTGCAGCTTGGAGAATTAACTGGGATGATAAAGCAAAAAATATTAACGAAATAATTTCCGAATTAAATTTAACAAATGATGCAGCTATATTTATTGATGATAGCAAAGCTGAAAGAGATAGGGTCAAAGGAAGTCTAAAAGGCATTGAAGTGCCAGATTGGCCTGTTGATCCAACAAGATATGTAACAAAGCTACAAAGCTTAGGATGTTTTAATTCACAAAATTTTACATATGAAGATAAAAATAGAACTAAATTTTATCAGGATGACAAAATAAGAAAAAAAAATAAAGAAAAATTTATTTCATATGATAGTTGGTTAAACTCTTTGAAAACTAAAGTTTATTTTGAAAAGGGCAATGGAAAAAATAAAAAAAGAATAGTTCAGCTAATTAACAAAACTAATCAAATGAATTTAACAACAAGAAGAATTTCAGAGTTAGAATTTGATAAGCTAATAAAAACAAAAAATAATTATTTATTTTCATGTAAAGTTTCTGACAAATTTGGTGACATGGGTCTTGTAGGAGTAGTATCTTTTAAAATATTAGAGAAAAGCATTCAAGTAATTGACTTTGTGCTAAGCTGCAGAGCTTTTGGGAGATCTATTGAAAAAACCATGCTTTTAAAAATTATCGAGATGTTAGTAAAAAATAATGCAAAAGAAATTATTTTTAAATACTTAAAAACAAAAAAAAATAAACCATGTTTAGATTTTTTGAAGGAAAATTTAAAATTACAAAAAAAAGATATATTTATTTACTCTAAAAACTCAAAATTTGACAAACCAAAATTTCTTAAAATTTATTAAATTTTTAATCAATTCTTTTTTTCGTAATAAAATTAATTATCTTTTTACCTTTTATATTTGTTTTAATTTTAAATAAACTTCCAGACTGGGGAAATTCATTCATATCATTAACTTTCATTCCTTTAAGAGCTGTCGTAATATAAAGTTCATTATTTTTGAAGCCACCAAAAGTGCAATTAGTAATGTTTTTTGCTGGTAAATAAATATTGTGAATTTTTCTCCCTTTTTTATTATAAACGGATATACGTGATCCTCGATAGTGGCAAACCCATAAGTTATTTTTAATATCTGTTGTCATACCATCGGGAGATCCATCTTCTTTATTAAATTTAATAAATATTTTTTTTTTGATAATTTTTAATCTTTTATTTATCTTAATTTTATAAATTACTCTTTTCCTACTATCTGTATGATAAAAATTATTTTTGTTAATAAAAGAAGGGCCGTTTGTAATAAAGTAATTTTGATCAACTTTATGTAAATTTAAATTATTATCTAGGCAATACAATGAGCCTGTTTTTTTTATCTCAAAATTATCCATTGTACCAAACCACAGACGACCAGATGGATCAATTTTTCCATCATTAATTCGATTATTTGGTTTTTCTGTTTCAATTTTTATTGAATTAAGAATATTTTTTTTTTTTAGATCAACGATTCTAATTTCTGATTTTAAGCCCATTATGAAAATATTTTTTTTTATATGAAATATAAATCCTATTTCTTTATCTACTTTAATTACTTTTTTTCTTTTTGTTCTATTATTAAAAATTAATATTTTCTTTTTTTTAATATCTACAAACAATATAGAGTTCAAATTTGATGACCACGTCACACCTTCACCAAGGAATGATTTGCTTTGCCATATACATAATGGTGTAGAGTTTTTGATTAAATTTATATTAGACATAACTAAAAAATGATTATCAATTGATAATCATTATTCATAGTTTACTTGATTCGACAAGTTATTTAACATTAGTGTTATTTAATTAATCCCAAGTTCGATTTAAACTTAAAATTCATTTAACGTGATATTTGCATTTGTTTAATCTTCACCTTATATTGAATGTTATGAAGAAAATTGAAGATATTAAAGTAGCGCTTATATCTCCAAGAGCTGTTGCTTCTAAACACATGATTAGAAGAGTTCAACCGCCTTTAGGACTGTGTTGTATAGCAGCTGGCTTGAGAGCAGAAGGTGTAAAAAATATTTTAATTTATGATACTTTGATTGAAGATTATCATGATGTAAGAAAATTAAATGGAGCTGACAACATGATAACCTATGGAGCTTCTGACGATAAATTATTAAAAAAATTAAAAGATTTTAAACCAGATATTGTTGGTGTTTCATCTTTATTTTCTTCTCAAGTATCACAAGCTTATGCTGTAGCAAGAACTGTCAAAAAGTATAATAACAAAACATTAGTTATTTTTGGTGGTATCCATGCATCTGATAAACCAGAAGAAGTATTAAACGATGAAAAATCAGTAGATTACGTAATGAGAGGAGAGGGTGATTATACGTGGCACACTTTACTTAAAGTATTACATAATAATGATAATCTTGAAAAGGTTCCAGGTTTGGTTTGGAGAGAAAAAAATAATACTTTTAAAAAAAATTTAATGGCTCCACTAATTCATGATATGGATCAATTACCAATTCCCGCTTGGGATTTGTTACCAATGGAAGAATACTTCAAGTTAGCAATGTATCATAATCCCTATGTAAAATCAGGCAGAGTAGGATGCATCATGACTTCAAGAGGATGTCCTGACAGATGTTATTTTTGTTCAAGCACAGAATTTTTTGGTCATAAATTTAGACAAATGAGTCCCGAGAGAGTCGGAGAAATGGTCGATTATTTAGTTGATAAATTTCAAGTTAAAGAATTACAAATTGAAGATGATAATTTTGCAGTTAATCCTGTAAGGGTTGTGGAAATATGTGAGAGAATTAAACATCATAAACTACGAGTAACCATGCCAAATGCTATGCGGGCAGATACACCTTTGAACAGAGAAAAGAGAAAAGAAATGTTTAAAGCAATGAAAGAAGCTGGATGGGATCAAATTGGTCTTGGAGTTGAATGTGGAGATCCTGATTTTTTAAATAATGTAATAGGTAAAAGATTAAACCTTGATGAAGTAGTTGCAACGTGTGATTTGGCTCATGAAGCTGGCCTATTAATTCATACTAATTTTATGATGGGGTTTCCTTTTGAAACAAAAAAAACCAGAGATTTAACAATTAATTTTGCAATGGACTTAGATTCTGATAGCTACTCACTTTCGTTAGCAACTCCATTACCAGGAACAAAAATGTGGGACATTGTAGAAAAAAATAATTTATTTCATGAATCTTATAATTTTGACACTGGTTTACCAACATTAGTGAGCATAAAACCACACGATATTTCGGATGTTGATTTAAAAGAATTAGTCGAGAATACAAATAAAAAATTGAATTTTAAATCCTCACAAAAAAGACAAGCCACGAGAGACAAATACAAATTATTAAGGGGATCAGTTCATGGAGATAGAAAATATCTGGATCCATCAAGCGCCCAAATTGAAATAGATAAAAAAGTTATACCAATAAGTAAAATTTTATCAAACGAAGGTACTCATGGAACTGAGAACAGGGGACCGGTTAGACCTGAGTTAGCAAAGCATAACGAAAGTCACTAAAATTTACTTTATATCAAAACTTTTTAACTAGTTCTTAAAATTATTAAATAAATAATGAATATATTAAATTTTAGATCAAATCGAAATTTAAATGCATATAAAATATCATTAAATATAAAAAAGTTTATTGATAGCTGGACCAACCAAACATATATAAAAAATTTAATAAAAAAATTGTCATATATATCCAAAATACCAACAAATATACTTTCGTATGAAATTAAACAAATATTGTCTGGAAATTTTAGATTTTCAGAGGGAAAATTTACAAACAAACTTGCTCTTAAAAGTACAGTTTATGATGCGTTAATTTTTTTTTCATTACTAACTTATTCTATGATATTTTCTAAAAGTAATTTCAAAAAAAAAAATTTTAATATAATAGTTGATGATGTTGAGCAAGAAGATCAAGCAGAGAGGTTTTCAAAAATATTAAAATTATCTAAAAATTCTGCACTAATTTGTAAAAAAAAAGTTATATTTAAAAAAGAGAATAGTGAAAAATTTAATATAGTAAGAAATGATGTATTTAAAATTTATAATAAGAATTTTTTTATTGGAATAAAATTTAAATTATTTTTATTTTTTTTTCATATCCTTTTTATTTCAATAAAAAATAATTTAAATTTATTTTTTATTTTTAATAAACTATTTTATAAAATAATTGATAGCGAAACTCTTTTTTCTAAAGTAAATTCTAAGGTTTTAATAACAGATAGATTTTACAGAACTTCAGCAATAAAAAATTATATTTTTAAAAGAAATGGTGGTTTAATAACCTCATGTATTCAAAAAAATATTTGTGAATTTAGCATTAGCTTCTTCATCAATATTGATATTTTTTTTTCATTAGGAAAAAATTATCCTGTGCTTTTAAAAAAACTTGGATGTAAAATTAAAAAATTTGTCCCTG
>MDSX01026859.1_pt1 | contig 13239 bp, 9 predicted proteins | sample 811141 | NCBI WGS metagenome assembly MDSX01 (sample SAMN05326642, study PRJNA326480) | marine metagenome | isolation source: seawater | place: Atlantic Ocean: South East | collected 2010
TACAAAACGTCCCCCGCGACCTCTCCAAAGTCCCCTTCGAACGTCGTGTGCAGCTCCGGCACGACGCACAACCCCCTCTCGCTCAGTGTGTTACCCTCGGAGGTGTCCAGCACGCAGAACTCGGCCCATCCCTCATCCGCCGACGCGACCCACAGAAGGTTTCGCTCGGCCAACGCGGCTTCGTCGTAAACGCACGAGCTGCCCGACTGGCAGTTACCCAGGTTAACCTCGAACCCGACCGCCGGGTCTACACCGGGATACTCCATCGCGTGCATCAGCAGGCCCACGACCGGAACGTCGCGGTCGTCGCGCGAAGTCGTACCCGTCCACAGGTGTCCGTGGAACAGGTCGAACCTGCTGAGCGGGTTCAGCCGCCGAGGTCCCTCCAGGAAAAGCCCCGCGAGCAGGAACAGCTCCGCGAGGTACTCGTTCGCCTTTCTGCACCACATCCGTTTCGCGCCGTTCTCACGAGGGCCCGGGGTGAGCTCGCATCCGCGAACGAGCGCGTCCTCGACGTCGGGGACCCTCAGCTTCCTGGGGTGGAGCGAATTCCGCAGCGATTCGGGCGAGGCGAGGTTTAGGAGCGAGCTCGGGACCCGCAGGTCCGGGAGCGGCAGCCGCTTAATGCATCGCTCGATCGCGTCGTCGTCGTCGGTTCGCCGGCCGTGAAGCGCCACGCGCACGACGTCCGCGGCGCACGTCCTGCGCCGCGACTCACCCTCGTGGATGTTGTTAGCCAAATCCCCAAGCCCATCGTCGTCGTCCTCCGCGACGCCTCGTGCGATGACCCGCGGTGACGGACGCCCCGCCCCCGCATATTTGCACACACACGGATGATGTCTAACTCGTGGTTGGCTGACCGGCCGCGCGCTCGCAGCCGCCAACGTGGCGGCCATGGCGCGGCGTTGTTATGTATCATCCCGACGGGAGATCCAACTTTCATTCTTCTTGGAGCACGGGGCGGATGTCGAGGCGAGGGGCAACCTTGATCGCGAGATTCGCGACGGCCACGGGGCCATCCGCGTACGTCGCGCCCGTCACTCTCTCACGCGCGCCGTCGTTCGCCCCCGCGCTGGCGTCGGCGGCGCTCAGGGGCATCCAACCCGCGTCGATCGTCGCGGTCGGATCGGACCGTGTTGGTCATCACGGTACCGCGCGCGGGTTCGCGGCATCGGCGCCTTCTGCGTCCCCTCCGCCGCCGCCGTCCGCGGGCGGTGCTCCCAACGCGCGCGACGACGCGCCGGGGAACGGCGCCGTCGCCAAGCACGTATTGTATCGCGGGCCGTGGCTTTTGACGTTTCGCACCCTCGTTCGGTTCAAGGTGTTCCAGCTCATGGGAGTGTCCTCGCTGGTCGTGCCCCTCACCGCGGTGTTCAGCAACGAGCCCGTGGCGACGGGCACGGCGGCGGCGGTCGCGGCGGTGGTGGGTGGCGCGGGCGCGTGTTCCCTGGCGCTGCAGTACTACGCGAGCAGGTACGTCGGTGAGCTGAGCGTGGTTCGGGCAAAAGGCACCAAGCACGGGACGAACCACAGGACGCGGGTTCGGATCAGCACGATGGACTTCTGGGGGCACAGGGTGGACAAGGACTTCGACCCGGCGGACGTGCTGCCGCCGCTGAGGGACCTACCGGCGGACGCGCTCGGGGAGATGGCGTCGCAGATGTTCGTGCCGCTGGACGTGGTCGGGTCGCATCAGCACGTGCTCTCGTTGCGGCACGGGGACCTGAAGGACAAGAAGCGGCTCTTCGCGCTGCTGACGGGAGACGGGCTGGAGCTACCCAAGACGTGGAGGGAGGAGGAGGTCGGGGGCGGGTGAGGATGGAGGTCGGGGGCGGGTGAGGATGGGTGGGACGTGTCGCGATGGGTGGGACGTGTCGCGAGAGCTCAACGCCTGCTGTTGATTTATGTACCTACTAGTTTGCGAGGATCGCCTCTTCCCTTCTCATCTTATACGCCCGCGAGGATGTCGTCTCCGAGCGCCCACGCATACGTCGCACCCACGACCACGCCGAGTATCGCTCCTGCCAGCACCTGCACGGGGGTGTGACCGATGTGCTCGCGCAGCGGCCTGGCCTGGATCTGGTCGAGGAAATCCTGGAAGCCCCTCTGGAGGCTGTCCTGAATGCTCTCGCCGGTGTTCGCCTCGTTGCCCCTGCCGCTCCTGCCCCCGAGCAGCCCGTCCACCTCGCTCGTGTCTCCACTGGCGTACCCTCCACCGCCGGAGTTCCCCATGAGTCCCGCCTCGAGCGGCGCCGCCGCGTCCTCGCCGCGGCCGTGCCCCCTGTTCCGAAAGTTGTGGTCCGACGGGAACGCCGTGACCAGGTTGTTGATGGCGGTGGCGTGCATGCCAGCCTGCCTCCGCACCCCCATGGCGTCGTACATCACCTGTCACAAAATCGCGGTCGATCGGGCTGAGGTCAGCGTCTTGGCGCGCGTAAAAGGGTGGAGGGGCGAAAAGCGACGCAACGGCTGGAACGGAATAAAAATGGGTGTTGACGAGGTGAGGACGTACCACGAGCGCGAGCACGAGCGCCGTCGCGAACGCCGGGTCCCCGAGTCCCGCCTGACACGCCGTGCCCGTGGCCAGCGCGGTGACCAGGGACGAGTGCGACGAAGGGAACCCGCCGCTTCCCACCATGAGCGACGCCTTGAATCGCCCCGTAATGGCCCACTCACTGAACGGCTTGAGCACCTGCGCCACCACCACCGCGATGAGCGCGGCGACGAGGCCGACGTTGTCGCCCAGCGTGGTACCTGTACCCCTCAAAGAAACGTGCGTCATCTCCGAGACTGACCGACGACTCGCGCGCGACGTCCGCGCTTTCCAAGTGGCGAAGGTGACGAGGGCACCTTCGCTGAAGAGAAAGCCCCGCGGCCTCAGGGGACCGCCTCGAAATACTCGTCGTACGGGCAAATAGGCACGTTATTAAGATTTACTACCGTCTACTGCAGACGCGAGTACAGAAAAGTGAGTATGAAAGATTAACCATGGTTCCGTTCTAGAATACCTATTTGCTATTTATCTATTTATGTCTACGTGCAAACACACAGACCCCCCCGGCCCCGCTACAGCACGGTCTCGTTCCACTCCGCGCGGCATTCCTTGCACACCACCATCACCCTCGCGTCGTCCGCGCTCTCGTTCGAACCCCACGTCTCGTTCTTGCGTATATCTCGGTGCCCCTTGAGGTCCGCGTACGCGCAGTCCGTGGAATCGCACTCCTTGCAGTGGTACTTTGTCGTGTCCGTGAGGGTGTCCGAGGTGGTCCGCGTGCGCCGCTTGTACGACCTCTCCTCCATCTTCTCCCGCTTCCGCTTCATGTCGTCGGTCGCGAGCTCGTCCGGCGACAGCTCGCACAGCGCCTCGGGGCTCAGCTCGCCGTCCAGCACCCTCTTGCGCAGGGTGCCATTGCGCCGAAGGTTCGCAGCGAGTGTTCTCGCGGAGGACCGGTAGGACGGGTCCCTCGCGTCCCTCCCTTTGCTCGCGAAGAGCGCCTCCTCGACCGCGCGTGCCAGGTCGAACAGAGGCGAGGGATCCTCCAGTGCCTCGCCGAGGTTAAACGCGATCTTCGTCCGCGTCTCCTGGTCCTCGGCGGCCACTTCGTCCATCGCGCCGGCCACAATGAGCTCAAGATACTTCGCAGCTGACTTTTTCTGAGTTGGCGGGAATTATCGAAGATGATCGGGCGGCGCCCACTTCACTTCGCGCGCCCTACACGCGCACGTGGACGACGCGACCGCTCGACCGAGCGCGCGTTTCTTTCAAATCCATTCGACGCGTCCAACGCGGGTTTCGATCCCTCGCGGCGCCATGACCGCCGGCGTCGACCGGGTGCTCGCCTGGGAGACCTCCTCCGAAAATTCCGCTTCCGTCCCAGAGTCGCTCACCAACCTGCTGCGCCTCGCGGAGGAGGCCGGCGAGGAGCACGCGGCGCTCGCGGGCAACCCCGAGGCCGACATCACCGAACTCAACGCCCTCGCCAGGAAAGCCGAGAACCTGACCACCGGGAAGGAACCGGAGCGGGAGGCCAAGATCGTCTTCGACGACCTGATGGGCTACCACGCCAAGCTCGAGCGCGACCGATCGGAGCTAACGATCGCCGCCGAGCGAAGGCAGTACGCGCACGCCTCAAAAGCGTCCGACGCGGCGGGCGCGTTATTCAACGCCATCGACGAGGACGTGCGGAGCGTCGAGGGCGGCGCCGGCGCGGACGGAGCCGCCGCGATCGCCGAGGCCAAGGAGGTGCGGCGCCGGCTGGACTGGTCCCTCGACGAGACCCGGCGCAGGCGCGAGGTACTCGCCGCGGAGCAGGAGCGCGCGTCCCAGATGCGCCGCGCCGTCCTCCACAACACCCTCGCGGACATGATCGCCGACGACGAGGACGACGAGGACGACAAGAGACGGAACCGGCGCGCGGGTCGGTCGAGGGCGGAGGATGTCGTCGAGGAGTACCTCCGCGAGCAGGCGGCTCGAAGGGCCCGGGCGTACGGCGTCGCGTCGCCGCGGTCCCCGTCGTCGCCGGCGTCGAACTACCGCGGGACACCGTCCAGGGCGGTGCAGACCGCGCGGAGGACGCTCCTCTCCCCGAGCAAGGGGGTGCAGACCTCGCGGGGGGGCAGCGACGACGAGGATGGCGCGTGGGACGAATTCTTCTCGCCGCGCCGACCCGCGGAGCGAAGGGGACGGGAGAACTCGACGAACAGCGACGCGTCCACCGGGACGGACGTCGCCAAGGTGGTTCTCACCCCTCGGGGCGACGGCGTGGAGGTGGACATCGCGGTGGACGGGGAGAACGTCGACTCGCCGAGTCGCAACCACCGCCTGAACCGCATTCGCAGGAGGATCATCCGCGACATCCTCGTGGCGGCACCCGCGGTGGGGTTCTCGGTGATGGAGGCGCTGCGGGGCGGGTCCCCGCGGAAGGAAGGGGGACCCAAGTCGAGGGGGCAGTCGCCGAGGAAGGGTCACTTCCTCGGCGTCGGGAAGAAATCGCCCAAGAAGGAGGCGAGGAAGGCGGCCGAGGACGAGTTTAAACCCACGGTGATGAAGGTTGAGGCGGTGGAGTACGCACCCAAGTCCATGGCCGTCCCGGACCAGATCACTCCGGTGATGGTGCAGCCGCCCGCGTCGATGAAGCGTACGAACGAGGACAGGGAACTCAGGAAGGTTTTTGGCATGGGCTGATTATTCGTCCTTGGTTTGACGCCGTGGCCGTGCGCAAGTATTTAGAAGTGCAAGATTTAGAATTCTCTCCTGTTGTCCGTTACAACCAAAAACAAAATGCAATAAAACAACATGCTCGCGTGCGACAAATCGTCAGTCGTGCGCGTGTTGGTACAATCATCGGCTCGCGTGCTCTTTCAATCGCCGATGGGATCTCTCCGTGATAAATGTTCTTCAAAGGTGCCTCGCAATCTTAGCGAAACGCCCTGGGCCCCTGGCGCCCCCTCTTCGACTGCCTCCCGTTGCCGCGCTTGCCAGTCCCGACGTACCCGTGCGCGCCCATCGCCTCGAGCGCATCCTTATCGGGAACCATGCCCAGGTTCTGCGCCCACGCGTAGGGATCGTCGACGGAGTCGTTGGTTCCCTGCACGTCGTTAGGCGACCAGCCCGCGTTGTTGACGGCGTTGTTGGCCATGTTCTCCTCCGCCAGCCCGAAAATCCTCGCCTCCGCCAGGTCCGTGGTGGCGCCCATGAGGCCGCCCATGGACCCGAGGGTGTACGCGACGTTCTTCTGGGACAAAAACACGTCCATGTCGTACACCGTGCGGTTGAAGCGAACCTGGCCGGTGTTCTGGTCCCTGGAGCGCATCTGCACCATGGGCCTGCCGCCGGCGAGCACCTCGTCGACGCTCTCCTCGACGTTGTGCGCGACCCACATCGAGCGCTCGTGCATCTCGATGAGGATGGGGAAGGCGGGGGGCGCCTGACGCTCCATGATGGTCTTCTGGCATCCCCTCGCGCGCGCCTCGTCGTCGCCCAGCGTCACAGACTGCACGCCGCCGACGAGGTCAGTCAGCGTGGGGTTCTTGATGAGGTTCTCCAGGAGCTGGCCGTGCGCTGTGCCCACGAGCTGCACGCCGCGCTCCGCGATGGTCCTGCACGCGATGGCTTCCGCCTCTGTGCCGATCTCATCGACGATGATCACCTCCGGCATGTGGTTCTCCACCGCCTCGATCATGATCTGGTGCTGCTGCGCCGGGTCGGGCACCTGCATGCGACGCGCGCTGCCGATGGCGCGGTGGGGAATGTCTCCGTCGCCGCCGATCTCGTTGCTGGTGTCGATGATCACGACTCTCTTACCGAGCTCGTCGGAGAGAACGCGCGCGATCTCGCGGATCACGGTGGTCTTGCCGACGCCCGGCCTGCCGAGGAACAGGATGGACTCGTTGCCCGTCAGCATATCCTCAATCATCTCCACGTGGCCAGTCACCGCCCGGCCGACCCTGCAGGTGAGCCCCACGATCTTTCCACTCCTGTTCCTGATGGCGGATATGCGGTGCAGGGTACCCTCGATCCCCGCCCGGTTGTCCCCGCCGAAATCACCGACGGACGTCTCCGCCGCGTCCAGGTCCGCCTGCGAGATCACCTCGTCGCGGAGAAACTCGTTGGCGATGTCGCCGGCGAACCTCGCCTCGGGCCTGCGGCCGAGGTCGAGGACGACCTCGAGGAGCTGGTCCCTGTTGGGGTGCGCCCTAAGTATGCCCCTGACGTCATCGGGTAACATCTGCGAATCGATTCGGTGGGATGCGGGGGAACGAGGTCAGCGCGTCGGTTGCGTGCCAGGCTGTCAATTCTCAATCGACGTTTTTAAAACGAACGGGGCCGAAGTTCGGGTCGCTCCGGACCCCACGGGGAGCAAAAGGTGGATATCGGGGACGGAAACGCACCTCGATGATGCAGTCAACATCGTCGTAGACTTTGGTCTCCCTCGGAGCGGCCGGGGTATTGACCGGGGTGGCCGGGGCGACGGGAGCTGGAGCGTCGTCGAACGGGGCATCGAAGGCGGTCGCGTGAACGCTCGAGTCCACGGTGTTTTTACCGGTCGAGACGGAGGCTGTATCGGACGCGAGGGGGTGAGAAACGAGGTCAGTCGATGCGACGGGATGGTCGTCGACGCGTCTGGATCGCTTCGTTGGTGCAAACGCGTTCGCGCGCGATCGGAGCGCCGTGTTTCGGGAAGGAACCGTGTCGGGTAAAAAGGAATATGGTTTGAACGCATTTCCCGACGACGGGGCGTGAAACACCGCGTACCTTTGGTGGACGCGCGCCCGGGGGCGACGTTCTGAGGCTTCGTCTTGGGGCTTCGCGAGTTGTTGCGTCGACCGCCGCCGGTCGCACGGCACACGGTCTTCAGAGGCGCGCGCTCGGCGCGGACTCCGGGGACCGCAGTCGCCGGGAATAAACGGGCCAGAGTGAGCATTGCGCTGGGAACTCGAGAGCCGGAAGGTGGCGAGTGCGTGCCGCGCCGAGTACGTATAAACGCTTCGCGGTCGCCGAGGACGTTCGACGGTATGTATGGTTGTGGCCGGACCCGGGTATCACCGAGTGCACTGGCCCTGCGTGCGTTGGTGGCGCGTTATAACGAAGGGTCGGCGGGGGGCGCGGGTATATACTTGAAAAATAGACTTTCCCCGGCAAAACCGTGAAACGTTCACCTCGAGGCGCGCTCTGATTGGTGGAGAGCCAGAATTCGCGCGTGAAACTTTGCAAAGCTGGCATTTGAGAAAAGGAATTGGCCTGGCAGATGCCTGGCAGACACTTGAGAATCGAGTAAGGTGTTTGGTGGTGTTTCCTGCATGTTTGCTCATACAAAGAAATGCCGTCTCGAAAAACAACACATTAAAAACAACACGCTTCTCCCTTGCCCATCTCCCAAGTCGAAGTGCGATCTCCTGCACTTTGAGAAATATCTTCAGTGCCCACCTGTTGTGTGGGGTGTCCGTACATTGTGACGACCGACCGATTCCGCGAAAAATCGGCGGCTGCGAAAAAATCTAACGTTGCGTCGTTGAAAACGTCGTTTGGCTCACGGGGGCATCCGCTCTTTTGTCGCGCGAACGGCCCCGCCGCTCGTCGCCAGAAACAACCACAGAACCTTCGAGGTGAGCACCCCGAGCCGTGTTAGTACCGTCCAACGACGACCGACGTTTGTTTGGCCTCGCCGCGACGCGCACGTCCCCGCGGCGCGTCTCAATCGAGCCCATCAAATCAAATCGTCCGGGGCCCTCGCTTTATATCTCCTCGAGATAAAGCATCGGAGGCGGCTCGGTCGGAGGCGTCCCCGCGATGGGTTCGGATCGTCCCCTCGTCTCGATCACGATCTCGGCGCGACGTTCGCGGCGTTCTCGAGGCGATCGACGCGTTTCGGACCCGATCCCGCGCCTTTGACCGCCCCGTGTCGTCGCACATCCCGAGCGCACCCGAGGCCTCCACGACCAACGCCCTAACCCCGAGATTCCCCCGTCCTCCTGCCACAGGAGTCCAGCATGGCCGCCATGTCCGCGCGATCCCTCAGCCTCAGGGCGTCCAACCCCATGGCGGGCGTCGCCCGTACCTCGGTTCGCGCCCGTCGCGCCATGACCGCCAGGTGAGCTTCCCGAGACTCGAGATCGCGCCACCTCGTCCCCGCGTCCCGACTCTTCGCGAATTGCGAACGATTAACGAAAATCGCCCCCACGCCCCGGACCGTCGCTGACCCTCCCCTTCCCCCATTTCCCCCATTTTCCCTCCCTCTCCGCAGGCCCATCAGTGCCATCATGCAGACCGACGCGTTCCTCGGCGAGCGCGGCGCGAACAAGGAGGTCTCCGCCACCGGCGCCTCCCTCAAGGACTGGAAGCCCGACTCTTGGAAGGCGCGCGAGGCGCTCCAGCAGCCCAACTACGACGACGAGGCTGAGCTCGAGACCGTCTTGGAGGAGATCGCCACCCGTCCCCCGCTCGTGTTCGCGGGTGAGGCCAGGTCCCTCCAGGCGCAGCTCGCCAACGCCGCCGCGGGCAACGCGTTCGTCCTCTTTGGCGGCGACTGCGCCGAGTCGTTTGAGGAGTTTCACGCCGACTACGTGAGGGACACCTACCGCGTCCTCCTCCAGATGTCCGTCATCCTCATGTACGGCGCAGGCGTGCCCGTCGTGAAGCTGGGCCGCATGGCGGGTCAGTTCGCCAAGCCCAGGTCTGAAGACCTCGAGACCATCAACGGCGTCTCCCTTCCCTCCTACCGCGGCGACAACATCAACTCCTCCGAGTTCACCCCCGAGGCGCGCCGCCCCGACCCGGGGCGCCTTCTCAAGGCGTACGACCAGTCCTGCTCGACCCTCAACCTCCTCCGCGCCTTCTCCAACGGCGGTTACGCCTCCCTGCAGCGTGTCACCAAGTGGAACCTCGACTTCATGGAGGACCAGGAGAGGGGCGCAGACTACCGCGCCCTCGCCGACAAGATTGACTCTGCGCTCGCATTCATGAACGCGTGCGGCATCGACGAGGACAGCCCCAACATGCAGTCCACCGACTTCTTCACCGCGCACGAGGCGCTCCACCTCGGGTACGAGGAGCGTCTCACCCGCCTGGACTCCACCACCGAGGAGTACTACGGGTGCAGCGCGCACTTCCTGTGGTGCGGCGAGCGCACCAGGCAGCCCGACGGCGCTCACATGGAGTATTTCCGCGGCATCTCCAACCCCATCGGGATCAAGATCAGCGACAAGTCCGACGGCGATTCCGTCGTCTCGCTGGTCAAGCAGCTCAACCCCGAGAACGTGCCCGGCCGCATCACGCTCATCTCCCGCATGGGCGCCGAGAAGCTCCGCGAGCACCTGCCCCGGCTGATCCAGGCCATCGAGGACGCCGGTCTCAACGTCCTGTGGGTGACCGATCCCATGCACGGCAACACGGTCAAGACGGACAGCGGCTATAAGACCCGTCCGTTCGAGCGGGTCCGCGACGAGATCATGGCGTTCTTCGAGGTGCACGAGCAGATGGGCACCCACCCGGGCGGCGTCCACCTGGAGATGACTGGCCAGAACGTCACGGAGTGCACCGGAGGCACCGCGGAGGTGACCATCGGAGACCTGGAGCTGCGCTACATGACCCAATGCGACCCGAGGCTGAACGCGTCGCAGGCGCTGGAGCTGGCGTTCCTGATGTCCTCCAAGCTGGCGGGCATCCGCCAGCGCGGAAACTTTGGCAACGCGCGTTAAGGGGTTTAGTAGAGGGTGTTTGGGGGAGTTGAAATTATTTTTTCGACGATGACGAAGCCTCCCGTTTGAGGGGGGGCGGCGACAGCGGAGGGGCGCGCGGGCGCGCGCTCGTGACGTCGGCGGGATCATATTATCCGCCGACGCCTGGCACGAGGCGGGCTCGATTATAACTTTACACATTACCAAAGCAGTTTTTCAATATGTAAATACGGCATATGCAAACACCTCCTTCCCCACCAGCTCCGTTATCAGATGCTCGAAGCCGCGATTCGCGATTCGACCCTGCGTCGATTGACTCGTCGTTTTTGGTTCATTTTTGCCGCTGAAAATAAACCAGGAAAAACCTCCACGTGTGTGGAGGCGGCCTGCCTGGCAAATACAGAAATATCCCTTCTCGGGTGTCATTTCACGCGCCGCTGTCGCACGCAACACCGCGTCGTCGCGCCGCTGGCTCTCTCGCGAAGAGACAGGAGAGGGACTCTTCCCCTCGACATCTCTTCGACCCCATCGAGCCGCGAGTCGGCAGTCACCAGTCGGGTGCTCCCGGCTGTTGTCTCCCCGCTTTCGTCGCTTGGGATCTTCCGCGCGACGCCGCCCCAATCGCGGGCCGACCAAGACACACATACACAGACACGGCGTGGAGACGCCGGTGGCACAACGCACACTAAACACAAGTAAACAAAAACGATGTCGACCTTCATCGCCTCGGTGAGCACCCGCGACCTCGGTCCCTTCGTTTCGCGCCGGCAAAACGTTTGGCGCCCATTTCCGTCATCGTGTCGGTCTACCCATCTTCCACGCGTCCCGGGACGCACGCGCTTCGACCCGAACTGACCGAACTACCCTCCATTCGACGCATCGTAGAGCCTCGAGATGCTGTACTCCGTCGCGCCTCGCGCGGGAGTTCGTGCGCGTGGTGTGCTCCCCGCAGCCATTCGCGGCGGAGGAGCCGCGCGGCCAAATTCTCACGCGCCGAGGGAGACTGAGAGGCTCAGATTCAACCCGAAGGGCCTGCCGCACCCGCTGCGGTCGGGCCTGAGGTTCGGGTCGAGCAGGCGCGACGTGTCCAGCCGCGTCATATTCGGCCCGGGAACGCAGGTTAAGGAGGAGGAGGCCGGCGACAAGGATGACGCGGCGACGGAGGAGGAGCCCGCCAGGCGGAGGCTGCCGTTTCTCAGAGGCGCGAAAACTCGAAACGAGTCGTCGGATGCGGCGGATGCGCCGTCGTCCGAGGCCGAGACGACACCCCGGACCGTTGTGCTCGGGTTCATTTCGACACCACGGACCGGCGTGCTCGGGTCCATCCTCTCCACCCGCGTCAACCCCGACACCGGCGAGGCGGAGACCTTCTCGGTTCCCACCGGGTTGAACTCGGATCGAGGTCCGGTTCAGCTCGATGAGCTGAGATCGTCGGCCAGGGACGCGCGCGACGCGGTGCGCGACGGTCTGACCGGCGCCGCCGAGAGGTTGAAATCCAAGGTGCGGGAGTTCAAGAGCAAGTCCCGCGCGCTGACGCACCCGCCTCTGCCCGTCGTCGGGACCTTCGAGGAGCTCCTGAGGTTTGCCCGCATCGCGCTGCTCAACGGCGAGGAGCCCGAGACGATTCGCGAGTTTTTCGCCGCGACGCGCGAGGACGTGACCGTGATGGACCTGGACCGCGTGCAGCAGCGCGTGTTCGTCGCCACCAACCACACCACCAAGACGCACACCATCTCGTTCAGGGGCACGAGGAACCTGACGAACGTGGTTCAAAACATTCGGCTGTCTTCGAACCCGGTGACTGCGTCCGGTCGACTCGCCATGGTCGGTCGGTCCCTCTCCGGATCTTTCTCGTTCCTTCGGGGCTCCGTCGACAAGGACTCGGGCGACGGCAGCGGGAGCTTCGACGAGGACGACGAGTGCTCAAACATCGACTTCGAGGCGGATCCCACCGAGTTTGCGCGCAAGGGGTGCACGGACCACCTCCCCATGCACAAGGGGTACAGGGTGGTGGCGAGGGAGTGCGTCGACACGCTCGCGCCGCACATCGTCCCCGGCTACACCGTCCAGCTCACCGGGCACTCCCTCGGTGGCGCGGTCGCCGTCGCCGTCGGTCTCCTGTACAAGGCTGCCGGGATCGAGGTGAACAAGGTTGTCACCTTTGGAGCCCCAAAGCTCGGGCCGAGAGAGACGAGGGAGGCGGCGGAGAAACTCAACGTGCTCCGCGTGGTTCAGAAGGACGACATCATCCCGCTCCTTCCCATGTCTCGACCGTTCGTGCGCAAGCCGTACGTCCACCTCGGCGAGGGCATCATGCTCGACAACGACACCCCCGGGAAGTACGCTCCTCTCTCGAGGGAATGGGGCAACGCGGGAATTTTGTGGCGACAGCGAGCGCACCTTCGATACGCCGCGGGTGGCGAAGGAAAATCCGCCCCGGCTGAAGAGTGCGGGCCGGAGGACATCGAGGACGACGACGACGACTACCAGCCGTCCATCGACGCCACCATGGACGCCGCGGACGCCACACCCGCGAGGCGAGCGAGGTGGTGGCAGGCGCGAAGGCGACTCGCAAACCTTCGAACCGCGCTCCAGGAAGCCATAGCGCGTCGACGCGAGAAGGCTGCCGCGCTGGCGCCCTCCGCGTACGCATCGTTAGCGTCGCCGTCCGGGGCCCTCGCGCTCTCCGCGACGGCCCTCGCCGCGCCCAACACGCCGGACACGGAGTGGGCCGCGGAGGTTGCCGAGTGGGCGCACGTCCCGGCCGCCGCCGACGTAAACGCCGAGGAGATCGCCCCGTTCGACGACGTGGAGGGTGAACTCTTCGTGCGGCTGGCGGAGACGGAGGGCGGCGCGACCCAGGCGGCTGCCGCGGCGGCGAGTGAGTGGGAGCGCGCGTCCGCGTCCATGTCGGACGACGAGACGGAAATTTCCCGGATCGGCGCCGCCTCCGAGGGCGCGGCGGAGCCGGCGGTGATATCGACCGAGTCCGCCGCCGACGCCGAGAAGGCCGTGGCGCGACACCGAGAGGGTCCCACGATCTTCCTGCGCCTGTGGCAGCTA
>MDSX01074994.1_pt1 | contig 13217 bp, 5 predicted proteins | sample 811141 | NCBI WGS metagenome assembly MDSX01 (sample SAMN05326642, study PRJNA326480) | marine metagenome | isolation source: seawater | place: Atlantic Ocean: South East | collected 2010
ATATATCGTATATCACTTTCTTCATGTTCGGGTTCTTCTACAACAGGTTCTTCTACAACAGGTTCTTCTACAACAGGTTCTTCTACAACAGGTTCTTCTACAACAGATTCCTGTTCAACAGATTCCTGTTCAACAGATTCTTCTTCCGATTCAACTAACTTATCTTTCAGAGATTTTGCATTAACTCCCATTAACGTTGATGATAATTTATTAATTTTATTTTGTAATTTTAAATCTTCTTCTTCTTCTTCTAAGATAGAAGTGTCTTTTTCATCATCTTCTTCATCACTTTCTTCTTCGCTTTCTTCTTCGCTTTCTTCTTCGCTTTCTTCTTCGCTTTCTTCTACTTTATCATTTTCAACCATTAAATTATCTTGTTCTTTGTTAGATTGTAATATTTCATTTTCTAAAGAAATAGATAATCCGCCATCATTCATATTTTGATGTGAATTTTGAGACAAAATATTATATAACATTTTAGCTTGTTCCGATTGCGATAACTCTAAATTATCTATCTTTTTTTTGAAATAAAAGCATATCATTGCTATTAATAATAAATTAATCAAAATACCTATAAAAAAACTGCTAACATCTAATAATGAAGAAAACATTTTTATATTTTATAAAAAACATTTATATTTAAATATATTTTTTAACGTAATAATATTTTATTTTAATAAATATTCAGGATAATCTAATTTTTCTAAAATCTGATATCCTCCATTTATTTTTGATATACCGTCTGTAATTTTATATGAATATATTATATTTCCAGACGCATCTTCTTCAGCAAACATTTTCTTATTTTTTACGTTTTTAGATTTTTCGAAATTTTCACATAATTCAATATAATGAGTTGTTAATACATAATCAACATTTTTCTTTAATTTATTTATACCGTTTAGATACAATTTAGCACATAAAATAGCATCATTAGGATTTGTTCCACTATATATTTCATCAAATATACACAAATGATTCTTTTCTTCATTTTCCTTTATAAATTCTATTATATCTTTACATCGCCTTGCTTCTGCTTGGAATAAACTGTCTCTATTTGATGTATCTGGAATATTCAAATAAGAATGGAAATAATCATATATTTTTGTCTTACATTTACTATAACAACCAAAACCTATACTTTGAGATAAAAATAAGTTTATCAAAACAGATTTTATCAAAGTAGTTTTACCTGATGCATTAGGTCCGGTTATTAACAAATTATTATTTAAAGATACTGTATTTTTTACTGGTTTATCTAAAATATGAGGCAAATAATACATCTTTTTTATAATTGGGGTTTTGTTTTCTACAATTGTACATTTATTTATTTTTTTTTCTTTCACATATTTTGATAAAGACAATAAATCTTCATTATAATTATTTAGATATATTAAATACATCATTAAATCATTATAATCTTTATTAAAAAACATATCAAAGTTATGCTTTAATAAATATCCTATTTTTCCATATTTTACATATTTATTACTATTACTCATTAAAACATTTAATTCATTCTCTATAAAAGTTATTTTTTTTTATAACTTAACATATTTTCATTAAAATCTTTAAAAGTATTTAATTTTTCAGTATAATTATATATATTATCAATTAAATTATTTCCATCTTTTATAAAATTATCATAATTATTTATAAAATTTATTATAAAATTTGTATTTTTATAAAATTGTATACAAGAACATACATTATTATATATAGACAACGAATAGAAAAATATACTAGAAAACAAATACATATTATTTTGTAAAGTGTTATTTCTCACATTAAATATTCCCTTTATGATATATTGATTAAATATAATCTTCTTTACAAGTAATTTATAATTTTTAAATGATAATCTTATTCCTTTAAAATAAAGAACAAAATAAGGAATAATTAACCCTAATACAGGCGCTAATAATGTAAATAATGGACTACATATATTATAAATTGCTAATAATTGTAAAAATATTATTATAGTATTTAAAAAATTTAATTTTTTAAATTGAATATACTGATATTTATGTAAAAAATTTTTTTCAGATTTAAAATCCATATAGTCATCTATAAATTGATTCATATTATTTTCTTTATTTTCATAATTCAATAACAGCGTCTGATTATCTTTTATGTAATCTTTATCCAATGAATAATAACTACTCCATTTTTTTATTAGTAAATTCTTATTTTTTTTATTTTTTTTGTCTAATAATTTATTTATTATGTTTTTGTCTTCATCATTTATTTCTAAATCTTCTTTTAGATTATCATTTAACACAGAATATTTATTGTACTCTATTGGATGTTTAAAATTGTATTTTTTTAATATTTCTATAGAAGATAGATTGTTATTTTCATCAATATCATTTGTATAAAGATCATCTTGTATTTTATTTATCATATTTTCTATAAAATTTTCAGAACTACTCATATATTATAAAACTTATTAATTAATTTATATTTATACTTATTTAAACTTAAATATTTTATTATAAATATTATATCAAGTATGATATTAGAATACAAAGAACATTATTCTTATGATTTTATTTTAAACACTTCTAATAATTTAGATAGAACACAATATAAATTACAAGATAGTATTTTTAATATAATTAATAAAATAAAGAATAAATTGAAAATTGAAAATAATTACAATAATACATTTAATAGTACATTTATTAAAAAAAGTAACGAAGAATATATGAATAATTTGTTTAAATATTTAAACAAATTAAGTGATAAAACTTATGATAAATTTAGTAGTCAAATTATTGAACTTATCAAAAATAATACTCACAAAGAAATAAACAAAACTATTATTGATAAGTTTTTTGATATTATTATTACTAACTCGATTTATTGTAATTTATATGCAAAAATATTTAATTTAATGATAAACGAAGATAATTCATTTCTTCTTTATTTTAACAATAAAATAGAATTATATTTGAACAATTTTAAAAATATAAAATATGTTTCATCTAATGATAATTATGATGAATATTGTAAATATGTAAAACACATTGACTCATTAAAAAATTTTACATTATTTTTAATTGAATCTTATAATAACGACATATGTGATTTAAATAAAATTGTTAATATTATTATATTTTTACAAGAAAACATTATAGAAAATATTAATAATGAAGAAAATTTAAAATTAAATGAAAATTATTGTTTAAATATACATATCATAATTAAAAATTTAATTAATAAATTAAACAATCACGATAAATGGAACATTATTATAAACAATTTAAATACAATTTATAATACCGACGGGTTTGGTAAAAATAAAAGAATTCAATTTAATATTATGGATATTAATGATATTATTGATAAATTATAATATAAAAATTAATATAATATTATAATTATATAATATCATGTCTTTACTCGAAATAGATTCCGTGTTATTTGAAGATATTACTTATTCTTTTGATAACGATGATATCGAAGAACAAGATGTAAATTTAGAAACCAATTTACATTCTATTAAAATTTTTAACAATGATTACATTATTGCTATGGGTAAAAAAAATATACACAAACTTAATAATAAATTAATTTATTTTTTAGTTTATTTAATTTACAATAAAACAGTTATTACTAAAATTGGAGTTTATGAAGTAGAAAATGAAGGTGATGATGATGAAGTAAAATTAGATGAAGAAGAGGAGGGGGGGGAAGATATTGTAAAAAAAAAAGATATTGATCATAATTCTGTTAACTTTAATGAATTATCTTTACTTCTTTTTGAAAAATATTACAAAGATAAAAAACTACTAGAACCATTTAAACAAAGTACTGATAATATGATTAATAAAGATGATGAACAAGTTATATTAGTACATGATAAATTTAACTTTTTACATGTCGAAGATAGACAAAAAGATTTATTAAAAACCATATTTTTTGATAAATTTAATAAAGATAGTAGAAATATAAATTTTTCTTATTCATATTTAAGTACTTTAAAGAAAAGTGACCTTAACACAAATATAGAAGTTAAAATAAAAGAATTTATTAAAAAAATTTTCCCAAGAAAAGAAAAAAAAATAACATCTATGATGGATAAATACATTAATAATTCAAAAATATCTATTTTATTTTATGTTATCATGGAATTGATATTAAATATTAAAATAATTGTAATAGATGAAAATAATAATATAACACAATTTAGTTTACTTGAAGATAACAATGTGTCTGATGATAACAAAAAATTATTAAATGATCGTCATGGGTATTATCAAACATTTAATCCAAAAAATGTTTTATTCATAAAAAAATTAAATAGCGGCGATGATAATTATCATATATTAAAATACAATGAAAAATATACAACAAACTTTGATAATATTGAAAAAGAACTATTAAAAATTATTAATAATGTTAGATTAAAAGAAAATAATGAATATAATTTTAACACACAGTTTGAATATTTACAAGATATTGTAAAAGAATTAGGAGAAAACGACGATTATTTAATTCATGTTAGTCCACAAGAAGAAATGAAAGGTGATGATGATATTACTGTCGCAAATAATGACGCCGAAGAAGGACCGACGGCAGAGGAATCTAAACAAGAACCGGAAGAAGAACCAGAAGAAGAACCGGAAGAAGAACCGGAAGAAGAGCCGGAAGAAGAGCCGGAAGAAGAACCGGAAGAAGAACCGGAAGAAGAACTGGTCGCCGCAGAGGAACAAGATCAAGAAGAAAAGGTTGGAGAAATACAAGAAAATATAGAAAAAAGTAAACCTGACCCATCTTTAGTTGTTACAACAGACCAATCTACAGAAAATCAATTAAATAAAATTAAAATTTTATTAAATAAAAATAAAGATAAAGATAAAACAAATGAACCAAATGAACCAAAAAAGAAAAAATTATCTTTAAAAGAAAAAATGAAATTGGCAAAAGAAAAAAAAGAAAAAATAACTAAAGCACAAGATACTAAAGCAAAAGATACTAAAAAAGATTCTGAAACAAAAAAAACAAAATTAACTATGAAAGAAAAAATAAAATTAGCAAAAGAAAAAAAATCAAAAATGAATAAAGATAAAGATTAAATAATATTCATTTAAAAATATATTATAAATATTTATAAATGAATAAAATAAAAATATCAAACAGTATAGATAATGAACTTATTAATATAATTAAAAAATATATTGATGATATGAATATTGATATAACAGACAAAAATATATCAAAATTTATATATGAAAATATAAAAAATTCTGTAAATGATATTAATAACATACATCACGATTACGTATTAAAAGATTCTATGTTTAATAATTCTATAAAAGAAAGTACTTTTTTTGATAAAAAAATTATAAATAATATTTATAATAATTTGCACTATGTTTATAATATAAATTTTTTCTATAAAAATATTAATTTTTTTGTAAATATTTATTTTAAAGAAAAAATAAATGTAGAAGAATATATAAAATATATAAAATTAATTATATGTATTTGTCTAAAAAATAAAGTTATAGAAGATAAAGAAGAATTTATATTTGATTTATATTTAACTGATGAAAAAAAAAAATTTAATTATAAATTTCCTAATTGTATAGAAAGTTATAACATTAATAGTGGATATAGTAGATTTGGAAATAATATGTATATTTGCATTTATAGAAAAGAAGAATGGATAAAAGTATTTATACACGAATGTTTACACACATTTAATTTAGATTTTCATGATGAATTAATAAATTTTAAAAATTTATTTTCTAGTATTTTTAATTGTTCTAGCGATTTTAATGTGAATGAATCATTTGTAGAATTTTGGGCAAGAATATTTAATTGCGGACTTTTTACATATTTTCTAAAAAATAATATTTCTTTCAAAGATTTTAATACAATATTTAAACTTAATATTAATATTGAGATGATATTTTCTGTTATTCAAGCAAATAAATTATTAAACAAATTCGAATTAAACTATAATAAAATTATAGACAAAAATAATAAAATAATTATCTATAAAGAAAAAACAAATGCATTTTGTTATTATGTTATAACATCTATATTACTATTCAATTTTGAAAAAGTTATAAAATGGTTTAATATGTATAATGATAAATATTTTGATTGTATAAAAAGTGAAAGAGAGGTAATTATTTTTTGCTATTTTATAAAAGAAATTGCCTCATCAAAAGGTGTTATAGATATATTCGATAAAATACAAAAATTAAATATACAAGATACTGATTTTATGAAAATGACTTGTCTAAATATTGAATTATAACATTTCATCTTCTCCCTTTATTAAATTATTTGTTAATATATTTCTTTTATTATATAACATTTTTAATATTTCATGCTTTACTTCATTTATTATATCACTATCATCTTTATTAATTAAATATTTTTGAAATGAATTTAATATTTCAGGATATCTTTCTTTAGAATCTTCATACCACTTAGACAATATAACTTCATTATATTCAAACAAATCATTCACTTGATCCTTTTTATTTTGAATTTGCCAACAATTATCATTATATACCATAACATAATTTCCTTTTATAGATGATATATATATATTCATATTTTCCGGCTTTTTTTCATTAAAATGAACCTTTTCTATTAATGATTTTACACAATAATTACAATCATTAATACATGTTATATAATCTTTTTCTGTTAAATGACTGTAATCCGTGTGCTTATAATCCAATAAATATATATTATTATTTACACTATAATGAATATTTGTGTTTGTATTATTAACTTGTTGTATTTGAAGTTTATTTGTTAATTTGTCTATTTGTTTTTGCATATTCTCCATTTGTATATCTTTATCTTTTATCTTTTCATTTAATAATCGCGCCAATTCTTTTAAATCTTCATCTTTATTTTTTTTACATGTATACTTTATATGTTTGCTACGCGAAGATCTATGTTTAAATATCTTACCACAATAGTCACATTTTAACGGTTTTTTATCATTTTTAGAATTTAAACTAATTTCGCCTAACATTGGACTAACATCGCCTAACATTTGACTAACATTTTGACGCTTGATTTTATGCTTTTTTGTCTTTAAATGCTTGTCGTAACTACTTTTAACTTTTGCGTTATAATCACAGCATTTACAATAATATTTGTTCATTATATATATATTTATAGTATTTTTTTTTTAAGTTAAAAATATAACTTTTTGAAACTTTTTTGAAACTTTTTGAAACTTTTTTGAAACTTTTTTGAAACTTTTTTATTTTTGTTTTTTTTTTAATACATAAATCATAATAATTATATATATGAATATCATCGCTTTTCTTACCATTTTAAAAAAGTTTCAAAAATGTTAGTCCAAAAGTTTCAACTTTTTGAGGGGGGGGGGAGCACTCAAATAAATTTATAAAAATATTTAAATTTTTCACTTTTTTTTTTTAATCAAAATTATAGGGAATTCGCCATTTTTCTTTTTTATTAAAAATATATTAAAAATATTAAAATAAACAATAAATATAAAATAAGATGATTATTAATTTATTGATCGTTGATTGTAATTTGGAAGAAACTACGAGAAATTTATTAAATACTTTAATTAATAAAGAAACTCATATTTATTTTCATGATTTTAAAAGTAGTTCTATTTTATTAGAATTAAAAAATTATTTAAAACAAAATGATTTAACAAACATAGTCAATGTAGGATTTTTTAATTTAATAATAAATAAATCAAACCTATATACATATAATTATAATAATGAATTGAGTATATTATATGATATTGAACATAATAAAAATAATTTTTCATCTTGGAAATTTATTGAATATTTAATTAATGATTTAAATAGTTTACACAATTTAGAATCATTGAATTTTATAGATATAAATCATTTAGTATATTACGATGAATATTCTAAAATATTAAAATACATTGAAGATAATACATCATTAAATGTTAATTATTTGTCTAAGAGTAATAATTTATCTGAGGAAAATTATGATAAATTATTTGAAAATAAAAATTTATTGTATTTGTTATTTAACGATTTATGTATAGCAAGTGAAAATATTCAAAATATTGTAAAAATATATTTCAATAATAATTCTATATTATTAAATTCTTTAATTGAAGTAGAAATAAACGAATTTGATATAAAAAATGAAGAATTAATAGTATTCGCAAATGACTCTCATACATATCTTCCCGATAATGAAGAATTAAATATTTTTATAATACCTTTGAAACATCACGTAAACAATTCAATAGTTTTGAAAGAAATCTTAGAAGAAGCGTCTTATACAAAACATACATTGTTTGAATTTATTTATCCCATGGATACGATTGCAACATTTTTTAATAGATTAAAAGGAAAAATATTTAGATTTTGTGGAGAAAACATAAAAAACGTAAATATAGTTAACAAAACGATATGGTTAAAACCAAAAATGTATAATAATTACGCAACTTTAATAAATATAAGTAATAAGATTGTGATTAATTTAAATAATTTAGTAGACAATAATCTTAAATTTTTTATAAATGGAATAAAACGTGCTGTAGAAACTGTTAAAAAAGATACAATTACAAAAATTAATTTTGAAATAATGAATATAGGAAAACATTTTAACAGTAATTACAAAAAAGCAATAGATTACTTATATGATAATAATATTATTAATTCTGATAAAATAGTTTGTAAATATTCATATACTATACCAAAACATCCAAATACAATAATAAAATCAATTTATGAAAAATCAGATATTTCATTAAATGACCAAGATGAACTGAGTAATCAATTAGATTTATCATATGATATAAGTAAAAATCTTTTAAATGTGCGAGAATATTATGGTAACGAGTGTAAATATAATATAATTAATAATTATCACAATTTAGAAAAATATTTATATAATCTCGATAAATACGAAGATTTTGTAGATATAAATGTTATAAAAAATGTTATATTATTTGATATATCTTTAAAAAAATACTCAAAATATATTAAAAATTGTCTATTACCCGATACAATAATTGTAAATTTTGACAAAAATAAACACACGTATGATGATATAAAACAAAATATATTAAAAATTAGTAAAAATAAAAATGTAGAAATAAAAAATGTAGCAATTATGCAGCATAATGTAGCAAAAGATAATTATAATATATTACAAGAAGAAACCAGTATTGTTACAAATGTGAAAGAAAAGGATAAAGAATTAGTTACCTGGAGTAAATTCAAAGATTTTGTCTCATTTTTACAAAATGAAATCGGTATTGAGAATTTAGATTTATTAATGTGTAATATATATTCAAATGATAATTGGAAATATGTACTAGATAAAATAAATGAAGAAACGCCTGGTATTAATATTCGTTCATCAGAAGATGTCACCGGGCATGTTTTATTTGATGGTGACTGGATATTAGAAAGTCCTGAAAAAGATGTAGATTTAATTGGATTGTATTTTACAAAAAATATAAAAAATGTAAAAATTGGATTAAATACATTATTAGATACGATGCCTTTTAATGAATATACATCAAACGGAGAAACATATCGTTCATATGCAATAACAACAGTTGGCACAACAAATATTAATTTTAATCAAGATATAGTGAGCGGCGAATTTATGATAGTAGGTGGAGGCGGAGGCGGTGGAGGTTACAAGGGCGGAGGTGGTGGTGGTGCAGGAGCGATGATTGTGACTAAAAATCCTATAACTTTAACTGCCGGAACATATGTAACAACCGTAGGTGATGGTGGCGGTGGTGCTCAAGGATTTGATGATGCCACTTCACAGGGTTCCAGAGGCGAAAGTAGTATATTTTATGGATATACAGCGATAGGTGGAGGAGGCGGGTCTTCTTCATATATAGAAGGATATGACGATGCGTCGGGCGGAAGTGCTGGCGGGACTTATAGTAGTGCTCGATGGAGTAATAGTGGATATTGGCATACTAATCAATTTGGATTGTCGTCGGGTGGTGGATCAGCAAAAGTAATAAAATTATATAATGGTAATACAGTTGTACATGAATATGGTAATAATGGCGGATTATCGGCAAAACATCTGGGAGGTGGTGGCGGAGGAGGCGCTGGTCCAGGAGATATAACGTGGGGTACAGGCAGTGGTAGCAGAAAAGAAGGTCGGGGTAATGAAAGTCAAACAGGGGGGATGGGTATAAATCATGGTAGTTATAAAGGAGGTGGGGGGGGTAGTGGTCGTTCAAATAATTTTAGAACGGGTAGTGATATAATATATGCTGCAGGAGGCGGAGGTACTTATTTATTTAATCATACTGCAACTGCTCGTTCGGGTGTAGGAGGTAATAGTGGTGTCGGGGGTAACGGTAGTGTAGGCGTTCATCCTAGTGTTGCAGAATTTGATTTTGAATCACATTATGCAAATAATTCGGCATATGATAGTACAACAAAATATTTAAGATACACAAAAGGTAACAGAACAATGTACTATACATTTTCAAAAACATCTACGCCCGGACAAGTAAATACAGGTAGTGGAGGAGGCGGTTCGGGATTTCCATCGGCGGATGATGGAGGTTCTGGTAGTGACGGAGGAAGCGGAATAATTGTTTTTAGATATAAACCAAGTTTAAATACTGGTTTAGAAATTAAAACCGAAGTAGATATACAATTTGTATGTTCAAGTATAGTTGGTGGTAACACTGAAAATAGAATATCTTCTTTCGAAGTTAATTTAAAAAATAACATTTCATTTTCCGAAAGTGACCTTGTATATAATAATGGTTCATTGATGAATTTTACAAAAGTAAATGATTTTAAATATACATTTGATTTTATGAATGAATTGCCTAATATAACAACAACAATATCTATAGATCCATCAAATACTACTTTAAATGAATTAATGTATTTTCCTAAAACGTGGACATGGAATTATGATTATCCGATCAAAGGAATAAAAAATTCTATTACAGGAAATGAAATTACAAATTATACAACATATACTGATAATAATATAGAATATCGTAGTTTTGCGTTTACAAATGTTGGAGTACACAATATTACTTTAGATAGTGAAATAACAGAAATGGAATTTATTATAGTCGCGGGTGGCGGAGGTGGTAGTTCAGGAAGACAAGGACAAGGTGGCGGAGGTGGAGGAGTTATTATAACTACAAAACCACTTTCGGTTCCTTCGGGCAATTATACTATTAAGGTTGGTTCTGGCGGTCAAGGTGGTTCGGAAGATACAAATGAGTTACCTTATACTGGTACAAATTCAGAAGCATTCGGTTATATAGCGATTGGCGGTGGCGCAGGCACGGCTAAAGCAGTTGAATCTGGGGGAATCGGTGCAAGTGGAATAAATCAGGCGGATGGTGGAAGTGGTGGAGGCAATGATAATAAAGATTATGATTACTATGGAAAAGCGATAGGTTATAGTGGCACAATAATACCGGATGTTTTTGCACCAGTATTTACAAAATTAGCAGGTGCCGGAGGATTAAATGGAACAGGTGGAACAAATGGTACATTCGGAGGATCAAATCGTCATAAAAATAACGGAACATACGATTTTTCAAATGTTTGGGATGGAACGCTTACAGACATAAATGATACATGGGGATCTTATAATTCGGCCGGAACTACAGGCAATACACCTACAACATCATATTATTTATATTTTACTTTTCCGACAGCAACTGCTGTAAATCAATATAATATTTGGAAAAGACCGCAATATAACAATGGAGATACATGGTCTACTCATGCTCCTGGTACATGGGAATTAAGAGCAACAAACGATATAGCAAGTTATGACAGAAGTGATGATACAACATATACAATATTAGATAGTAGAACAGTCACAAAAACAGAATGGGAAACTGTTACTCTATCAAATACAACAACTACTAGTACAAATTATACAAGTCGTCTAACATTATTAACCGATTGTTTAGAATTTACTTTTACAAATACTACTGAATATTTAACGTACATATTAGATGTATCATCTAATGCAGGAGTTTCAACAGACGGAGATAGTGAATATGAACATTCAATAGGTCAAATTGCGTTATTAGATAAAAGTACTCCAGATAGTTCTTCACTTCAAGTACTTGATCCTATAATTCCTCCTCAATATCCTAAATTTATTAATTCGATTGGAAAAGAAATAGAGTATAATGATTATGTTGAAAATAATATAAAATATCGTTCTTATACATTTACAGATGTTGGAACAAATACAGTTACTTTAGATCATGACATATCTTGTGATTTTATGATTGTTGCGGGAGGTGGTGCCGGAAGTGCGAATGAAATAGGTTCAGGCGGGGGTGGCGGTGGCGTAGTCATAGGAACAAATCAGAGATTTACTTCAGGAACGTATAATATTCATGTGGGCGATGGTGGAACAGGATGGGCAACAGTGGGAGGACGTCGAACTGACGAACAAGTAACAACATTATTCCAAAATCCTTGGCAATCTTATTTAAAAACTTCTTATTACAATAATCTTCAAACGGATGATTGGGGAGATTTATTTGGAACAGATGGTGAAAATAGTTATATTCAAAATAATAGTAATATAAATTTTGTAGCATTGGGTGGTGGAGGAGGTAAACATCGTTTTACAAGTGGTGGCGGAAGCAGTTCTGGAAGTTATTATGGTACTACATTAGATTGGCCAAATACTACTATATATAGTAGTGAACCTCCATTAACTAGATCACATTATGCTCTAGGTTATCATAATACAAATGGTCAGTTTATTATAATGGATGGAAGTGCAAATTATAATAATGATTCATCAACTTATCCAAATGTTAATGTATATGGTAATATAGGAGGTGCCGGAGGTGGCGGTGATATTACTACAATAACAACTCGAGAACCTTATGGTAGATATGTAAAATTTGAAACAACCGGAGATATTCGTTATCCTCGTACTGGCGTTGGTTTACAGTTTTTTGAAGTAGATGTAGAACCTGTTGGAAGTGTTACAAGTATTCCAATTACGAATCCAACCATATCACAAACGCCTCCTGGACCACCGGCATTCAGTGATGTAACTGATTTACAGATAGAATATATTGCGAATACAACAGCAACAGAAAGTACTTGGACATCTACGTATACAGATAATAATGGTACTGTAACAACATCTGCTGATAGTGTGCCTACTGAGTGGGTTTTAGATAATGATAGCGATGGCAGTTATTATTTGATAAAAAATAA
>MDSX01040772.1_pt1 | contig 13215 bp, 14 predicted proteins | sample 811141 | NCBI WGS metagenome assembly MDSX01 (sample SAMN05326642, study PRJNA326480) | marine metagenome | isolation source: seawater | place: Atlantic Ocean: South East | collected 2010
AGAACCAATCATTAAACACCCGAAGCGAATATTTAAACTAATTAGCAATTGCCAAAAAACAGATTACGACATTCTATTCCTAGGAGGAACGATTCAGTCAAAACTAACAAAGGAAAACGAATTCTTGTACCAAGTAAAAAACAACGTTTTAACAACCCACGCCATATCTTTTTGCGACAACAATAATCTATTCAAAACAATAGCCCCACTAGGAAACAATTACAATGAAACATTCGATTATCTCGCCAGACAAAGAAACTGCTCTGCAACAGACCTACTGACTTCCGAGCTAACCTTAAAATACAGAAGCTTCTTCCCAAACAGTCTAATATACGGACAATACGAAAGCTTCTCTGATATAGACGGAAAAAACGCCGCTTACAATACAGACATGATCAATAGATTCGAGAAGTATACATGAAATATTGCATCAAAATACAAGGCGGACTAGGAAATCAAATATTCCAATGGGCGCAAGGAATTTTTATGGAAAGCCTTGGAGCAAAAATTTGCTACGACATATCTTTCTATTCACGCAATAATGGCTCTGAAATTATACCTAATAGAGATTTTGAGTTAGACAAAATACTAATTGAGCCCATATCGAAATATTCCAGACACGAAGCTAAATTAATTGAGGGATACTGGCAGACAAACCACAATATAGATTCTGTAGAAAACACTATACTCAAAAAAATCAAACCGTGCAAAGTAGAAACAAAAAAAGACTCATGTTCAATCCATGTGCGCAGAGGAGATTATACAAAACTGAGCTACATATATCACAACCTAAACAAAGATTACTATATTAAATCTCTAGAAACAGTCAATCCATCTGGGCCCGTTTATGTATTTTCAGATGACATATACTGGTGCAAGAAAAATTTGTCAATTACAGAAGCTATTTATCCCGAAGGAAATAGCGTCACAGAAGATTTTAATTTGATGCGATCCTGCAATCACAATATTATAAGCAATAGCACATTTAGCTGGTGGGCTGCTTTTTTAAATAGAAACGAAGATAAAAAAATCATACAACCAAGCGTATGGTTTAAAAATGAATCGCAAGGAAAATTACGAAAACCAAGCTGGCAAACCATTTAATGAGATACGACGTATTTATTATATGGGGTAACGGCCTGAATTACGTTCCAAACATTATCGAAGAAATTGACTCTGACTTAAATTTCAAAATAGTCAGACTAAAGTATTACTCATTTACAGACACTCAATCTTTTATTAAAGATGTATATAGCTGCGATACAGTACCATGGGAGCATCTTATAGCTAAGTCGAATTACCTACATTCTGCCCCCAAAAAATGCATGACCTTAATAGTCAAGAACTTACATCCGCAAGAAAAATTAGTTGGACACGGAAAATTTCAACACATTCAATGTCAAAATATAACTAATTTAAAAACTCGAATAAGATCAAAATATAACCCAAAATTCTCAGATGCAAGCAAACAGATTGCCCCCTTACCAAAAGGAGTATCTCATGATCATGTAATACACGCAACAGACTACTCATCTCAGACAGACTACCTATTGAGATACTTTAACTTAAACACCGTAGGTTATTATCAAAGATATGATAATTTCGACTATCACATTCCGTGGCACCTTGAGGTAAACGCTTCGGACATCATTGAGAAGGACGTTAATATATCAGACCTAAAGTGCAACGTCCTAGGAAAAGGAATAGTAAAAGTGCAAGACTCTCCACACTTCAAATATGTAAAAGGAGATAAACTTGAATACCAGTCCTATATAAATAAACACATCGGCATAGAGTTACAAGAAAATCACTTCTGCGAATCGTTTGACAGGCTTATTGATTCTTATGACCCAAATTATGAATCTTGCGGTAAAAAATCGCTAGTTATCCTTAATAAGGATAAAGTTATTCAAGATGGATTGCATCGATGCTCAGTCGCTAGTTTTCTTGGCATAAATAAGATAAGATGCATTCTAATATAGATGAATAATTTATTTTTATACTGGGATAATATCGAGGCTAGTGAAACACCAGCTTGGATACTGCTATGCAGAGAAACAATATATAAACATATTGGTAATAAAATTAATATACATATAGTCAACAGAAACAACATAACTGATTATCTAGACGATCTTCCAGAAGGATTATATAAACTGAAAAAAATAGCCCATATAGCTGATTACATCAGGGTAGCCCTACTAGCCAAACATGGTGGTATTTGGATTGATTCTGATTGCGTATTACTTAAACCACTTGATGACATTTACAAATTACTAGAGACGTATGATTTCATTGGCTATAAACCAAGCTCGCACTATTCAGTTAACCTCATGGCAAGCCGCGCTGACGGCAAAGTTATGAATTCATACTTGAATAGCCTAAGCAATATAATACCATTAAATCAGCCCCTAGAATGGAATGCGATAGGGTCGCTAGAATTAATTAAACATACCGATAAATTTCCCCAAGAATGCTATTGTATAGATAAAAAACGGATATCCCCCATTCCGTATTATGATTACAAAAAATTTATGACAGACGCGGTTATCGATACTACAGACAATTATTGTGTAATGCTTTATAATAAAATGCTAACCGAAGGAGGTTGTAATATTACCAATATGTCCAGAGATGAGATTTTAAATTCGCCAACACTAATAGGCAAACTCTTAAACATGTCCTTATATGAAAAATAACTTAAAAACATTAAATCTTAAATTAAAAGAATCCCTAGAGAAACGTGGTTACGAGCCAGTCCTAATGGGCAACTTATTTTACAAACATGCACAACGCACGCCCCCTTTTTACGATAGCGAGTTAAGCAATGAAGCATCCTTAAAAAGAGAAAGGTTGATTAACGCCACTCGTAATGCGTCAACCTTATTTGAGGTCGGTTTAAACGGAGGGCACTCTTCGCTACTCATGCTATCTAATAATAAAAAAATTAAAATAATCTCAAATGATATTGCAGCATATTATGCGCCGTGCCCAGATCTGCACCCAGAAATATATGTGATGGCGGCAGCAGAATCTCTAACCGAAATGTTTCCCGATAGATTCACCTTCTTGAAAGGTGACTGCTTAAAGGTACTTCCAGAATTTGTAAGCAATCACAAACATTTATCATTAGATGCGGCTCATATCGATGGAGAAAAATCTACATATGCTCGAGACTTTTTAAATTTGAAACCCCTACTAAAAGATGGGGCGACTATTATTTTTGATGACTCTCAAATGCCAGAAGTGCGTCGGCAAATTAATCACCTACTAAAACTTGGTGAAATAAATGAGACTGCGGAATTTCCAGACGTAGGCCCAGTTAAAGGAGGGTCAAATACAGAGAATAGCATTTTCAAATATGTTAAATAAACCTATGATAGACCTTAATTGGCTCTTTTGTGATTTGAGCGATTACTGCATCATTAAAATATCAGAACCTTTCCCCAATTATGAAAGAAATTCTGATTTAGATATTATATGCGATGACAAAATTAAGTTTTCAAAAATATTGAACGAAAAAATTACCAACAAATACAAACTCAAAACTAAAAGCTACATTGCCGCAAATAATAACCTGCAGCTCGATGTTATAATCAATAACACGCTTGACATAAAATTTGACATCACTGATGATTTATCATGTTTCTCAAAAATAAAAGTCAATAACGAACTATCAAAAATTATACTAAAAAAGGCTGAGGATAAAAACGGAATTTCTATACCAACACTAGAGCACGAAATAGTAATTAGATTACTAGAGTACGAAGAATACAAAGATAATCCCAAGAAAATAAAACATTTAAATTTTGCAAATAAATTTGCCGAAGAAAAAAATAAAGCAATTCAACTAATAGATAAACACAAAAAATGATTAAATTAATTATATTTGATTTAGACGGAGTGTTAGTTGAGTCGCGCGAATTACATTATATTGCGCTCAATAAAGCTCTTTCTGAAATAGGGGATCAATATATAATCAGCAAAGAAGAACACCTCTGCAAGTATGACGCCCTAACGACCACCCAAAAACTTAAAAAGCTAAGTGCAGACAAAAGCCTTCCACAAAAATATCACAATTCAATATGGAGGCTCAAACAAGAGAAAACGCTACAAGAAATAGATAGCTACCAGCGCGACCCCAGAATAATAGATATTCTTAAAAAATTAAAATCACAAAACTATAAAATTGCATGCGCAACAAATTCCATAAGAGAGACTTCAAAATTAATGCTAATAAGAAAAGGTTTTTTCGACTACATAGACTTTTTATACTCAAACGAGGACGTTAAGAACCCCAAGCCTAACGCGGAGATATACATGAGGTGCATGATTAGATGCGGGGTCAGTCCAGATGAAACGGTGATAGTAGAAGATTCCCACATAGGAAGAAAAGGCGCAATCAGAAGCGGCGCACATTTATGCGCAGTAAAAGACTCAAGCGACTTGACATTCACCAAAGTGAACACTACTATACTTAGCGCACAGAAGCAATCTAAAATTTCACCCAAATGGCAAGGAGATAAAATGAACGTATTAATACCTATGGCAGGAGCAGGATCTAGATTCGAGCAAGCTGGGTATACTTTCCCTAAACCGCTTATCGATGTAAACGGTAAACCCATGATTCAACGAGTTGTCGAAAATTTAAATATAGATGCGACGCATATATTTATTGTACAAAAATCTCATTATGAGAAATACTCATTGAAGCACACCTTAAAATTAATATCTCCAAATTGTAAAATTGTCCAAGTCGAAGGCATGACGGAAGGGGCGGCATGCACTACTCTGTTAGCTAAAAAATTAATAAACAACAATGAACCGCTAGTTCTCGCAAACTCAGATCAGTACGTCGACTGGGACAGCAACCAATTTATGTATTCAAGCATGGCTGACGACATAGACGCCTCAATCTTAACATTTTACTCCACCCACCCTAAGTGGAGTTATGCAAAACTAAACGAAGACGGCTTTGTGACAGAGGTTGCAGAAAAAAAACCTATAAGCAATAACGCAACAGTAGGAATATATTTCTGGAAAAAAGGTTCGGATTATGTTCGTTGCGCGGAAAAGATGATAGAAAAAAACATCAGAGTAAATAACGAGTTTTATGTATGCCCGGTATACAACGAAGCGCTAATCGAGGGTGCAAGAGTGAAAACTTTCCACGTAGACAAGATGTGGGGACTAGGAACACCAGAGGACTTAGACACCTTCTTAAAGCATGATATTAATATCTCATAGAGGAAACATCTCGGGCCCTGATCCAGAAAAAGAAAATCGCCTAGATTACATACAAAGCGCGCTAGACCAAGGTTATGATGTAGAAATTGACGTATGGGCTTCAAAAAAAATCTGGCTAGGCCACGACGGGCCACAGTACGAATGCCCTATGAATTTTTTAGTTAAAAATTTTAGAAAACTATGGATTCATTGCAAAAACATAGACTCCCTAGAAATACTTACTGAAGTAAAAATGCTTAATATTTTCTGGCATGAAGAAGATGATTATACCTTAACCTCAAAAAACTTTATATGGACCTATCCAGGAAAACAGGTTTGCAATAAAAGTGTATTGGTAGTAGACGACGCAACAAACTATGCAGGCCCTCCCTGTTTCGGGTTGTGTTCTGACTACCTATTGTGAACGATGAATGGTACATAAATTTCCTAAAAAAAATTCTCGCTAAATTCGAGAAGCAAGAGAAAACTGTATCTATAATAATTCAAGGAGCTTTAAACAAAAGATCCATCGAGACAATACCATCTTACCTTAAATACGGGCAGGTAATTATTTCATGTTGGGATAATAATGACCTCTCCATGCTTGACGACTACAAGCAAGACATTACTCTCGTAGTAAACAAATATAGCGACCTCTCAAACTGCTATAAGAAACCTGGAAGTCAAGCTCCATGGATCTACCAACACCACACAACCTTAAGTGGGTTAAAAGCCGCCACAGGATACTCTTCCATAAAACTTCGCTCAGACGAAAGCTACCCAGATCTTGACGCAATAATTAAAAAACTAGACAACAACAGATCCCGCAGAGAAACAGAGAAAAAAATAATAACCTCAAACATTTATTTTAGATTTGACAGAGAAATAAAATTTCACCCATCAGACCACATAGTAGCAGGACCCACATACAGAATGATAAACTGCTTTGAAAGATCGAGATTAATCGCATCAAGAAAAACAGAGATAAAATTTGCCGAACAGGTTTTAGCTAAAGCGGTGATAGAGACATTAAGAGACCCTGTCACAAAAAAACCTAAAACTCTTGACGAAAAAAAATCCAAAGAAATAATGAAAGAGCATTTCGATATCGTAAGAATAAGAGATTTAAAAAAACACATTTGGACATCCAGCTTTAGAAAATATGACCCTTTATACAATGAAGAGATATGGTGCAACGACATATCTGAGATTTAATTTTTGACATTATTAATATTTTCCCTAGTATCTATTAAACCATACAAAAAAAATGAAAACAATTATAAATATATCAGCACTACTATTATCGGCACTAACTTGTATAGCTATTACTCCAAAAGAGAGAAGGAGCGTCTCAGATTTCCTTCAAGACATTTCCGTAACAATTAGGTCTGAAGCGGAATATAGCAAGTCAGAAGGTTCTGGGGTATTAATAACCAGAGAAGTGGGCGGAGAAAAAATTACTTTTGTATGGACCTGTGGGCACGTAGTAGATAACGTAAGAGAAATAAGGACAACCATCGAGGATGGAAGACCAAAAAAGAAAGTTGAATTTGATGACGTACAAATCATAAAAGAGATGGTTGAAGATGGAAGAAGAGTTGGAGAAATGAAGATGTCTGCAGTAGTCCTTAAGTACAGCGATGCAGATGTAGGAGAAGACCTAGCTCTGCTTATGGTTAGAGCTAAAGACTACGGAAAGGCTAGCGCGAAATTTTACCTCGACAAGAAAGAACCGATTATTCCAATTGGAACTCCGCTATTCCATGTAGGATCTCTTCTTGGTCAGCTCGGATCAAACAGCATGACAAGCGGTATAGTTTCTCAGGTGGGTAGAATCAGAAACAAAGTGGAATACGATCAGACTACCGTAACAGCTTTTCCCGGATCTTCAGGAGGAGGAGTATTCCTTCAGGACGGAAGGTATGTAGGAATGATAGTAAGAGGGGCAGGAGAAGGATTCAACCTTATGGTTCCAGTAAGAAGAATGACAAGATGGGCCAAGGAGCATGATATAATGTGGGCCCTCGATCCGTCAATCAAAGCTCCGCCGCTAAAAGAGATACTATCTCTTCCCGTAGAGAACTCCCCAAAAGAAGATTCTGACGAAGACGACAAAAAGAACACTATCAACGGAAAAGTTGATCCTTTAAAAATAGACAAGTTGCCGTTCTTAATCAGAGAGATACGCAAGTAAAATAGAGGTTGACTTTTGTCGGTTCGTTTCTATAATCTAGAAACAACAAAACATTATGTCTATAGCACTATACAAACCAAACTCAAAAAACGCTGGCTGTGCATTCAGCTTTAAAACAGGAGTCAATAAACAACAAGAACCTGTAGTATATATCAGCGCAATACAACAACATAGCTGGGATGATAAACGCAAAACTGGCAGCTTCTCAGGAAGCAGAGATGACCCAGAAAAGAACATTAACTTGAAGTTCAACGAGTTTGAAGTGGGTGGAATGATAAGCGCCTTCTCAAAAAGACATGAATACTCTACATTTCACACCTTCGACGAAAACAAAACTTCCATAAAATTAACCCCATGGGACAAGCAAGTTAGGAACGGAGAAAAAACAATTACAGTTCCTGCATTTGGAATAGTTTTCACAAGAAACGGCAATCAAACATTTAGAATTCCCATTGAGCCTGGAGAGGTGCAGAACTTAATTGAATTTTTTAGATTTTATCTAAGCGAGCTTTATCGACACAGAAGAAAGCAAGAAATTAAAAACATTCAGAACAGTAAAAGAGAGCAGTCTACGCCAACCAGCGCAGAAGCACCCTTTTAATGAGCAAGAAAAAGAAAGTTTTAATTCACAGCAACCACAGCAAAGCCCTAACAGGTTTTGGGAAAAACGCTAGAAACATTTTAATCGGTTTGCAAAAAACCGGAAAATACGAAATAGTTGAGTTTTGTAATGGTTCTAGGTGGGGAGACCCCCGACTAAAAAACCTACCATGGAAATGCGAGGGGTCTCTCCCAAGCGACCCTGCCCTAGTCCAGCAACTAAATAAAGACCCAAACCTAGCAAGGCAAGCCGGTTACGGAGCTCAAATGATAGACAAAATAATCGAGCAAGAAAAGCCTGACGTTTACATTGGAGCAGAAGACATATGGGCGTTCTCAGGGTATACCCAAAAGAAATGGTGGAACAAAATCAACTGCATGATATGGACAACTCTAGACAGCCTACCGATACTTCCGGAAGCATTAAAAAATGCAGACAAAATAAAAAACTATTATGTTTGGGCGTCATTTGCCGAAAAAGAAATGAAACGCCTTGGACACGATCACGTCAAAACCCTTCATGGAGCAGTAGATCCAACCAACTTCATTAGACTAGATGACGATAAAAGATTAGAAATAAGAAAGAAAAACGGAATAGATAAGGATGACTTTATCATAGGTTTTGTATTCAGAAACCAGCTAAGAAAAAGCGTACCAAACCTACTTGAAGGATTTAAAATATTCCAAAAACAAAATCCAACATGCAAAGCAAAACTGTTACTTCACACGAGCTGGCAAGAAGGCTGGGATATCCCAAGATTAATTAAAGAGAAGGGTCTCAAAAACGAAGACATACTAACAACATATGTTTGCAAGTCATGTAAAGAATACGAGATAAAGCCCTTTTGCGGAGACTCTAAAGAAACAGGGGAGTCTCAACCCTGCAAATATTGCGGAGGTAAAGACACCCAATCAACAACCAACGTAAGGTTTGGAGTAGATGAACCCCAACTCAATGAAGTGTATAATGCTATGGATGTATACTGTCATCCCTTTACTAGTGGAGGTCAAGAAATACCAATACAGGAAGCGAAGTTGACAGAGCTTGTTACCCTAGCGACAAACTATAGTTGCGGAGAAGATTGTTGCGGAGAAGAGTCTGGGGGTTTTCCCTTAAGCTGGACAGAATATAGGGAGCCAGGAACCCAATTTATTAAGGCTAGCACCTCTGCGGAAAATATAGCCTATCAACTAAGAAAGGTTTTAAACTTAAGCAAAAAAAAGAGAGAGAATTTAGGAAAAAAAGCTAGAGACTTTGTGATGAAAAACTATAGCGTAGAGTCTGTATGCAAAAAACTAGAAGGCATAATAGATCTTATGCCCGAAATAGATTGGGACTTTAACTTCGAAGTAGAAAAAAAAGACCCAACCTACGACCCTCCAGAAATAGCTAGCGACGAAGAATGGATAACAGACCTATATAAAAATATACTAAAAATAGACACAGATGAAACAGATGATGGACATAAACACTGGATTAAAAGATTAAAATCAGACATGTCAAGAAAAGATGTTTTAGATTACTTCAAAAAAACCGCAGCAGATGAAAACGGAAAAAACAATAAAGTTCCATTCGAAGACATTCTAGATAAAGATGATGAAGGAAAAAGAATTCTTATAAGCATGCCTCAAAGCATAGGAGACGTATACCTATGCACCTCACTTTTGAAGAATATGAAAGAACTTTACCCCGATTACAATATTTATTTCGCAACAAAACCTCAATACTTTTCAATACTTGCAGGAAACCCGTATATACATAAATGTATACCATACTCATCTGCTCTTGATAGCCTTCCTGCGATGGAAGGACAGGGAGCGCACAAAGGATACTTTGAAATAGCATTCCTTCCTTTCATTGGAACCCAAAGAATACTTAATTATATGCACAACGGAAAAGATAAAATTCAGTTCGAACTATGCACTTGATAGAACAGTACGCACTTTCTTGCGGGGTTAAGATTGATAAGCCATCGATAGAAACCTGTTTCTATCCGTCCGCACACTCGGACTACATTACCCTGCATGCGAGCAGCGGAATGGAAGGAAAGAATTACGACTATTTTAATGACGTAGTAGAACTCATATTACCCTATTTAAAGAAAAAGAATATAGGAATAATTCAAATAGGAGACGCTAAGGACAGAAAAATCAACGGATGCGAACACTACAACGGTCTTACCAACCTAAGCCAAAGTTTTTACCTAATAGAAAAATCAATTCTACATCTTGGAAACGATTCTTTTAGTACGCATGTAGCCTCTGGGTTCAATAAAAAAATAGTCTGCCTTTACAGCGTACTATTTAAAGAATGTTGCGGCCCATACTGGGGCGACAAAAGCGATCAAATACTACTCGAGCCAGACAGAGGAGACAATAAACCGTCCTTCTCAGCCAAAGAAAAACCAAAGTCAGTCAATAAAATAAAACCAGAAACAATCGCTGCAGGAGTGCTTGACCTTTTAAATATAAAACATAATTTGCTAGATATAGAAACTCTTTTTACTGGCAAAGATTATCACATCACATCACTTGCAGTTGTACCAAACCACATCATGCCTGATAGCTTCGCTCCAGGCCAACCAGTAAACATTTGGGGTAACGAATGCTTTGACGAGAGAAATATAGCTCAGTGGGCATTCAAAAGAAAATGCAACATCTTCCTTAATCAACCAATGAGAATAAATTATCTCAAAACTGTTTCGAGAAACGTTAATCAAATAAACTATGAAGTATCACTTGACACAGATGAAAATTATCTAAAAGCTCTTAAAAAATTATCTATACCAACAAGCTTATATTGTAAGGATGAATCTATTATAAATGAAATAAGACTAAAGCTATTTGATTGGGATATATTGCACATGAAAATAAAAACAAAAAAAGATCTTGACAATGCTGATTTATTGTGCGATAATAGTCGTTATAAAAATTCAAGAAAAGTTGTCTCTAACGGAAAAACATACGCAAGCAAAGCTGCATACGTTAAAGACATATCTGGAGAGCACGATGAAGTTATCGACTGCCCAGAGTTCTGGGAAGAATTAGACTCACTCAAAATTTACAACGACAAAAGAAATGACAACTCAAACAGCAACTGACAACTCAGTAACAATTACATCAAAAACAGAAAGCAAGGCAACAATGGCTACAAAAAAACAATATCCAAAAAATTATAAAGACGGGCCGCAAAAGTTTTCAAGAAACGAATTTGGCTTGCTCAACGAAGTAGACTATCACTTCGCAGAAGATGGCTCGGTAAATTGGAGGTCCATGATCAAGGACGAACACCTTTTTCCAAACAGGTCTTGGTTTGAGGGTCGCAAGAAAGATATGCCTCGCACAGTTGATGGATTAAAAGACTACCAACTACTGATCAAGCTTAGCGGAATCAAAGAGCTTGCAAAGCTAAGAGGATTTACAGACGTTTATTATGATGTAGAAAAATGCGAAGAAGGACATGTTGCAGTAAAATGCAGTATAACATTTTCCTCAAATTACGAAACAGGAAATCAACCGGTTGTGTTTTCTGATATGGCGAATGCTACGCTAAACAACACAAGCAGCTTTGCAACTAAATTTTTAGAGACGATCGCATGCAACAGAGCTTTTGTTCGTTGCGTAAGAAACTTTCTTAATGTTCATATTGTGGGAGATGATGAAATTGATAAATCAAATCAAGCCCCAATTCAACAACAAGCATCTGCTCCAGCATTAAGCCCTGACACAATGATTGAAAATCTAGCTAAAGATAAATTAAATTGTTCGAACTTTGATGAATTTAAGGTTATACTTAGAGACTGGTGGAAAACAGGAAAGTATAAAAACGACAAAGTCGGTGAGTGGAACAACTACTCCGATATACCTCCTGCAGAATCTAGGATTTTGATGAAGGTTATGAACGAGTAATTATTTTTTCTAAGTTAAGAATTCTCTCCTCAAGGGATTTAATTTTTTTCTGCTGTTCTCGTATCGAACCAACCAACAAAGGCACCACCCTTTCATACTTCATTGACTTGATACCGCTTTCGGAGGTTCTAACTATCTCTGGAGCAATTTTCTCTACTTGTTGTGCGAGTAGACCTATATCTTTGCCAGAGTAAATAGACTGATTTTTTCCCCATGTAAAAGCGACGGGATCCAAAGACAGTACCGACTCAAGGCAGTTAGAAATTAAAGATACATTTTCTTTTAACCTTTCGTCGGAGGTGGTAAAAGCTATTATATCCCCCCTAGCCTCGATAAGCGTAGTCTTGATTGGCCCAAGGCAATCAATTCCTCCGGACAAAGAGACATAGAGAGTATTATCTTTTACGTCTGAGTCATACCACCCCTTCCAGCTCGGGGTGCTCCCATATAAATAATAGGGGTCAGGACCATATTCTTGCATTCCTAAAAAGTTACCTACATTGTCTCCAATAATATGAGTATTAAATCTCCCAAAAAGCTTGTTATTAGAGCCTCCAATCACGGAGCATCTTCTGCAATCAAGCAACTCGTTTCTTGTTCCGCCGACTATTATATTATTTGCGTCCCAGCCCGGCTGACCAGACAATACAAGCTCTGGTTGCGAGGTAGGGTTTTGTCCTGGATCTGAAGGTAAACTCATTTGATTATGTAATTCTGTTAAATATTACACCATTCGCTCCATTTGTAGTCAGCTCAAACCACTCTTGATTACCGTTTATAACAACCAAAGGAATGGAATAAGGAGCAGTAGCAGAATATGTGCCTCTAAATTTAGATGCTGAATTATAAGTGGCCTTCAGATCCGTGCCGGCATTAAATGTAGAGCTTGGAGTTCCCTGTACCGCAACCCCCTCATTCTTGTGGGCAGGAATAGCTCTAACCGTAGGCATCCAATTCCAGTAAAACCATCGGCTGCTGCAGACTAACTTCGTCGAGCCGTTCGCGTCCACATAAACACTAGTAGGGTTTGATAAATTTTTGGTTCCATTCGTTGGGAGGTTCTTGTTGAGATAAAGTAAATTACTTGCTCCGTCACACCAAAACCATATTCCACCCTTTGCGTTAAACCTATTCCAATGCTCTGCTGGCTGAACATACAACCAACCAAAATTTGGCTGAAAAATCCACCCCAAGCCACTATTGGATGATGTCCGCACTTGAGCGCTCGTCGGGGCTGACGCTCCGATTTGCCAGTAATTGGAGTCGTTAATATTTATTCCCGCGGG
>MDSX01081930.1_pt1 | contig 13214 bp, 8 predicted proteins | sample 811141 | NCBI WGS metagenome assembly MDSX01 (sample SAMN05326642, study PRJNA326480) | marine metagenome | isolation source: seawater | place: Atlantic Ocean: South East | collected 2010
TATATTCCGCAGCCAGAGCGCGATATCGAAAAGCCGTTCCTGATGCCTGTCGAGGACGTGTTCTCGATTACGGGTCGCGGCACGGTGGCGACAGGCCGCATTGAGCGCGGGATCGTCAAGCAGGGTGAAGAAGTGGACATCGTCGGGATGGGCACGGACAACAAGACGGTTGTGACCGGAGTTGAGATGTTCCGTAAGCTTCTGGACGAGGGCCGAGCGGGAGACAATGCAGGACTTCTGCTACGTGGAGTGGACAAAGAGGATATTGAGCGTGGTCAGGTGTTGGCCGCTCCGGGCTCTATCACTCCCCACACTAAGTTCAAGGCTGAGGTATACGTCTTGACCAAGGAAGAGGGTGGGCGACACACTCCGTTCTTCAACGGGTATCGTCCCCAGTTCTACTTCCGGACGACGGATGTGACGGGTGCGGCGAACCTTCCTGGGGGTGTAGAAATGGTCATGCCTGGGGACAACGTGCAGATGGAAGTCGAGCTAATCACTCCCATCGCGATGGATCCGGAACTTCGGTTTGCGATCCGTGAGGGTGGGCGCACGGTCGGTGCCGGCGTCGTTACCGAAATAATCGAGTAGGAGGCAGGAAAGAAGTCCGGGTCGGGTAGTAGCGCCCCGGACTAACGTGGTGTGTGTGGGGCTGAGTGCCCCTTCAAAGGAGGCATTCGATGCCGCGCGACAAAATCGTCCTCGCTTGTGAGGACTGCAAAGATAGGAACTACGACACTACGAAGAACAAGAGGCTGCACCCAGAGAGGGTGGAGTTTCGCAAGTATTGCCGTAGGTGCCGTGGCCACAGACAGCATAAGGAAACGAAGTAGTGTCAGCGATAGATAAGGCGAAAGGGACGCGCGCTTTCATCGAAGAGTGTGTGGTCGAGCTCCAAAAGGTCACTTGGCCGGACTGGGCGCAGCTTCGTTCTGCAACTTTCGTGGTGCTTGTTTTCACTATGGTGGTGTCACTGATCATATGGCTCATGGACAAGTCTGCGAGCTTTGTGATTAGCACCATTATGGGAATCTTCGGAGCCTAACGTGAGTACCACAACCGATTCTCGGTGGTATGCTGTTCAGACGTATTCTGGGCATGAGAATAAGGTTCAACGGCTAATACAGCTCAAGATTGATGAGGGCCAGGATGAAGGCGAGTTACTAGACGTTCTAGTGCCGACCCAAGAAGCTTTGGAAATCCGAAATGGAAAGAGGGTGTCAGTCACTCGTCGCTTGTATCCAGGTTATGTGCTAGTGCATATGGCCTTGAACGAACGTACTGCGCACTCGGTCAACAACATTCAGGGTGTGATCAAATTTGTGGGCTCAGGTAAGGCTCCACACCCTCTTCGCGAAGATGAAATCAACAAGATCCTTGGGGTCGAAACGCAGTCCGAGGACAAAGCACAGGAAGAGATCCCATTCCACATTGATCAGGTGGTAGAGGTTACCAAAGGCCCATTCACTGACTTCTCCGGTACCGTTCAGGAAGTTTATCCTGATAAGGGTAAGGTGAAGGTGGAGGTGTCACTCTTTGGTCGTCCGACTTCGGTCGAGCTTGATTACACGGATCTCAAGGGATATTAGAGCGGGAACACTAGAATTATGGCGAAAAAAGCAGTCGGATTTATCAAGCTTCATGTCGCGGGTGGGCAGGCCAATCCAGCCCCTCCCGTAGGCCCTGCGTTGGGGGCGCATGGCGTCAACATCATGGAGTTCTGCAAGCAGTTCAACGCGAAGACCGCCGATAAGCAGGGAATTACGACTCCGGTCGAGATCACGGTCTACGCGGATCGGTCGTTCTCGTTTATAACGAAAACGCCGCCGGCTGCCGTTTTGATCAAGAAAGCTATTAGTTTGCCGAAAGGATCGGGCGAGCCAAACCGTGAGAAGGTCGGTACAATCACGCGGGCTCAGCTCGCAGAGATTGCGGAGAGTAAGATGGAAGACCTCAATGCGAACGATATCGATTCAGCGGTTGAGATGATCGCTGGGACGGCCCGTTCCATGGGAGTCATAGTAGAGGGATAACACATGGGGACCTAGGTGTCCCACCCGTGTACCACCGTCTGAGAGCCGTCAGCGGTGGGAGGGTAAACGAAGCGGCTCTTGAAGCAGGATGCCAAAAAAAGGGAAACGCTACGGTTCGGCCCGCGCGGCCGTCCCGAGCGGTGTGAAGATGGCGCCAGATGACGCGGTGAAGCTCGTACGGGAGCTCGCTACGGCGAAGTTCGACGAATCTGTCGATGTCGCTACGCGTCTCGGAGTTGATCCGCGACAGGCGGATCAGCTCGTCCGCGGCACCGTCGTCCTTCCGCATGGGACGGGGAAATCCGTTCGAGTCTTGGCGATCGTCCAGGGTGAGAAGGAGGAGGAGGCCAAGGAGGCTGGAGCCGATCACGTGGGAGTTGAGTACGTCGAAAAGATCGAGGAAGGATGGGTGGATTTTGACGTCTGCGTTGTCACGCCCGATCTAATGGGGAAGGTGGGCCCGCTCGGCCGCGTGCTTGGTCCGCGGGGCCTCATGCCGACTCCGAAAGCTGGAACCGTGACCTTCGATATCGGTCGTGCTGTGAAAGAGATTAAGGCGGGTAAAATAGAGTTCCGGGTCGATAAAACCGGAAACGTGCATGCGCCGATTGGAAAGGCGTCGTTCTCTGATGAGCAGCTTCAAGAGAATCTCACGGCTTTTATGGACCAAATCATGCAGTCCAAGCCGTCGTCAGCGAAGGGTGCGTATCTGAGGAGCGTAACAGTCTCAAGCACGATGGGGCCGGGTGTGGCCATCGACACTAACGCTTGGAGGGACTGATGGACCGCGCCACAAAAGAGACATTTGTTGAGGAGCTCAAAGAGCGAATCGATCGGGCGCCCGTTCTGTACCTGACTGATTTCACGGGACTAAGCGTCAAGGCAATGACCGAACTTCGCTCATCGCTACGTAAATCCGGCGCTGAGTATGTGGTGGTCAAGAACCGACTCGCGAAGCGCGTATTTGATGAGTCCGAGACCCTTCCCGATATCGGAGAGAGTTTGAGCGGGCCCACCGGGTTCGTCTTTGGATACGAGGACGCTGCTGCGGCTGCCAAGGTGCTAAGCGACTTCGCAAAGGATCATGACAAGAAGCCTACCTTCAAGCTTGGACTCCTAGATAACAAGGTGATTCAGGCCGAGCAGGTGGAAAGAATCGCAAAGCTTCCGTCGCGCGAGCAGCTTCTCGCGGAGTTAGCAGGTGCGATGGAGAGCCCAATGGCAGCACTCGCGTCTGCTCTCGGCGCAAAGCTTCAGGAAATGGCCGGTCTGATGGACGCGCTGAAGGACGAGCGTGCTAAGGCAGGTTAAGCCCGCATCCCGGGCAAGTAGTAAAAGGGACGCGGGCGCGTTCCTGGTAATTCACAGGTTCAAACCAGTTGCCGACAAGAAGTCGGTGGACATTTAGGAGACAGGAAAAATGGCGAATCAGGAAGAGCTGCTCGAAGCGATTGGTGGCATGACCGTTCTCGAGCTCTCCGAGTTCGTTGATGCCTTCAAGGAGAAGTTCAATGTCACGGCTGTGGCCGCTCCGGTTGCGGTAGCGGGTGGTGCTGCTGCGGGTGGTGACGCTGGTGGGGCTGAGGCAAAGGATGAATTCGATGTCGTTCTAGCCGGCGTTGGCGATAAGAAGATCCAAGTTATTAAGGTCGTGCGTGAGCTGACTGGCCTGGGCCTCAAAGAGGCGAAGGATGTGGTCGACAGTGCTCCAAGTAACGTGAAGGAAGGTGCGACACAGGAAGAAGCCGACGAGATGAAAGCGAAGCTCGAGGAAGTCGGCGCCACCGTCGAACTCAAGTAACGCCGGCCAGGCTAGCGAGTGTCTCGACATTCGTATATGGGCAGAACGACCGGAGTGGGACTCGGTAAGATCTCGACTTCGGACGCGGCGTTATGTCGCGTGACAAATAGGGACAGTTCGCGACCGCGCCATAGGAACATCTTTGGAAAGGTGAGCCTATGGTGGGGAACCGCGTGTCTGTCCCAACTCGAAAACGATAATGCTCCTCGCACGCGTTTGCGGACGAGGTCGTAAGGGGGACTTACGTTGGAACTGCGCAAGGACAACCGCCCGATCCTGAGCTTTGCTAAGCTCAAGTCAGTGATGCCGATGCCGAACCTGCTGGATGTTCAGCTTCGCTCATTTGAAAAGCTTGTGGAGCAGGATCCCGACGAGCAGTGGGATTTTGGCCTCGATCGAGTCTTCGAAGAGATTTTCCCCATCGAAGACGTCAATGAGTACTTCATGCTCGAGTATATCTCGTGCGCACTCGGTGAGCCAAAATACTCCGTAGAGGAGTGTATTGAGCGGGACATGACGTATGCCGCTCCGCTCAAAGCGACGCTCCGCCTCATCGTGTGGGAGCAGCCGGAGGAAGATCCAGACGCCCCGAAGAAGCGCAAGAAAAAGAAAGTCTCAACTCCGATCGAGGAACGTGTTACCCAAGACATCATCGAAAAGGAAGTGTACCTCGGTGATCTCCCTCTCCTGACAGACCTTGGAACATTCATCGTGAATGGTGCCGAGAGGGTGGTAGTCAGTCAGTTGCACCGTTCTCCAGGTGTCGTCTTTGAAGAGAGCATCCACCCCAACGGAACAAAGCTCTACAGCGCGCGGATTATCCCCTTCCGTGGGTCGTGGGTGGAATTCACGCTAGACATCAATGACATATGCTACGTCCACATAGATAAGAAGAAGAAATTTCCTGCGACTGCTCTGTTGCGGGCCCTCGGATTCTCAACGGATGCAGACATCTTCAACCTCTATTATCAGGTAGATGAGGTGAAGCTTGGCAAGTTTGATGATGCCAAGAAGCAAGAGATCGAAGGCAAGGTCATTGCCGAAGAGTTCGCCGATCCTGAGACAGGTGAAATCTTGATCGACAATGGTGAGGAGATTGAGGATGAAGTTATAGAAATCCTCGAGCGCCTAGGCGTAAAGAAGATCAAGATTTACAAGAGTGATCGGGAAACGGCTCGCGGTGAGAGCCCCATGATCAAGAACACGATCAAGAAGGATCCAACCGAAGACGAAGGCGAGGCCCTCAACGCCATATATTCGTTACTTCGTCCGGGAGACGCTCCAAATATAGAGACGGCTCGCGAAGCTTTAGAGAGGGTGTTCTTCGACCCCAGGCGCTATGACCTAGGGCGTGTAGGCCGTTACAAGATCAATCAACGCCTTCAGGTGGATGTGCCGCGAAGCGAAGCCGTCCTAACCAAAGATGACTTTGTCTCCATCATCGGTCACTTGATTGAGCTGAACGAGGGTCGTGGCTTCACTGATGACATTGATCACCTCGGTAACCGCCGTGTGAGGACAGTCGGTGAGTTGATCGCAAACCAGTTCAGTGTTGGTCTCAGTCGGATGGCTCGCTTGGTCAAAGAGCGCATGTCGATCAACAACGATCCTGAGAAGATCAACATCGACGATTTGGTCAATGCGAGAACGGTCTCTGCGGTTATTCAGGCGTTTTTCGGATCCAGTCAATTGTCTCAGTTCATGGACCAGACGAATCCGCTAGCCGAGATGACACACAAGCGTCGCCTTTCGGCGTTGGGGCCAGGTGGACTTACCCGGGAACGTGCTGGCTTTGAAGTTCGAGACGTCCATTATTCGCACTACGGTCGGATGTGTCCGATTGAGACCCCTGAGGGTCCGAATATCGGTCTCATCACGTCGTTGACCACATATTCGAGGATCAACGACCTTGGATTCGTAGAGACCCCGTATCGGAAGGTGAAAAACGGAAAGGTCACAACCCAGATCGAGTGGCTTTCCGCGAATGAAGAGGAGGAATCACGGATTGCGCAGGCAAATGCGCCGCTGGACGCCAAGGGCGGTTTCAAAAATGAGTTTGTTCTCTGTCGCGAACGTGGTGATTTCCCGCTCCTCACGCCAGAAAACATAGAATACATGGATGTGGCCCCCGACCAGCTAGTATCGGTTGCGGCTGCTTTAATCCCATTCCTTGAGCATGACGATGCAAACCGCGCGCTCATGGGTTCAAACATGCAGAGGCAAGCCGTGCCACTCCTCTACACGGACGCACCGCTTGTGGGTACAGGTCTCGAAGCAAAGGTTGCTTCGGACTCCGGTGCGGTTATAACGGCACACCGGACCGGTACTGTAGCGCACGTTACAGCTGACGAAATCGTTGTTGACACTGGACAAGTCGTACCGGGTCGCGGTGAGCAGCCACTGGCCAAGTTGGCGCAGTACGACCGCTATAGACTCAAGAAATACTGGCGCACTAACCAAGACACAGCGATCAACCAGCGTCCCCTTGTAAAGATAGGTGAGGAGATCCATCCGGGAGACATCATCGCCGATGGCCCGAGCACTGATCAGGGTGAGCTTGCACTCGGTCGCAATCTGCTCGTCGCGTTTATGCCGTGGTATGGGTCCAATTTCGAGGACGCCATCGTTATCAGCGAGAAACTAGTGAAGGACGATGTGTTCACGTCAGTACACATCCAAGAGCTAGAGTTACATGTCCGCGATACGAAGCGAGGCATGGAAGAGATAACTCGTGAGATCCCAAATGTGGCCGATGAGAATCTTGCTGATCTGGATGAGCGGGGCATCGTTAGAGTCGGAGCTCGAGTCAAGGCCGGTGACATCCTTGTAGGAAAGATCACCCCGAAAGGTGAAACAGAGCTCTCGCCGGAGGAGAAACTGCTGACTGCAATCTTCGGTGAGAAGGCTAAGGACGTTAAGGATTCGTCTCTGAAAGTCTCGCCTGGTATGACTGGGACCATTATCGATGTGAAGATCTTCAGTCGCCGAATCGATGATCCTCTCTTGGAGAAGGAACACGGAGAGAAAATTGGTGACCTGCGTGCTCTTGAGCGAGAAGAGATTCAGCGCATTCAAGATGCGCGCGATGAAGAATTGCGCTCCGTTTTACAGCGGCAAACAGTTGCCTTGATGCTCAAGAAAGGTACAGTCGAGCCCGTGCTGGATGAGGGCACGAAGCTTACGAAGGATTTGATTCAAGAGATCAACTTCAAGAGGGTTGATTTAAAGACCTTCAAAGTCCAGAACAAGGAAGCCGGCGAACGCTTGCGCCAAGTGGTTGATGAGTCCGATCAGCGGATCCAGGACGTGAAGGCACGAACGGAGGAGCAGATCGACAAAGTCTTCAAGCCGGACGAGCTTCCGCCGGGAGTGGTTCAGCTGGTTAAAGTTTACGTTGCCGAAAAACGGAAGATTTCTGTCGGTGATAAGATGGCTGGTCGCCACGGTAATAAGGGGATCATCGCCCGAATCGTGCCCGAGGAGGAAATGCCGTTCCTCCCGGATGGGACTCCGGTAGAGATAGTGCTCAATCCACTAGGAGTGCCGTCCCGGATGAACGTTGGCCAGGTCTTGGAAACACATCTTGGGTGGGCCGGGCGAGTACTTGGGTTTGAGTCGAAGACCCCGGTTTTCCAGGGGGCGACTGAAAATGAGGTTGGCGCACTTCTCAAGCTAGCTGGCCTCAGGTGGGTGGATGATGCACTCGGCTTGAGAGCGAATTCGCCGACGGCGCATACTGATATCGAGACATTGGTGAAAATCGCGGGTTCCCTTCCCGTGGCTATGGCAGGGAGTGAGGACGACTCCCCGGATGCCGTGAGTAATACACACGGCATCGGTCAGTCTCTGGACGCCTATCTTCGAACCAAGCTTTCGAAGAAGCAGGAGAGGTTCTTCGAGAAGACAGTTGCCTTCCTCGTCGACGCTGCAGATGAGCTCTCCGATAGGAAGGGCAAGAAGGTCAGTGAACTGTTCCCAGCCATTCACAAACTTAAGGGCCGTTCCGCAGTCAAGTCTGGTCTAGATGACGCGGTGGTTGAGCTCTTAGAGCATGCGGAGATATTCGCGAATGGTAAGATTTGGCTTCGTGATGGGCGTAGTGGTCGAAAGTTTGACTTCCCGGTCACCGTTGGCGCGATCTATATGCTTAAGCTGAGCCACCTCGTGGATGACAAGATCCACGCGCGCTCAATCGGGCCCTATTCACTTGTTACGCAGCAACCTCTGGCCGGTAAGGCACAGTTCGGTGGGCAGAGGTTTGGTGAGATGGAGGTGTGGGCCTTGGAGGCTTATGGTGCGGCGCATACGCTGCAAGAGATCCTCACTGTCAAGTCGGATGACGTGCAGGGTCGCTCCAAGGTTTATGAAGCCATCGTCAAGGGCGACAACTTGCCCAAGCCGGGCATTCCCGAGTCGTTCAACGTTCTAGTCAAGGAACTTCAAGCCCTCGGCCTCTCTGTGGTACTTGGGGAGGAGGAATAAGAAATGATCGATTTTCCCAGGACCCGCGACCAGCGTTCGGCTGACTTCGAGTTCATCCAGGTTCGACTCGCCTCTCCGGAGGAGATCCGTTCTTGGTCGTTTGGAGAGGTTGTAAAGCCGGAAACGATCAACTATCGGTCATTCAAACCGGAACGAGATGGACTTTTCTGTGAGCGTATTTTTGGACCTGTAAAGGACTGGGAGTGCCACTGCGGGAAGTTCAAACGTATCCGCTTTAGGGGTCACGTTTGTGACCGTTGCGGAGTTGAGGTCACGCTTTCCAAGGTCCGGCGAGAGCGCATGGGCCATATCGAACTAGCCGTTCCCGTTGCCCATATATGGTTTTTTAAGACGCTTCCAAGTCAGCTGGGCTACCTCCTCGGCATGACTCTCCGGGACCTCGAAAAAGTTGTTTACTATGCGGCGTACGTCGTAACAAACCCGGGCAAACAGGAAGTAGAGTTCCAGCAGCTCCTAGATGAGGACGAGTACTACGACCTGCGTGTCAAAGCGCGGGATGAGGGGGATGAGGAATTCAAGGCGGAGATCGGTGCTGAGGCTGCACGAGAGTTGCTTCAGATGCTCGATGACCCAGACAAGAGGAAGATCAAGGACCGGAATTCGGACGGCCGCGGACTCGATCGTCTTGCTGACTGGTTGCGCTATGAGATTGCTAATGAGACGTCCCAGCATCGCAAGAAGAAAAAGCTAAAGAGGCTAAAGGTCGTCGATGCGCTGCGGAATTCTGGCGATACGCCGGAGACACGCAACAAGCCTGAGTGGATGATACTCGATGTGATTCCGGTAATTCCACCGGACCTAAGGCCGCTTGTCCCTCTCGATGGTGGTCGCTTCGCGACGTCCGACCTTAACGATCTCTACAGAAGGGTCATCAATCGTAACAATCGACTTAAGAAGTTGATCGACATGCGTGCGCCAGAAGTAATTCTTAGGAATGAAAAACGCATGTTGCAGGAGTCGGTAGACGCGCTCTTCGACAACGGACGCCGATCAAAGGCAATCCGTGGGCGTGGAAAGCGACCACTGAAGTCACTCTCTGACATGCTCAAGGGTAAGCAGGGGAGATTCCGTCAGAACCTACTAGGGAAGCGAGTCGATTATTCGGGCCGTTCAGTCATCGTCGTAGGTCCGGAACTGAAGCTCCACCAGTGCGGACTTCCGAAGGCCATGGCCGTCGAACTGTTCAAGCCGTTCATCATCCACGAGCTCGAGAAGCGTGGAGAAGCTGAGACGGTTAAGCGAGCAAAGAAGATCGTCGAGAAGGAAGATCCCAAGGTATATGAGGTCCTAGAGGACATCATCAAGGATCACCCGGTCCTCCTGAACCGTGCGCCAACACTTCACCGACTTGGCATCCAGGCATTTGAGCCAGTGCTGGTAGAGGGTAAGGCGATCCGGCTACATCCGTTGGCTTGTGCAGCTTTTAATGCCGACTTCGACGGTGACCAGATGGCGGTCCACCTGCCACTTTCTTATGAGGCTCAGCTTGAGGCACGAGTCCTCATGCTTTCGTCGAACAATATTCTCTTGCCATCCAATGGCCGCCCAGTTGCTGCGCCGACCCAGGACATGGTCATTGGTTCTTATTACCTGACTAATCCGGGCCTCGAAATCGGAGACCTGGAGCGTGTTGCTAATGACACGAAGGTCGCTAAGGGTCGTCGTGAGACGGCCGACAACCAGCTGAACGAGATTTATGCGGACGCTCCGCGATTCTCTTCCTACGGTGAAGTGGAGATGGCACTCGTTCAGGAGCGCGTGACCTTCAATTCTCCAGTTTGGTACTTCGTGTCCGCCAACTTCGGCGGTGTAGACGACAAGGATGCGCGTTGGGAGCGTACGACCGCTGGTCGGGTTCTCTTCAATTCGATCATCCCTGATGAACTCGGCTTTATAAATAAAACGTTCGGTAAACGTGAGCTCGGCGACCTCGCCTTTGAGTGTTTCACTGTGACCGGCATGGGCCGGACTACAGAGTTTTTGGACGCCATCAAGGATTTTGGTTTCCGCTACGCTACCATGGGTGGCATCTCAGTGGGCATCGAAGATCTGGAGGTCCCAGCTGAGAAGCGAGAGATTCTTGAGGAGGCGGACGAGCAGGTCGCCAGGTTCCAGAAGGCTTACGCAAGCGGGTTCATTTCCAACGGTGAGCGTTACAACAAAGTCATCGACACCTGGACCCATGCGAACAACGATGTCGCTGATGCTATGGTGCGTCACTTGGAGCGGTCAAACGATGGCTTCAATCCGGTTTACATGATGATGACCTCGGGGGCACGAGGTAATCGTGACCAGATGCGTCAGCTCGCTGGAATGCGAGGCCTCATGGCGAAGCCGCAGAAGAAGTTGACTGGTGGTATTGGTGAGATCATAGAGTCGCCCATCAAGTCCAACTTCCGCGAAGGCTTATCGGTGGTCGAGTATTTCATCTCGACTCACGGAGCTAGGAAGGGGCTGGCGGATACGGCGCTAAAGACGGCGGATGCTGGATATTTGACTCGGCGTCTAGTTGACGTGGCACAAGATATGACGATCACTGAGGAAAATTGCGGTACGATCCTCGGACTTGACATGACAGCTCTGAAGGAAGGAGAGGACATAATTGAGCCGCTGTCTGATCGCATTGTGGGTAATGTCGCCCGTGATGATGTCTATGATCCAATCGATGGAGAGACGATCGTCAATGCCGGCGAGCTTATCCTAGAGGAACATGCTAGCCAAATTGAGCAAGCTGGGATACAAAATGTGGGCATTCTGTCAGTTCTTACCTGCGAGTCAAAACGCGGTCTCTGCCAGGCATGCTATGGTCGAAACCTAGCCACAATGAAGATGGTCGATGTTGGCGAAGCCGTGGGCATCATAGCAGCACAGTCGATAGGTGAGCCGGGGACGCAGCTTACCCTAAGAACGTTCCACATCGGTGGTACGGCTTCTCGTATCGCTGCCCAAACCCAGCGCAAGTCCAAGATTGATGGCATTATTGATTTGGATCGCGTAACAACGGTCACCACGCCGGACAAAAAGATTATTGTGACTTCCCGTGAGGGTGGAATCCTCTTGAAGACGTCAGATGGCGCCGTCAGGAGCCGCCTCGCGGTCCCATATGGTGCAACGATAGACATCAAAAAGGGTCAGAAAATCTCGGCCGGTGACTTGTTGTTCAGTTGGGATCCCTATTCTGAGCCGATGGTGGCGGACTCTAAGGGTGTCATTCACTTCCAGGATATCGTCGAAGACGTGACGATGCGCGAGGAGTTGGATGCGTCAACTGGTCGTCGTCAGAAGGTGATCATTGAGGATAGAGAGAAGAAGCTCCACCCGACGATTGTTATCCGAAAGAAGACAAAGAAGGCCGAAGTCCTGCGGGAGTTCATCGTCCCGGTCGGTGCTCAGCTCATCGTCAAAGACGGAGATGAGGTCGAGCTTGGGGACACAATCGCGAAGATAAGCCGCGAGGTATACAAGACTCGTGATATCACTGGCGGATTGCCGCGAGTAGCAGAACTCTTCGAAGCACGGAAGCCGAAAGATCCGGCCGTTATCACCGAGATCGACGGTAGCATTTCATTCGGTGATATTAAGCGTGGGAAGCGCCAGATCCATGTTACGCCTGATCAGGGAGAGCAAAGAACGTATGATGTGCCGGTTGGTAAGCACATGCGTGTGCACACGGGCGACGTAGTGCGTGCGGGTGACCGGATCTCTGAAGGACCGGTGAATCCTCATGACATTCTGGCTGTAATGGGCCCCCGGGCAGTTCAGGAGTATCTGCTCAATGAGATCCAAGAGGTGTATAGACTTCAGGGCGTGAAGATCAATGACAAGCACATTGGCGTGATTGTGCGTCAGATGCTGCAGAAAGTACGTGTTACTGATGCCGGAGACACCAAGCTGCTCGAGGGTGAGAATGTCGACCGGGCCGAGTTTAGGACCGTTAACACTGCTGCAATAGAGAACGGTGAAAAGCCGGCGCGAAGCGAACCTCTTCTCCTTGGTATTACAAAGGCTTCACTTACGACGGAGTCGTTTATCTCGGCTGCTTCCTTCCAGGAGACCACGAGGGTGCTCACGGATGCGGCGGTTCGCGGCGCGAAAGACGAGCTCAAGGGCCTCAAGGAGAACATTATCATTGGACACTTGATTCCGGCAGGAACGGGAATCCACCGCTATTCGAATGTCGAATTCATGGTGGAACAGTCCTACTATGATGAGGAGATCGTTCCCCTTGGAGAGCCTGGTGAGCTTGTGCCTGGCTTAGGAGGCGAAGGGTAAGAACTCTTCTCACTCAATCAAGCAGAGCGAAACGCTGTGCTGGGTAAGGAAACGGCTCGGGTCGCATTTGCGGCTCGAGCTGTTTCCGTTTGAATGGGGGGGGCGGTGGTGATAGAGGTTATGGGTCTCGCGGGTCCGCAATCCAGCTCCGTAGCTGGTTATCTAACTTAAAGATTTGTAGCAGACGGGAGTCGCTCAGGTGGGGTCGATTGTAGTGGGAATAGCGGGTGGAAGTGCGTCCGGTAAGTCCACCATTGTAAGAGAACTTACAAGTCTCATGGGAAGAAGTCGTGTCGCAGTCCTGAGTCACGACGCCTACTACCACGACTTATCGCACATGCCAATCGGGCACCGGATCCAGGTCAACGTTGATCATCCGGACTCTCTTGAAACCTCATTACTCGTGAGACACATAAAGGCGCTGCAGGCAGGTCATACTGTGGAAAGTCCTCGATATGATTATGCCTCACAAACGCGCAGCTCGGTCGGGGTTACCATAACATCTGCGCCAGTCCTTATCGTGGAAGGGATGCTTACCCTGTGTGACGGGCGCCTAAGGGACCTCATGGATATCCGAGTTTTTGTTGACACTTCTCCTGAGCAGA
>MDSX01089263.1_pt1 | contig 13211 bp, 10 predicted proteins | sample 811141 | NCBI WGS metagenome assembly MDSX01 (sample SAMN05326642, study PRJNA326480) | marine metagenome | isolation source: seawater | place: Atlantic Ocean: South East | collected 2010
ATGTTCATAACCCAAGCACCTTGTCTACTACTGACATTAAATTGCCCACATTTCGAGCTTCTGCTTCTTCCGGCGCTAACTCACGAGCAAACTCAGCGCCAGCGCTTTGCAAATCAACTCCTTCGTTACGCAAACGAGCCGGGTTGGTTTTGTCGTCAAGTAACGCATTAGCCATCGCTATGTATTGGCGTTCTTCGCTACTGTTAAAATGGCGACCTAAAATCTGTTTAGAAATTTGTCTGCCTGATTCTTTGAGATAACTCAATGGAAGATACTCTGGGCCACTGTCCCGCAAAAAAATACGTTCCGCTTCTCGGAACTCTTCTTCGGTGCTATCACCGAAACGGCCTTCCTCTTCCAGCGTAGGCACAGCCGACAACCCAATATCTTCCCCAAATGTTGCTGCGGAAGTTTCGGCATCTCGTAATGCCCCTTGGATAGCGTTAGCAAAATATGTCGGATCAAGAATTTCGTCTAAATCTGTAATATTGAAAGGCTTGTAATAGCCTTGAACGTACAAGGCTTGCGCTAAACGTTCTTTGTCGCCCTCCGAAATGTTTTGCAACCAGTCAAAATAATCACTCCGCCGGTATCCTTCACGGGGTTCAATAAACTGCCCCAAAAGTGTCCGGTCGGCGCTTTCTAATTCTTCGGTAGCTCTTTCTAAAGGATCAATCCGGGTACCAATAATTGCGTTATCACCTGAAGAAGTGCGCTGCCCCTGCAAAGCAACATCAGTTTGCCCAATGTTCTCGTTTAATGTTGTTGTTCCGCCAGCCTCAACATCTCCCCCTAATAAAATGTCGGTGTCATTTATTAGGGCCGCTAACGACTCCCAATCTTCCGCAGCAAGCAACGCCTCATATTGTGCTTTCGCAGCGTCATAAACTTCTTGATTTTTAATTTCCCCATTCTCAACAAATATTAACAAATAACCTTCCAATTTCTTGGCATGATCTTCGTCATTCAAATCTGCTAATTGTGCTGCCGTTTCCATGTTTAACCCAAATCTTTAGGGGGAGTATTCATCCAAGTATTAGGACTAATAAAATCATTACTAAAGTAACGATTAATAACCGCCCCAAACGTTGCATTACTACTCCACTTCTGGTGCATCAACGCCCACCGGTTATACAAGTCTAAATTATCGTTATCACGCAAACTAGAGTCAGGCCTTCTTTTTAGTTCCTCTTGAATCATGTAACGTTCAGCCAAATAGTCACGAATATATGGCACCTCAGGACGGTAATCAAAGTTTTCGGCTTCGTCGTTTACCAAATCAGTAAACGACCCCAACACACCCCGGATTACTTCTGTTGCGTTTGAACTTGTAAAATCGTTATACCAATACGGGTACTTAGATCTCAAATCGTTGATAACTATGTTTCGCTGATCCCGTTCAAGTTCGTTATCTACACCACTAAAGCTCATGGTGTTAGTTTCCCCATTTTGGTAGCGTTCCATTAAAGATCGGTCAATCGGAGCCATCCGAGCGTTATATTCCACCCAGCCAACCCGACTCATTGTTGTCTCTAATGTCTCTAATGCGCTAAGGCGTTCGATGTTTCCTTCAGCTAACGCAGACTGATAAGCAAAATAAGAGAACGTATTTAAGCTATCTTCAGCACCAACTTCACCTAAAACAAAATCTCTAATCTTTGGGTTCTTATTGGCAAACGATTCGTGGCGTTCTTTAAGACGGCTACCTTCTTCGCTGTAAGCAGCTACCCCTTCTCGTAGTTTGGTGCGACGCCGAGTAATGTGCCAATAATCAGGGTGGTTGTTAAGCAACCAAATAACAGCTTTTTCAAAACCAAACGTAGATTCGATTTTCTTGTAGGCTTCTATGAGTTTGTAATCAGGAGAAGTTACAGCAATACTCACTGGCAACGTAGCGCCAGCTATAGCGTGAACCGCCATGATTTGCGTAACTCGACTTTGAACTTCGTCGGTGAACTTTTTACCGATTGAATCTAAGTTGTCAGCGTCAACAAATTCACCAGCTTGGATGTATTGACCTATCAAGTCTTGCGCTACTAACCCAACCATCTTTTGACGATTTGTGCCTTCTAACGGCAACCGGCGGAGAACTGTAGGGGCCACGCTTTCTAAAGCTCGCATGTATGCGCTACTTGCTTCTGACGACCCGTAAGGTTGGAAGAACTTAAAGAAATCCCCTAAACCCGGTTCTCTAATAACTAGTTCCCCAACAGCAAAGTTAGCGCCGGGGCTAATGCCGGGGCTGGCGTTCCAAATCATTATGGAACCGGGGTTCATAGTTACAGCTTGATTTCTCAGCAAAGGCTGTAGCCAACCTAAGCCGGATATGCCCCCCGTCATTACTTTGTCAGCAACGTCGTTATCAAACCAGTCAGTTAAGTCTACAAAAACTCGGTTATCTTCATCGTTAGCTAACTGATAGTACCGGGTTCCTCGTGCCACAAACACAGGGTTACGAACTGCGATCCCAGCCCATTTACTAATAACTTCTTGGTACGCTCCAAAGAAAGGCGAAAGGTTCCCTACGACTTCTTGGAATCTGGTTCTTTTGCCCAGTTCGTAAAGAAGATCACGCATCTCTTTAAGCGATTCTCGTTTAGCGGCTTGCATCGCATCGGAATGTTGACGGGGAGTCATGGTGTAAGTTCCGTCAGAGTTACGGAAAGGCTGGACTCGACGTGCCCCGTGTTTAGCGTACAGCGCTTTCCACAAAGGGTTCCGAGAAAGATGATTGACAGACCCCGTACCCAACTTATACATGGTCTCGTCTACTGCATCAATAAACTGTTTTGTAATTTTTGCTGTAGCTACAGATTGCCCAATGCCGGGATGGCTAGAAATTTTGCCAAAGTTAGTTGCTGTGCCTTTCCGTATTTCGCTAACAATGTCATAAATTGAAATTTGTTGTCCGAAAAGGCCCGCAGTTTCTTCTTGCATTTGCCGAAGCTGCGGCATGACATCCTTATCCCAAGACAAGTTGTCTCCATTAGCAGCTTTTTCCCGCAACTCTGCAAAAGCGTTTTGGGCTCGTTGGGTAGGAGTAAATGTGCTGTTCCACTCCCCTTTAGCTAAATCAGGAAGAATTGAATCTGTTTCGTATTTATTGGCTTCTACCCATTTTTGTAAATTAATAGAAGATGCTTCTCCTGCCTCGTCTACATACATAGGACCAAAAGCTTCAGAAAACTCTGTGCCTCTTTTAGTTTCTAACCACCCAAGCATTTCTTCTTCGTTTGAACGCCACATATTTCTATAAAACGTTTGGAAATCCCCTAGCCATTCTTCTCTCCCAATGTCGTCAACAGAGCTAGGTGTCCATTGTTTGTTAACCGTGTCATTCCATTGAGCGGAAAAATCACGTTCGTGTGGCGGATGATTAAAGTCAAATATTTGGTATGCTTCCGGCGCACCGTACTCTCGGGTCGCCGCTAAAGCACGTTGCGTGCTACCTACTTGCACTAACGACCGACGGCCATTATCAGCCGACGCCGCATCCCGACTAACTTTTATTTCAAACGGGTCATTACCAAAAACGTTTTTAGCGCCATGCGGGCCAAGCATAAATCCTTGATACCCAGCATCTTGCATCATCAAACCAACTCGATCAAAGTTCGTAAGAAGTTCACGGTATTGATCGCTCATCTGAGGGTGGAGCATGTCTACAACTTCTTGAACTGTTGCAGCTTGATTTTCTAAAAGTTCGGTAACGTAACGCAAATCTGTAATTTCTTGCGCCCCTTGCTCTGGGCTTATTCGACCTGCTGTAACTCGATTTTTAATTACGTCAATTTCGTCTACAAGTTGCCGCACAGAAACTTCGCGCATTTGAAAACCAAAATATTCAGCAGCTTCACGAACAGCAGAAGTTTGCATAGTTTTCCGAGCAGTACGCCCATACAAACCAGCAGTCGCTAATGCCCCAAGTGGCCCAGCGAACAACAACCCGCCTGCCCCCCACACTGCTTGTCGTGCTCTGTTGCTGTTTTTTAACTCTCGACGTGTAGTCGCTTCAAATACTTCGCTGATAGTTTCCGGTCCAGCTAAATCAAAAATGTCGTTTGGTGACAACTGGTCAGCGTTAGAAACACCTTCGGGGAACTGGATAAGACCTTCGTCAAATTCGTTTTGTAAACGAGTAGTAATTTCTTCTATCGCTGGGGTAACAGTATCAATACCTCGCATACGAGTAAGTTCGGTTCGATAATCTAGCAACCCGTTCCCTAAGCCAGCTAACTGGTTTTCAAAACCTACAGTTGCAAAAGCACGCAGTTCTTCATCTGTCAAAACTCTTAACGGCCAACCCGGACGCAACAACACGCTTTTCTTCCATTGCGCCATCGCCCAATCCACAAAACTATTTGCAAAACGCAACCCCCTAGTTGCCAAGTTTTTTGTTTCTAAGTTTTTGACATAGGCATAGCGAGGAATCACACCGCTTTCCTGTAAATGTGCTGGAGTCCCCGGAACATTACGACGCCAAGAAACACCTAACGCAGTTTCCCCATCCAGAATTATGCCGTCACCTGTCCCAAACCGGCGAGCCGTTACCGCTTTTTTATGCAGCGAATTTTCTGCTCTTCTAATAGAACCTTTAATGTTAAAAAGTAAAAAGTTAATGTATTGAGCTTCGGTAAGGTTAGAGTCTGCGGCTCGCCCTAAAAGTTCAGGATCAATTTTATTTCTAAAATTAGTTACATACGCTTCGGACAGTTCATTCCGCAAATCAAAAAATAGCTGTTTGCGTCCTGAAAGCGATTTGGTTTGCCATAACCCAACCAAAGTGTCAGCGTCGCCGTCAATTTTAAGTTTCTTCATAGCTATCCGAAGAAGCTCACCGTTATCTACACGAGCAGCTTCGCGAACCATAGCGTTCCAATTACGCCACGCCCCATCCACATCTTGGAAATCCATAATGTGATCTGCAACAGCTTCCCGTGTAACTTCCACTATTCTGCGAGGGCTAAAGGTGCGGCCCGCAACCCCAAACGACAGCCGAGGTTCCACTACATTCATTACTGCATGACCAAGATTGCGTCGTGTCGCTATAGCTGGTGGTTCAGCTAATGTAGAAAACACCGTGCGGTTAACTCCGGGTGCTTCACTAAATATTCCTGCAAGAGCATAATCGTTTGCCGCAGTTGTCAAAGTAGCGTCGCCCGCTGCATCTAAAACGTCCATAGGGACGTCTGCTTTAAGCATGTCGTCGGCAAACCGAGGCAACAACCCCATTTGGTTGTGTCCCATTGCGTACGCTACTTGGAATAAAGAACCTGCATTAGCAGGATTTGTTTCCATTAAATCTACAATGGCTCGTTCTGTTGCTCCCGCTATCGCAGAGTCGTAAGTAGTGCGAAGAGATTTGTTTGCTTGGTTAGCCAATAATTGATCTTGAAGCTCTCGAATAGTAGCGAAATTTTGTCCTGATGCTTGGGTTTCTACCCAAGTACGCATTGCGTTTTCTACTGCTTCTCTAGCAACAACGTCGCCCATCGCTAAACGCAAAACAAATTTGCGTGTCACTTTGTCAGGGGCAATAGCTAATGCTTGAGCTAAATCTGGTGTCCACCCAGCAAGTTTAGATAAACGCCTATCGTTCATCAGTCTGCCAGCTAACGTTTGAACTTTTGCTGCTTCCGGTGGAAGTGACCCATCTGGGCTAGGCATCCGACGCAAAGTGTCGTCAAAGGTTAACGGTTGCGGTCCGTTAAATCCAATAGTGTGTTCTGGCCCAAAATCTATTGTGCTTGCATGTTCATCAATAACGTCAAGCATTGTGTTAACTCGTGGCGTTTCCACAAATTCTTCAGGTGTAATTTTGTAACGGCCACCTACAACGCCTTCCGGCCCAAACATGCCGCCTTCACCCACAGGGTTCCAACGGTTGTGAGTTTGCGCCATCGTGTGGAACATTGCCCCTTTGTTCCCTACAACTAAACGACCTGCTCGTACGACCGGCATTAAGGCCTTAGTTGGGTCAGCATAAAAAACTAAACCAAGATCTGCTGTCCCTGAAATTAAATTAAAAAGAGGGTCTTCTTCTGATTCTCTTATTTGTTCCCGGTCTGTAATGTCAGCAGTAAGTAAACCATGAGCAACCGCTTGACCAACAGTTCGTTTATTACTTATTTCCCATGCCTTGGAATAAGCAGAACTATCAAACAAAACGTTAGCTACATCACCAGCATTTGTAACAACATCAAAAGCAATGTTAAGTGGGTTAGGGCTAGGTTTTATGCCCGCCATTTTTGCGACTGTTATGGCTGACCCTACTGGGCGTTGAATGGCTTGCCGATAAACCATATCAATGCCTTTACCCCCTGCTTGAACTGGTGCCCGCAGTTCATCACGCAAAAACCATTCAGGCACTGCCCTAATCATTTCGCCCCCTATACCTCGGGGTCCAATAATTTTGTCTACCATCCCCCCATCACCTAAAAGATTGTCGTTAACAGACTCCCAAACAATGTTGTAAATACTGCCTTCGTATTCATCGTCGCTAAGTTCTTCCAGATACTTGACGCCTTCTAATTTTCCTCGGGTAGCGCTATGGACTAGTTCTTGGGAAATGTCAGTAAAAAAGTTTGCGCCTTTATAACCCATTTGCAGCGCTCGGTACCCCATCATTACGGGCATAGCGCCTAACCGTCCAACGCCTTTTCCTACATCAGAAACAAAATCCCATAACCCCATTAGCTTGGAATAACTTTGTCACGGGAAAGCGCCGCTAAATGCCGAATTGAAGAAATCACATCTCGTGTTGAATCAGACGTTGTGTCGTAATCTTCGAGGGCATACAAATTAGAAAGCACATTCAAAGCGTTAGCGTTATATATAGGAGGCATTTCAACTTCGTTAGTTAACGGCGCACCGGGTTGCATAACTGATTCAGTTGGTCGTTCACTGGGACGCAAAAAATCTCCTGCTGCTCCCGCTTTAACAGGTTGCCGAGTTACTTCAGGCAACAAGTCTGCCATTGGTACAGCGTCTAACGCTTCTTCTTGTTGTTGTGCTTGCCCGTAAGGTTGACCCCGGTATTCCGTTTCAGCCATTTGCTTTTACTTTCTCCAAAGGGGCGATGTCTCGCAACCAACCTAAAAGTTCATCTTCGGACGAACTGCGAATTTTTTTAATATCCCAAACTTCCGGTTTAAGGAATTTGGTGCCTTTGCCTTTACGTGGCATTAGAGCCCCGCCAATAATTGCGCCAACTCTGGGGGAGCTTCGTTAGGTGGAGCCATTACAGATCTGGCTTCAGCACCCATACCGGGCATAGCTAATCCGGGTTGTGCTTCAGGAGCAGCAGCGTCAACTTGTTGAGCTTGACGTTCTTGTGCTTCTTTCTGCACTCGTTCCACAGCTTGCGCTAATTCGAGTTGATTGTTAGCAACAAGATCCATGATACGTGCAAGATCAGCAGGAGGTATTGCGCCTTCGGCTGCTTGCTGTTGGATAGAAGAAAGTAACGCTGCTTCTAACTGTTCTGCGATTACTGAGTCATGCTCAAATTCTGGGTCTTCGACAAGAGGGTCGATTGCCATAAACGAACGTTTAGACATAGTGCCCATACCTACCCGTTGTCCTCCCCCTATGACAAGATTGTTTACGTCAGCACCAGCTTGTGAGTAAGTGACAACGTTATCGCTAGAGTCAAAGTTTACGTTAGGTGTGTATTCAACTGGGCCTTTAGCGTTTTTAGTTGTCACATAGAACGTGCGGCCTTTGTTGCCTGCATATTGTTTAGACATATCAATCGCAAGTTTGTTTTCTTCTTGCAATGACCGAGCCAAAATGCGTTGCGCTTCTTGTACTGGGAAGTCAACAGCGGCAGAAAGAACTGCGTCGCCTCGGCGTCCGGTACGAATATTGGTTGAAGACTCGCCACCAAACTCTGGTGGAATGCCAGCCGTTAAACGTTGCGCTCGTTCCAACCGGTCGATTGCCGGGTTGGTCATGTAACCGGGTTGCATCTGCATGTCACGCAAATCGCCGCCACGGATCACACCGACTTCGCCAGTGAGTCCGTCAGCAGGGTTTACGATTTGTGGGGTTTCCCCGGCTCGACCTACAAGCCAAGTGTCAGGGAACACACCTTTTTGTACAGCGATAACTTCGAGTGCCATCAGTCGGGCTTGCATTTGGTACATGCCTAAGATGCCGTCGAACTGTCCTTGCGCTGCGTCAAGTGATATGCGTTGAGCTATCACTACCGGGGTTTGTTCTAACCGGTTCTGTACTCTTTCAAGTTCAACTACGATGTTGTCGTCGGAACCGTAAGTAGATGTAGCAAACAACCCAGTGTTCACTGGGCCTCGCATTGCAATTAGTACTGTTTCGTCAGGACCAACATATTCGATGAGTTCAATGCCGGTGTCTGGACCTGCGTCGCTGTCAGATTGAAATATTTGACCTGCTTCGGGGTAGTTGTTGTGTAACCAGCCAAGTGGTCGTTCGTAAGCAAAGATGCAGTCCCGAGGACGCATGTCGTCTACACCGAGAAGTGTTGCAGGGTAGGCAGTGAGTGGGTCACGAAGATGCCATTCGGGGCATCCAGTTTCATCGTTCCAGCGAAGCTGGGTAACAGTGTTGGAATAGCCAATGAGATATCTTGCACGTTTCGCTAGTTGCAAATCCATGCGACTGTTTTCCCACCAACCAAACAACGCTTTACGTTTAATGTCTGAGTTATCTCTGGATCGTTTCCGGGCCGGGTCAAGTGGTGGACAGTAAATGTCAGGACGAGTTGACGCAATCCGCATAGCGGTTTGGTCAAGTCCTTGTGCTAGCAAGTTAGCTACCGCAGATTGTTCATCTGAGTTAAGTTCGGGTAGCGGAACAATTACGTCGCCGTTATAGTAATCACGCAAAGTACGCATCCGACTTTTTATTTGGTCGGTCGCTTGGGACCTTGCCCCATAAATAGCAACTATCTCATCAACTGATTTCACCTAAACAACCTCGCGTAAGCATTATCCCCTTCTATATCTTGCCCTGAAATCCATGACGGGCGCCACTGTTTGCTCCCATCGTTGGGTGGTATATACAGTTTCTCTAAATTGTGTTCTAGGAACCATTGTGCCATAACACAGTCATCAGTGCGTGCTCCGGTGCCTTCAGCGTTCCAACGGGTCACTTCGTTGATGAGAAGAAGGGAATGCGGACGGGCTTCCGTGTTCTGTTTACCCGGCAAACGCACTCGGCCAACACGCCATAATGGTGCGAGCATTTGCACCCCGTACTTTGGGTCGCCTTTGTTTCTTGAATGCGTGTAATGCGGTACGAGTTCCACGCCTCGTATCGACGCCCAACGTTTGAAATGATCGTATTGAAGAATAAATTTTTGAGCCGCATTTGCTTCGATAATCCAATGGGTAAGAGGACGCCCCATGTCGTTTGTAATTTGCCACCAATCTTCAGCTATACCTGTGAAGGTTTGGTCGGCGTGGTTCCAGTCAAGGAACGATGGTGCATCCATCTTACGTCGATACGATTCAAGCAAGTAGCGAAACTGAGTTTCTGGGTTGTATGCCCAGCATTGCAACGCCCAATATTGTGACGGCGAAGGATCTGCTGTTGCTACAACAAACAGGTCGCCTGAAACACCAGCAGGTATTTCCCAAAGATCCCGGTCATTGTCCCAACAGCCGACGTAATCCACGCCGTCCGATCCAAGGCCGCCACTTACCCATAACGGGTCAACGAGAACGCTAGCTGGGTTTATGTCCGATTGCTGATACAGGACTTCAAATCTGTCTGGAGTTTGAGCCTTAATGTGTCTAAGTCGTCGCCACGGGAGGCGGCGAGGGTAAAGTAGGCACCCTTCGGGCCAAGGTGCGGCGTCAGGTTTGTGATCGCCTTTACAAAGCTCTTCATGGTGGACCGGATATTTAAGATGATGGTATTTACGCCAATCGTCTGGTGCATCGTCTGGATCAAACTCCTCTAATTCCATTTCATCGGGGGGAGCTACTTTGTCCAACGCATACCTATAAATGTCGTCTGCTGACATCCGTTGCCCTTGCAGAATAAGTAACCCACCCGGCTCTAACCGGGTTTCGGCTACTTCGTCCCACCAGCGACGCATATCTTCACGGGATTCCGCTGACCGCATCTTGCGAGGGTCATACACGTCGTCCCATATAACTAAATCGAATCTTCCTCCGAGGAAACCAGAGTCCATTCCAAAAGCAGACCACGTTGGTTCTTTCTGCGAAAGAGGTGCGTCGTCTTGTTGTAGCACTGTAAACGCTTCAGAACGCCAGATTTCCGAAGAGTCTGGCTTAAACATTCCGAAGTCTTGTTGAAGGGTCGCTTCGGCGTCTACTGCTAAACCTAAACGAACGTCGTTAAGTTCAGCTTTGACTGGATGCGCCCTGTCAAACTCTGATCTTAGCCGACGTGAATACCATTCCGCTAGACGTTGCGAAGCTGATCCGATCATTCCTCGGATAGCTCGATTACGAATTGTTGCCCACGCTGGTAACACTTTAGCGAAGAACGTTGATTTACCTGAACCGGGTGGAGCGTTAATGACTGCGTATTCTTCGTAGTCGGTTTCCATTAATTTCATAATGCGTTCGGTGGCTTCTACTTGCCACGGTTGCAAAATGATCCCGAAATAACGTTTCGCAAAAATTTCTATGTTGTCGTAGGCTGCTTGTGCTTCTGGACAAAGGTCATCATAAAACGGTATGCCTAATGCTGGTTGTTCGCCTAGTGTTTCTTGAGCCGCAACATAGTTGCGTGGCGCTTTACCGCTTTCAGCGTCACGGCAAGCATGATAAGAAATTTCGCATTCTTTGGCGGCGGAGTGCATGGAGTTCCCTGCACGACGTAACGCTAAATACTGCGTCCATTTCTCAACACTTGTAGCTTTCCCTGAAGGCATACGTTCCCCTTGTTAGCGTTTGCCGAAACCGTAAGATCCTTTAGGTTTCCGGGCGCCTTTAGATTCGGCACGACGAGACTTAAATGATTGAGCCGATTTGCGGCCACGATCTCGTGCGCCTAACGACTCGTCAAGACGGTCATTGTAGCCTTGACGACGTACGGCTGAAGGAATTCGCCTGCTGCTTTTATCTTGTTTCATTGGTTTCCATTTCTGTTAAAGGTACTACTTAACTTACTGGCAAGATTCGCAAACTTCTGGGTTTTCTAATCCGCATTCGATTGGTGTGTCATCAGCGAACGGATCTATTTCGGGGCGTTCACCCATCTCGGTTAACGACATCCACATGCCGTCATCAAATAAATCTTGGGCGTTGGCCTGATGTTCCATAGCATCCTCCGGGTTAAAACAAAAACAATCTTCAGCGCATTCCGGGCAATGCTCGCAAGCGCAATCATAATGATAAAAGTGACATATGCATTCTTCCCCTTCGCACCCGCATTTGCTTGTGCGTTGGGACATTACCAGTCCTTACAGGCCCAATACCGGGCTTTATTGCTAGGACCGGGGTTGTCGCAGTTATGGCGATCTCGAAACGCTTTCTTACGTTTAGGTTCGTTACTGCGGTTTTTCATGTTCGGATCACCAAACGTGACTCGTTTAACTCTAGCCCCGTCCTTAACAAACACTTCTTTCTGTTTGCGTCCGTAACTGGGTGAGCCTTTAGAAATGTTACGTGGCTTATTTAACGTAACTTTCTTGCCTTTGAACTCGGCCATGTGATTACCGGTTCTTTAAGGAAGGATATTTTTTGTATACCGCAGTTTTGATGCGACGTTCCTGTGAAGGAGTTGCGTGTTGCGCTGCACGAGCTAAAGCGTTTCTAGCGTGAGCTTTGTCGTTTATCGGATATTTACGTTGAGAAGGCAACGCAAACTGTGATTTCCGCAGTTTGTTGCGTTGCTTTGAAGTGAGCTTCGCCATGACCTCAAAAGATAGCAGATGGTATTATTGGGTAATGACTATAGAGGAAGTCGCTGAACGAGCCGACGCTTGGTCAGAGGCAATAAAAAAAATTTTGAAAGCCTTATCTGCGGTTGGAGTAGCTTTAGCCGCAGCTATAAGTGCTTTACTAATGTGGTGGCCTAACGGCGTAGAAGAAAAAGATACTACCGTAGTATTACATAACACCGGGTACGGCCCACAATGTTCCCAGCTTTACAACACTATTGAACACACTTGGACTGAGCAACAATGGACAGTATGGGAGAAACTTAAAAGAGACTTAGACTGCTAGTTGCCTCTAAAACGTTTTATGTTATAGTGAGGTAACGAAAACCACGACACCGTGAAAGAACGGCGCTGACCCCGGCGACAGTAGGGTTGCGAGGTGCGAAACCTTCGACCCGAAAAGATCGACAGTAGGGCCAGTAAAGCGTCAGATGCATATAGTCCCCGACGGTAAAGGCCAACAACGATCCCTGCCGTGAAACAAACAATCCGAGACTGAAACCAAGTGCTTGTCAAGGGAAGCCCGGAAAGCACACAACCATTGGACAGTCACCACCCGGCCTTTCAACAGAACAATACCCTGTTGACTAACAAAGCGAACCCTAGGCTCCGAACTAGAAAGCAGTTAGCTCCACCCCCCACAGGGGCTAACTGTGCTCACCCACACCAAACTAGAAGAATAACAACACTAAAGTAATAATAAGAAAATACTTCCCAAAACCAAACCACTACCAACCACCAAAACCACTAAACCAAAATACCGCTACAACCGATAAACAGAATATATGTATAGGGGCGCCTAGGCAGTCAGACGGGTCTCCGAGTTTCGTTCTTTCAAATTGTTTTTAGTGCGTAGTGTTTCCTAGTTTCTTAGGTTTAGGACCAAACTAAACAAACCAAAGAGAAACAAACCAGACTTGTAGGTTAGGAAAGTTTTTAAGATTTGTTGTTGATTGACTTGTAAGTGTGTATGTTATCCTCTATACTGTATTACATACCACTACGAAAGAAGTCAGCGAATGGCAATCTATAGAGACACTACCGATTTAGACACAAGTACTGAGATTACTTTGTTCATCGAAGGTATGGAAGAGGAGACAGTGTGGCTCGATGGTGACTACCGGGACGGTAGCGCTACAAACATTCAGAGCGAATACAACAGACTAGAACAATCAGCTAGGACAGTAAACAAAGAACTCGGACTTTCTACCGCTGTGTATGTCTTAGAGCATTATCACTCAGTAGAGGATGGCGGAGAGTGTGAGTGTGCGCAGTATTCACAAGACCATAGGCCCCAATTTGAGCTAGCTGGGTA
>MDSX01001252.1_pt1 | contig 13208 bp, 24 predicted proteins | sample 811141 | NCBI WGS metagenome assembly MDSX01 (sample SAMN05326642, study PRJNA326480) | marine metagenome | isolation source: seawater | place: Atlantic Ocean: South East | collected 2010
CCCTCTTGCTAACAAGATACATGAGATAGATAAAAGTACTACTGCTAATATAATCATAATTTTTAATGTTTGTAGCCCGTAGGGGAATCGAACCCCTCTTACCAGGATGAAAACCTGGCGTCCTAGCCGATAGACGAACGGGCCGATTGCTATTCTTGTTCTTGGTCTTCTTCTAAATCTTCAAGTTCTTCTATTCTATCTACTATCTGCTTTTGATTGGAATCAAGTGTATCTAAGTTAATATAAATTCCTTCATTTATATTATCATGTTTAGCATCTAGTTCTATAATAACTTGTTCTGCCTTTTTAATTAAATCTTTTATCTCATCAATAGATGTAGTATAATCTTCAATTTCATCTAAAGATTCTTCAACTTCTGCTTTAATAGATGATATTGATTTAACCGACCATACAACTCCAACTACACAGAGTGTTATAATAATTCCTAGTAAAAAAATAATAAATGTTTCCATCATATATAAGTATATATTAATTAATTAATTATCAGGATACCAATCATCATATCCATCTCTTCTGTTTTTGTGTTTTGGTTTTCTTTTAAAATCTTTTTGAGATTTCTGTACCTTCTCGGTCATTTTCTTTCCAATGTGGTGAGATAACTCTCCCACACTCATTCCTTCTTCCGATTCAAATTTCTCTTGATACGGTTTCTGTTTCTTTCGTTGCTTCATTACTAATTAATTCCATTGTTAATGGTTCTCTATTTCGTGTGTATTGTTCTTCTGTCCATTCAGGTGTTCTATCTGTTATGAACTCTATTTTTTTTGATGAGGTACTATCCTCTATTTTAAATGTAATTTTTCTCATGAGAAATCTTTATTTTGTTTTATTGTTTGCTTTGTAATTAAATCTTTTATTTTAGTTGTTGACCAATCGTGTGTACGAGTAGTATAAATAACTTCAATAGGTAAATCTTTACCTGTAAATTCTTCTCCTATATAATCTTCACCTAAAATCCTAACATCAGGTTTAAAAAACTCTATTAACTTTAATAACTCATCTTCTGTTTGATAAGTATAAACCTCATCAATATATCTAATAGCCATTAATGTTTTATATCTTTCGTATAATGGAACAACTGGTTTGTATTTCGATTTTCTATGGAGTGATGGGTCTTTTTGTAAAAATACAATAAACCTATCACAATGTTTTTTTGCTTCTTCAAAAGTATATATGTAACCAGGATGTAGTAAATCAAAGTTACCTGCAGTAAAACCTAATTTATTTTTCTTCATTTAAATATTCTAAATATGAATCTTCAATTTCTGATTGTAGGTGTGATACTTTTTCTCTTAATTCTTCAATATAAAAATCATCTTCCCATACTCTATCTTCATCTATTTCTTCATCCAAATCTTCAATATCAGTCCAATCATTACCAGAGTAAAGAAATGCTCCCATTGGGTTATATCCCTCATCTTCATAAGTACCTACTATATAACAATCTTTTTTTATATCACTTAGAACCTCTGCTAGTTTTCTTAGAAATCCTTGTGGAACTGACCATGCTGTTTTGAAAATAAGATGAATAAATGAACAATCATCATCTCCATCAAATTCAGAATAAATCCATTTACTTCCAACATTATCTCCTAACCATTCATATTCTGGCCATGTTAATCCTTTACTTTCATTTTCTTCCCTACTTAAGTTAATATCCCAAGTAAAATCTTTATCATATAAACGATTAATTAATTGAATAGTTCTAACATCATATTCTCCCTCAATAGGAGTAAACAATTCATTTAATTTTTTAGCTATTTCAATGTTACCATTTTTTATGCTAACATAGGTTTCCATTTCATTTGCCATAATATATACTTTTATTTGTACAAATATACGAAATTATTTTCATATATCCAAATTTTTTAATTAAAATTTTAGTTTCAACTTATATCAATCCTTTATATCCTTCTATTTTTCCCAAAATCATAGAAGCCATTTTTCTATGACCTTTAAAGCTCCAATGTCCATCTGAAATATCAGCTGATACATCATCCCATATTTGTTCAGCTTCAAGTTCATTAGATTCCCCATATACAATTCCATAATGCCTATTAGTTGGAATATATAAAGTGTTTACGTTTCTTAAACTAAGTTCTTCAATTAATCCGTTAAATATATCTTTATAAAAGTCATTTAACTTTTCTGTTACACTTTGTCGTGCATAATCCATTTGTTCAAAAGCTTCAGACCTTTTAACTTCTATATAAGAACCATCTGGCCAACCAGTATAATAATTTTCTGTCATACAAATTGGTACATTTTTATGGTCATAAACTATGGGAGTTCGTGTCGAATGAGTATCAATAATAAAAACGTAATCATTTTCTTTTATATTAGAAACATTAGTAAGTACAGAATGTAAAATATTTTCATTACTATATCCATACTGAGCCAAATTCTTATGTTTAATATTAAGAGTATCACATACTATTTGAGATACAATTCGTTTATCTTTATACTTAGATTTTTCGTAATATGGATTACCTGGATGACATTGATAACCATAAAGAAAAGAATCTCCAAAAAACCAACCTGTTTGTTCAACCATATTCTTTAATTAAAATTGATATTCCAACTTATTGATATTCTATTTTTATCAGCTGATTTATATTGTAAACTTCCATGTTTTAACCAAGATGGAAACGATATCATCATTCCTTCCTGTGGTTCAATATGTATCTGTGGAGCTAATAATTCATTTTCTGATTCCGGTAATAGTTTAGCTAAAACATCAATAGGAGATTCCATAACAAACTCACCACCTTTATCTTTATCTATTGATACATAAAGTACTGCTGAGAATCCATTTGTTGCACTTCCCGCTCCAATATGGTCATGTAATTCTTGATACGCTCCTTCACCTCCAAGAGTAATCCAACAATCTTCTACAAAAAATGGTTTTGGCTTAAATCCACATTCCACCATATATTCTGATGTATGTTTAAAGATGGTATCCTTTAGGTATTGAGGAAAGAATTCTCTACTATCTTCACAAAATATATTAGTTCGTGTATTACATTTCCATACATTTGTTTTAAACAAATCATCGTTATCTTTTATATATTTAGTAATATCTGTTTGAAGTCTTTTTGTTATTACTTCATCTATACTAGTATAATATACAGGTGTTGAAAATAAATTATTTATCATTTGTTATATTATAAAATTTTATTTATTAATTTGAAACTATTATTTCACCAACATTCCAACTCGGAATATAATATTTAAATCCATGACCCTCTAACATTTCGGTAACCCTCTTGGTCATCTTTGATGAATTACCTACTATGATTCTACATTGAAACATAGAATCGTGTGATTCAATTAGTACGAAATCTTCAGCCCTATCAACTGCTACATCGTGTGTTAATCCATGTAAATCTAATTGTTTCATAATAATAAATTCTTGGTTACTGATTTGTTTTTTGTATGTTTAACAAAATGAGAAAAGAAGTGATGTGATAATACATCATGTCCTCTTTCTCCCAAAAATGTATTGGATGCAATTTCTCCATTTGTATCGGTAGTCATCATAAACATTTGACCATCTCTATAATTAATAGAAGAATAAAATAGAGGTTTATCTAGTTCACTATAATAATCACCAAATGGCTCTATACCATTTTCTTTTCTATACTTAACTAAATATCTTCCTAGTATGTATTCAGGTTTCAATAAAGTTTCATCATTGTGTGTAAGGTGATTTAAATTATCAATACTCCAAAAGAATACTTGGATATTTTTTTTATTACAGATTTCTATTATTGCTTTTTCATATGAATGAACTTCATATACTGCAGTAAGAAGACCTCTATTTTTGAAGATATCTGATATTGTAGTTGGTTCAATTAAATCGTCTACCGAAATATAATCATACACATTAGAAATGGAGTTAATCTCATCATTAGAATAAATGTTAAATTTATAATTGTTTGTCCAATTAATAATAAGTGTATCTCCCTCTTTGTATAAATCAATATTTGATATAAAAGAATTAAATATATCTAAATTAGTACTACCTTGTTTAGCTAATAATTTAAAATCACATTTTAACTTTCGTGATAACTTCTCAATCCAAACTGTTTTACTTAATGGTAGATATGAATCCTCATAACACAAATCTGTAAACTTCTCGGCTATCCAAGTTTTATATTGTTCACATATGTTTGAACTTGGTGTATATTTCCAACCCAACGTATGTTCATCTCCTAAACCATATAGTATCATAATTTTTTTTTATTGAACTGGTTCTTTCCAAAAAACTTGAACACACATTATGATAACACATAAACTAACTTGTACCCATACTTTTGAAGTCATTGGTTGATTAAAGAAATAGTTTGTAAGAATTGCATAAACAATCATACCAACGGAGAATCCCAAGAATCGATTTGCCCATAATGAGTTACCGAATCCCTCAACACCAAGTTGTGTTGATTTAAGAAACAACCAAGTAATTGGTAAAGCGGCAATATACCACCCCCACCATTCAGGTCCTAACTTTGGATATTTAAATTGTAGATTATGTTGTAACCATGCACCACCTTGTGCAAGGATAAACAAAAAGGATGCCATGAGAACATACATCCATTTAATTGTATTTGATACTTCCATATATTTTATTTTAAATATTCAGGTCCGTAATAACTCCATTTAGCCGAACCATCAAATATGTTTCCTCTTGAATGTTTAGCCGGAGTATTCCAACTTGCCGGTTTTAACAAATCACCTTTACACACCAACGTTCCTTGGAACACACCCTCCCACATAGAAACAAATGCCCATACGGTGGTTTCATCGATTAGTTTCATATACTTGATTCCCTTCTTAACGGTAAGGGGAGTATATTCTTTATAGGAATAGTTTTTATCCCAATATTCTTTTCTTTGTTGATTAACTTCATCTAACCACATTTGAAATTTTGTATTTTGCATAGTTTTAACTTTTAGTGTTATTAATTATTTACATAGTAAATATACGAAAAATAAATGATATATCCAAGTCTTTTTTGACTTATTTTGCATAAGGAATTTCCTTACGAGGTTTTAATCTCTTTTCCCCAATTGTTAATAACTTGTTGAAAACTTTTTATTACGTTTTTACTTTTTATATATATTTATATTTCCAGACGCTCCAGACACTTAAAAAGAAATAACTTAAAATAAAATATATAACCTTTAACTTAATAGTATAGACACTAAAGAAGTGTCGGTCTTTTAAAATTTTTTTTCCCAAAGTCGTTTTTTTATTAGTTTATTCAGTCGAAGAGATAATTTTCCCCCTTCTTTTTATTGATAGTGTCTCCATCCATCAGTACTTTTCCTTGTCTTCCCAGCTTACAATCCTAACTCAGTCCCTTTAAATTCTCCCTTTATTTATTTATATATGGTGGTATCGGAACTTTTTTTTTTGAATACCACACCCACATTGTACTCAAATACCATGAAGTTAAGGGAGTTAGAGTGTAGATACTCTCATAACGTTCTATACGATGTGACCATTCCCTTTGTATTGTATAGGTGAGTTATCTGATAGAACTGAGTAGAGAAGGGTTTAGAGAGTGTTTATTTAGGGGTCGGTTAATTTCTGAGTACACAAGAGGTTATGTTATTATACCCATGATGTTATGATGTACTGATGATATTGATTAAGTTATGATTGTCTCCGTTCTTAAATGTCTTTGTAATATTATTATAAGATGTACCGAAATTGTGTTATACGAGATTATATTCCCTTTTGGTTATGACCATTCGAGGTTTTTATCTTTTGATATGCATTTCTTAAAGGTATAGGGTGATTTCTCTATCTCGTAGATTCGTTATTATAGATGAAGCTATTATCTCATGACCGTATTTAGATGGATGTTCATCGGTATCCTCTCCATATCGATTGGAGGTTTCATCATCTTTTATATAAAGGGTTTTATGAGATTCTGCTGCCATACCATAATAAGGGAATTCTTTATCGTTAACTATAATAGGAGCGGTTAAACTCTTTATCCATGTAAACTCTTCTTCATCTATTACGTTTAATAACTCTTCTTCCCAATGCCAACATACAATAGGAATACCTAGATTATCAAACTCTTTTAATATATCTTGTACCTTTCTTAATACTTGACGTGCATAATGAAGTACAAACTCATTTACATCAATACCGGCATCTATTAAGTAATCATAAAAAATTCCATCATCGACATACCTACCCTCATCATCTGCACATGAACATTGTTCGTATTGACCTCTATTATCATTATTTTCTTTACTACGAGTTTCCCAAGGATAAATTTCCCACACACCATCGGATATACCAACATCTTCTTGCATTTTAACTCTATACCTTTTACCTTTGTAATCAAATATATAAGAGTTCCTAACTAATGCTGAATGTTGAAATACCAATAACCTCATCTTTTCCAACGGCCACTTACCACTCATTTCTGGATTTTGAGAAGTTCTATTTAATACATCTTCTAATATATCCATAGATTGTGCATCACAACCACCATTCATTTTTTTAGATAATATATCTGTTCCAAAATGGTTACCAAGTATGTTAGGATATCTTAATTCTTTTCTAACATTATCAGATTCTTCTGTTGGTTCAATATTTTCAAATATGTATTCATAATATGTTGGAGTATTTTTATTATCTTTATCATACACCCACAAACCTTGTCCCCAAGTAAATGAGCATCCTACTAATCCAATATAACCATTGGTAGTAATCCATTCCCTCCATGCATTATCTGCTGCAGCTTCTTCTGAATTGTATTTATTCTTTTCCCAATTCTCATCTTCGGTATAGGTATCTTTACTCATGTATGAACTTTATATTTTTATCTCCAATGTAATTATTTAATACTTTAGCGGTATTTACTTTTTCTCCATTTACCCAAAAGTATTGAGAAGAATCTCTTCCATACAAATAAGGTGAATCATAGTTTTGTATATATTCATCGAGTGAACAATTAGTAAACATTTTAAATGAGAACTCCTCAACTAATGTATTAAACTTATATTTTCTATGTATCTTTTTAAGTTCTTTACCAAGATTAAAACCTTGAACTGGTATACAACTTGCATTTGGAAGGACATACGAATCTTTAAATTCCCAACTATACATTGGTATTTGCTTTTGTAAGATAGGATTCCAGTTCAAAGAATCTCCCAATATATAATCTTTTGGATATGAATATAAAGGCATTGATGGTGAGTTAAATTCTAATCCTTTAATATTTTGTGTTGGAATACAATCCCAATCTAAGAAAAGAATGTTTCCAAACTCTTCATACGCCAAATCAATAGCATCTAACTTGAATTTATAATCCATCTCTTCTGTATCAGTTACATAACGAGTTTCGTATCCAAGTGATATTAAGTACTCCCAATTATTTTTACCCCAAACATAAACAACCTCATCTAGTTGTGGTTGACGTGGGATTTCGTTTAGTATATCTTTTCTAGTTCCCCATAGGGCTCTAACTAATTTCATTATAGATTAATTTGATTTTTTATTCTTTGTAATAATTCTTCTGCTCTCCACTCATCAAGTTTCCTTTGACCAGCATCCATAACTTCTTTTATAGTAGAACACAATTCATACTCCTCAACTTTTTGATTGTAGTTTAAAAACAATTCCAACCAATCCAATCCCCACTTACCTACAAGGTTTCCCATATCTTTATCATCATCTGGATTACATCGTAGATATGATTTAATAAAACATTGTGTTAATATTGCAGTATCCTCATCCGAAGGTGCATCAAATAATTCAATAAATTCATTTAACGATAATGCCATATGTGATGAAGGAAAACGTTCTACATCATTTATAAACATCATTCTTTGTGCTTTTTTATAAACATCAATATTTTCTCTATCATCTCCATCATCTCCACCTAAGTTGAAGAGGTCATCCATATCATCAAATTCATCCATATATTATTTTTTATGCGGGTAGTTTACCAAATTTTTCGTAATGGTCCCATTCATCTTGAGTCATTCCTTCATGGTCAAACTCAATTCTATAATTATCAATTGTTTTAAACGTATAAGGGTCTCCATCCCACTTTATCGTAGGATTATTATTAAAGTTTTTCACACTAAGTGCATCTGGTCTTTCTTCATCTAATTTTTTGATTAACTCATCAACCATGATAGAATAACCTTTTTGATTAAGATGAAAACAGATTGGTGAATGATATCTACCATCCCACTCTTCACTACGAGTTCCATCATCTCTAATCTGATTATATTCAAATGGTATTGGTGTCCAACCTGGTTCTTGTGTAATATAATGTTTAGATTTGTGTATTGATTTTAGATGTTTATCTTCATGTACCCAATACGAGATAATAACAAGGTTAATACCTCGATTTTCACAAAACTGCTCAAGTGTTCTTAAGTGATGTCTTTGTTCTAACAAAGGGTCAAGTTGATGGTCTTGTATAATTTTAGCATATCTACCACTTAATGTATAGGGTCTATCCGGATTTCCACACATAAATGTTTGTGGAGCTCCACCACTATAAAAAGAAAATCTAATTGAATCTGTTAAGAATATCATCATTGTAGTATCGTAACTATCCCAATCAAAATCCCAATATTTATCATACAATGATTTAAGTTGATATGATGTTGAACTTGCACATTTAGCAATGTTGATTAATTTATCAAAACCTTTTCTTTTAACAAGTTGTGCTGGCCAACCTCCATGGTTATGAAAATAATCTGTATGGTTATTTCTATACCATTGCATTTTGTCATTACCATGTAGTTCTATTCTTCTACTACCATCAAGAGGTATTCCTTCAGGTTCAAAGAATGGTTCTGGTGGATATCCTCCATCTCCTTCTGTATGGGAACATCCAAGTGTAAATAATAATCTTTCTTTCATTATTTTGCTTTTGTGATATTATTAGGATGTACTCTTATCAAATCATATGCTCTAAATTCATGTTCTAATATACCTCTTAAAGATTTAGTAATACCATTATCGAATTTATCTTCATAAACCCATTGTCTAACATTAATATTACTTGCTCTATCTATCTTAGATTTTGGCATTTTGATTTTATAGGTTTGTTTTAATGTTTCTGATAAGTTATGATTTGGGTTATCTAAATCAAAGAACTTAGTAATATATCCCATCTCTGAAAATTCCTTTTCCCAAATAAGAGCATCGGCACACCAAGGTCGTGTATGACCTTCTGATAATACACTTCCGTTTTGTATAATCTGTTTTATATATGTTCTAAAAATATCTTTAGTAAACAATTCTATCTCTTCAATATTAACACTATATGGATTTTTCCAACCAGGTCTTCTACCTTCCAAGTAAGAAATAGCCTCTCTAAATCCATGAGTATCCATATCACATTTAAATATTTTAGATAATATAACATCTAACATCGAATGATGTCCTTCTTCAGGTGAAAATGAGTTCATAAAATCTTGCCACAATCCACCTGTCATTTTTCGTAGAGGGTCTCTATATAAGAATAATACTTTCTTTATACTACTCTTACCATTAAAAAACTCTGTCATATTTTTTAAATCCAATTTACTTGGAACTCTCATATCTGGTGACATGTTAAGAATATCACTTTCTAGTATTTCTTGTGGACTTATAGAGTGTTTGTTACAATCTTTTAATAAGACTGATAGATTCCTTAAATAAGTAGAACCTTGTTTTGCAGTTGTTACTATTGCAACTTGTCCGTTTTCTAATATATGAAGGGGAGAGTATCCATACAATAATGGAATTTGTTTTGCGTATTTTATTTTAAGTTCCTTTTTTTCCATAACTACCATTTACCTAATGGGCAACTCGATGAAGGTGATAACGTTTTGGCAGCTATATTACAACCACACCCACTTGTTCTATTACCAGTTTTTACATGATATGAGTATATTAATGGAGAACAACTATTTCCTTGTCGTATCTCACATTCATCACACTCTAACAACCTTGCTTTACTGAGAGCTTTAGTACCGGGTTCTACTGCGTTGAATTGGTCTTTCATCACATTTGCCCAACCTTCTATTATTTCTATTACTTTACTCATTATATATAAATATATTAATTGTGTAAAAGGTGGACCTTGATGGACTCGAACCATCGACCTACGCATTATGAGTGCGGTGCTCTAACCAACTGAGCTAAAAGTCCTAATAGTGAACGAGATAGGATTCGAACCTATGACCGATGCCTTAGAAGGGCATTGCTCTATCCAGCTGAGCTACTCGTCCATATTTAGTACCAAAGATGGGAATCGAACCCATACGAACATTACTGCTCAAGGGATTTTAAGTCCCTCGTGTCTACCAGTTCCACCACTTTGGCTTGCTTTACTATGTAAAGATACGAAATAAATTCCGTATTACCAAATTTTCCGTTAAATTTTTAGTATTTTTTTTAAAGTTTCTCTGTTACGAAGAATTTTTCATCGTAACTATCAACTGGAGGGTTCAAGTCTAACTCTACATTCTTAATTATATGGATTCCTGCCATCTTTGATACAGTCATACCCACTCCTTTTTCATCTACTCCACCTATATGGAACGTTACTTCGGATTTATCTTCTAATATTGCTGTTACTTTATATGTTTTGAACATTTTTTTCTACGAATTTTTGTAGTTCCTCAACGGAAACTTGATTATTTAACTGTCTTTGTATAAATCTTTCAGATGTAAATAGTAATGTTTCACTCATTTCATCACTTTCATTATCTATTTTTTGTAAATTTTTCATTTTTTCTATAATTTTTTCATTTACACTAAAAAAATCACAATTTTCTGTAATACTATTGAAGAAAAATAGATAATATAGAAGTGTCGGATGACCTGTAACTCCACTATGTGGGTATTTTGTGGTGAAATCTTGATTAGTATGGCAGTCTCTTATATAATCTGCAATATCTACTCCATATGCACACTCTCCAAATGTATCAATACACCACTCATCTATACCTCCCTTTGGAAAAACACCTGTTTTATCGTTATGAAACCAAAAATTATCCCAATCGATTAGATTATAGATAGGTTTTATATCAGGATACACTTCATGTATCTCTTTACTTTTGTTATTTGGAAATCTTTCTTTTAATAATGGTGAATTAAACCATTTATTATCATCATGTTGGTGAAAATGTCTGATACGTTTATCAGGAAATTCATACCAACCACTAAATTGAGAGTAAATTTGACAAAAATTGTATTTAATATTGTGTGTTTTTAAAAAAGTTTGTGTTTTTACTATGTTATCTACATATCTTCTAACAAAAAACTCTTGTGGTAGTTTATGTTTGGCACTAGAATACTCTTCACACATGATTTTGAACATAGAATTATCTTTCAAACTATTGTAATCCCATGTATCTACACTCATATAGTGAGTATTTCCTATTTTAGAATTACAATACCACGGCTTTTCACATAAAACATCAATTTTATCTTCCAAATACCCTACAATATCACTCGATGTATCAAAATCTTGACTTAATTTACCAATTGGATTAGGATTTTCTTTCTTATATTGATATATTCCTTGTGCACCATCACCTACCCACTTCTCCCAATCCATAAAATCGGTATTTATATCCATTCCACTTGGAATTGGGAACGATATTCTACCATATTCAGACCATTCTACTAAACAATATATGTTTTTAGGGTTAGCACCAAGTTCTAATAACCTAGTAATGGTGTACGTTATGGAATCTGATTGATAATCTGAACCTTGAGATGGACCTGAAACGTTTATAAAAACTATATTATCATCCCCATCGTAAGCTTCTTCTGTTTTTAAATCAATACCATTACGTTTTAATAAATCAGCATTGTGCATCAAATTGTGTAACACATCAATACTTCTTCCATATGAACATCCTGTAGCTACGAAAAACTTTTGATTTGATATATCCATTTTTTACTATCCAAATAAGTACATACCATAACCAATTAATAGGTTAAGGTTTACGATTACTAAATTCCATTGTTTTGCCAACCATACTTGTGGTAATGATAATATTGCTCCACATAAATAAGTATATGCACCTATATTATCATACGGTAGTAAATATGGACTCATCATAATAAATGCAGTACCCATATATCCTAATCGATTACCTAACCTTTCAGCTGGTGTTAATCTTCTTGATTTAACTAGTAACCTAATAAAATAGTTACCCATTGTTCGTTCACACGCTCTACAAGTTTTCTTTTTACGTTTAAATAAAATACTTGGTTTACTTTTGTTACAAACGTTACATTTCTTCATCATACTCATCTCTATCTCTATATGCTTGTATAAGTCCAATAATAAATGCTCCTAGTGTAAACGGCCATAAGAGTACTAATCGTATTCTGTGACCATTACTTTCGATGTGTCCTTCATTTAGAAGTCCCCACACCACACCTATCATTAAATATATTGCTAATCCATTCATTACTTTTGATTTTTAGATTTGAATCTATTTGATTCACTTGTTTTACTATGTTTGGTTTTTCTACCTTTTACTCTTTCCCTCCACATTTTGAAGGATGATTCTTTCATATGAGTTCTCATTATCTTACGAACATCATTCTCTTTAATACCAAATTGAAACTCTATTGCTTCGAATGGAGTTCTATCTTCCCACGCCATTTCGATGATTCTATCTATATCTTCTATCTTCAAAACAATATGAGTATTTCATTTTCGTATCCACTTCTTCTTATATAATCTGTTATGAATCCAACCTCAACTTCATATGGTCTCCATAATCCCATAGTAAGTGGTTTGTACTTCCATTCTTTAATTTCAGTTATTTTAAATTCTTTCATAACTCTATGTATTCTTTTGGTTTTGGTATAAACTTTCTAAATGGATGTCTATTAAATTCTCTAGTTACATCTTTAGCATATTTCTCTTCTTCAGTATCATGTCGTAACCAAGTAGAATCCCACTCAATAGAATCCCAAAACTTGTGAACATCCCTACCACAATCTTCGAATCGTTTCATCATTATTTTTTGAGGTAATAATCTATAAGCTTTCGCTCCTCTCATATTCTCCTCATGTTCTTCTATATCGAAATCCATTAACTTATAACTATATCATCTTTACGATAAATTTCTACTGTTGAAGCTTTACCTGTGGTATCACCCCAATCATCTTCTTCTAATTCTTTACCTTTA
>MDSX01082715.1_pt1 | contig 13198 bp, 9 predicted proteins | sample 811141 | NCBI WGS metagenome assembly MDSX01 (sample SAMN05326642, study PRJNA326480) | marine metagenome | isolation source: seawater | place: Atlantic Ocean: South East | collected 2010
CGACGAGGCGACGTCGCGAGTTACTTTTTTAGACGATTACAATCGTGCGAGGTGTGATGTCGCGCAGCGCTAATACGTAAAGTCGTCCTGATCGTCGGCTCGACGGCCGACTTTCCCGGGCGTGTGGAAGAGTCTGTCGTCGTCGTCGTCGTCGTCGTCGTCGTCGTGGATACCAGCCGCGTCGCCTTCCCAGGTTGGCGGCGGCGGAGAGTCGATCACGATATCTTTGTCGTCGTCGTAATAACCCACAAAGTTGAGCGCGGCCTGTGCGGAACCTTCATCGAAATCATCGAACGCTTCGTTCATATACGAACGAGTTTGACCAAACATGTCCGCGACGGTGGATTGAATATCGCCATCAAAGGCGTCCCAATACCAAGTCATGAAGAAGTTCAGTGCCACGCGTTTGGAACGCAAATTGCGTCGGATCAGCTCGCGATGCGTCTCGCGTTCCTCAACCACCATTCGCCACTGGTGCATCGCCGCCCGAAGCGTCGAGCGGTTCGTGCGCCACAGGACGTTTGCCACGAGTCTGTCTCTGTACGCGTCTTGTTTCGAAGCGCGTTTTCGCTCTTCGAGAGCCTCGACCCAGGCGTAAAAGCAGGCCGTGACGCATCGATTGCGCATGCGACCGACGAATCGAGCAAGAACGGCGCGCTGGCGTCGCAATTCAACCACATTTTCGTTCCATAGCGTGAAACTTTGTGAAAGACGCAAGCGCAGCATGCGGCTGACGATTTTGCGTAGGTTCACCTTGGCGTCGTACGACTCCGCGGCGAACTCGCGCCAGCGCCCGAACGCGTGCGCCATCTGCTCGTTCTTGATACGCGAGAAAACTTTTGTGATGACGGCACGTTTACGCTTTTCGTTTTGCGTCACTTCGAACCACTTGTCAAACGCCGACGCCTTTACGCCGTTGCGCATTCGATCGACGAAACGTCGTAGCAGCAGTAATTGACGCGACTTGGAAGTGACTAACTCTCTCCATTTGTAAAATGCCGATGCCGCGAGACGATTTTGCGAGCGCGATATGACTTTTTGCACCTTCTTTCGGTTTGACTTCGACTTTTGAGCGTTTTCGTGCCACCCGTAGAGGGTTCGCGTGAGCAATCTCATGCGATACCGGGCGATGAACTTGTTCGCCTTTTCACGATTTGAAATCGCGGTAAAAGCCTTGTCGGCCCATCCCGCGAAAGCTTTAGAGAGTTCAAATCGCCGCATGCGCTTGTTCAACACGTTTGCCATCTTTTCGAGGCGATCATCGCGCTTGGATGAGACTTCAGCCCAGGCCGCAAACGCTGCAGCGAGAAGTCGATGCGTCAAACGCGTCTTAAAACGAGTCAATCTTACGCGATCAGCGCTGAGTTTGTCAACGTTTGCAGACCATGTATCGAAATATTTGGCCATGGATGCATTTTTAATCCTCAGACCGACGCGTCGCAGGATCATGAATCGCTTCTTGTTCAACGACGCCGAGTTGCGCCACGAGAATAACGCCTCCTTGACCAAGCGGCGATTGACTCGCCTCTGGAAGCGAGTCACCGTGAGCTCATCCTCCTTACTTTCGCGATGTTTCTTACGCCACGCATGAAGTGTTGCTCGCATCATATCAGTGCGAAGAGGGTAGAGAATCTTGTGCAAGAGGAACTCGGTATTCGTCGAAGCGACGTTGCCGGCGCCGACTTCAACCGTCGTCATGAGTGTTTCTCGCATCCAGCTCACACTTCGCTGATTTTCATCTTCCACCGAATCTAAAACCATCTGCACCTTAGTGTACGAGTTCGAAGTCGAGGACAAGCACGCATACGCGATACCTCCATCGAAAGCAGTGGCGACCAGTCGAAGTTCCTCGGGCGATCTCGCCTGCGAAGTAAACTCACGTCGCTTGTATTGACACAGTCCCGCCTCTAAACCAGCGCAGAAAGCGTCTTTCTCGTCGATATTCGACATTCTCGAGTCGGCGTAGTCGCGTACGAAATTACCGCGGTAGAAAGCACCTAAGATTAAGCGAGAAATTCTCGGTGGTAGCTTCGAGACATCGACGATGAGCTTGCCGCGCGCCATGGCTCGATTTTGACTTGACGCGTTGTCAGAGCTTTCGCCGAGGTCGTACGCCACAGTTAGAGCCGCAGCTTCTTCGACGGTGTCTGCGTTCATCCATATATACGATTGTCGGACCTGAATCATTCTCGACGCTACGGCGATACCTTGATCGAACGCGTGCACAACGGCGCCAGAGGCAACGTCGTCTCCAGACACGTGTCTCAAAACGGCTTCCCGGGCGAGGTTTATTGAGCCGAGCGGATCGCTGAGCGAGTCGCTGAGCGCATATGTAGCCGCAGTTTCCATTTCTTCACCGCAATCGAAAGCTGCTTCGACGAGATCAACGCGCACGCCCGTAATCTTTTGCGCGTGTGCTACGACGCAACGGCGAAACTGATGCTGCTTCAACGCGCCGCGCATTTGGAAACCGATCGTCAGAGCGTTGTTCAGGTGAACACCGATCCGGCGGCTGGGTGCAATACGCTCTGCGATCTCACGTCGAAGTTTGCTACTGCGCATCTCGCTTGCCCAGGTCCTGAAGGCGACGTGGCAATATCGATTGAGCACGGAGCTGTACACTCGTCGAGCGCGCTTCTCCTTTGACGCTTCGCGCCGCCACACTTCCAATGCCCTCTTCAAAAGATTTTTCTTGTAGTCTTTCGCTTGGTACCTCGCAAACGCATTTTCAATCGACTTGTTGTGCATCACGCCCATGGAACCACTCTCCCGGCGCCAGTGTGAGAAAGCCCGTCGCAACAGGGTCCCGCGCTGCATCCCACGAAACGAAGCGACGATGGAATTTAATCGCTCTTCGTCGAGGCTTTCGAGCATCTTCGCTCGAAGTTCCAGCGCACGCCGCTGCTGCTTAAGATCGGCCATCTTTTTGTTACGTTCTTCAACCTCGGCCGCTAATGAATCGACTTCTGATTGCGCAAACTGTCGTAGGCGGTTGAGCTCCGTGAGCGCCCACTCCCTAAGCTTGTCGTCGCTCTCGTGAAGGTCGTGGAGTTCCTGCTCGATGACGCGACGCGCGGCGACTTCTTTTTCGAGCGCCGCCGCCCACTCTTTCATGAGTGCGCCACCCATGGCGTGCATGGCGTGAGGTCTCGACGGAGCACCGCGCCCACCCTCGGCGGCTTCGCCCTCTCTCGTTAATCGAAAGCGATCCACAGCGCTGAGCGCTCGCGTCGTCCCGCCCGGCGTACTCTGTCGCGACACGCTCGTGCCAAGCTTATACTCCTCCTGCTCGCCATCTCCTACGCCCGCACCGACGATGCGGCCGACCCTCACCATCGTCACTCTGAGTCTATACGCATCCAACCGCCGATGCTTCAGCGTCACCTCGCAACGCGTCCACGCGCCGTCGTTCAACTTTCTCTTCTCCTCCTCGTCCAAAATCCACTCCTCCCACGTCCCGAAATTCGCGCTCACGAACCCCAACCGATTTCTCGCGTGTCGCGTCGCTTGCAACAATCGATCTCTCGCGAACGCGCTTCGAAACCCAACGAACCCGTTATGTTGCAACACCTCCAACTGCGTCTCCGCGCGTTCCCGCAGCGCCGCGTTCCCGCCCTTCCCTCCCGCATCGATCGCGTATCGATACCGTCGCTCTCCATCTCGCGCCTCGTCGATTTCGCTCACGCACGCGTACGGGTATCCCTCCTCCGGCGTCACGAGCGCCACGACGTCTCCCGGTTTCAATCCCGTCCTTCCCGCGCCGCCGCGTCCGTAATCCACCTCTCGCGTTGGAATCTCCAGCGTCTCGCTCGCCCTCGACTCCGTCGCCGTTCCCGCGCGTCGTTCGCGCGCGCTCGGCGACGTCGGTCGCGATCCCGTTCGCGCGAGCGTCGCCAGCGTTCGCGCGTTCAGCGCGCCCATCGTCGACGCGTCATCAACGTCGTCATCATCTGCGTCGTCGTCGGCGCCATCGCGCGCGTCGTCGCGCGCGCCGACGTCGCGCGTCGACGTCGGCGCGCCCGCGTCGACGTCGACCGTCTCGCGACCGCGATTCGCGCGCGCGAACATGGCCGCGATGGCGCGCCCGCGCGCGAGGCGACGTGTGGCGCACACACATCGAAAGATCGCGCAAAGCCCGATCGTCGCTTTAAACCGAGCGAACCGGCGAAGGAGGGACTCGAGACGAGGCGAGGGCGAGACGCGACGCGACGAAACGCGACGAGGCGAACGGTGCGGTGAGAAAGAGAAAGAGAAAGAGAAAGAGAAAGAGAAAGAGAAAGATGCGCGCGCGATGGCGATGTGACAAGACGCGACGCGCGCGCGCGAATCGGAGACGGACGCGCGGAGAACGCGAGACGCGGCTCACGCCATGGTTTCGTTGAACGGATCGTACGTGCTCGAACCGTCTTCGTCGAGTAAGTTTAACGAGCGAAGCCGACGCTCTTGGTAAAACTCCATGCCGTCCAGTCCGCTCGCGATGACGTCGAAGAAGGAGGCGGTTTCGATGAGGGTGGATTTTTCGGCGAGGCGGACGCGGACGGCGACGTCCTTGCGAACGCGCGCGCGCTCGTCGTCGCCGGCGGCGGCGCGACGCGCGCTCGGGGGAGACATGAGGTAGGCTTTTTCTTCGTCCAACGCGCGAGAGGCGTAGGCGGATAAGGCGGCGGCGACGCCGTCCGTCATGGACGCGCAGCAGTCGGCTTCGTTCTCGCGCGAGAGCGGCTCGGAGATGAGCGACCAGCACTGTTGACGAAACAACGCCTCGAGCAAGAACGCGTCCTGATTTTTGCAGTTGAGCAATCGCAAAAACGTTCTGAGGTCGGGATCTGGATCGCTGTACGCGCGGAGCGTAAACGTCGGGGTCTCGCCGAGCCCGCACACGTCTAAAACGTCGAGCTTGTCGAAGACATTTGGATCGTCTTCGGGCACGGAGAGCGACAACGCGTACCCGGGGCTCGGGGTGATGGTGTCCACGAACCCGAAATCGAGCGCAAACGAAGTGTCCGTGCCTTCTGGGTTGTAATTTACGTACAACGGCTCGTTCACGTTCAGCGCTCGATCGCACTCGACGCGCGCCGAGACGCCGTCGTCGCCCTTTCCGCCCCCAAACAATCCGGCGACGGCGCCCGCGACGCCGCCGCTCACTCGCCATCTCGCCTGACTCAACGAGCTGTGATTGACTAAATCTACGCCAGGCACGAGCGCGATGTTCGCCCCATCGCACGGTGCCATCGTGCGCGAGCGTAAGATCCCGAACGCCCATCGAAAGTTGTCCTCGCTGAACGCGCCCTCGACGTCGAAGACGTCGGCGTGCTTCGCGAACATCCCCGTTCTCAACGTCTCGTACACCCCCCGCACGTACCCATCGTACCCCGCCGCGTTATCCAACAGCTGCGTCCCTTGAATCTCACTCAATTCCTCCGCGTTCCAAAACAACGGCGAGTGTAAAACTTCCGGCAGCGTCTTCACGTACGCCGCGTACTTTGACTCTTCTCCGCGTTCGCGTTCCTTCAGCAGCGTCAACGCCAACGTCGTCCATCGCGCCAATCCACCGGCGACGTCCTCGTCCCGCAGCGCCTTCCCGAGTTCATCATCGTTCATCCCGACCTCGGGCGTGATCCACAGCGATTTCGGCACCACGATCGCCTTCGCGCCTCGCGCCAGCGCTCGCGTCGCTCGCGCGCCCCACCCCGCGTCGCCGCCGTCGTCCTCGTCGCCCGCGCGCGCGTCGTAAAACTCCACGCTCGCCACGTCCGCGCCGTTCGCGGACAACCACTCGTGCAGGGCGTCGTGATCCGCGCTCGACGCCGCGTCGCGCCTCGCGCGCGTCCGCGGGCGACGCGTTTTCGACGTCGTCGCGTCGCCCCATCGCGCGCGCCGTCTCGACGTCCCGCGCGTCGCGCGCGGCGATCGCGCGACCGCGAAGACGTCGCGCGCGACGCGCGACGTCATCGGGCGCGCGTCGCGACGCGAGCGCGCCGCGCGTCGGTGTGCGGCGCGTCCCGATGCGCCGCACACCGACGCGCGTCATGTCGCGCGTCTCGCGCGACAGCGCGTACTTCGAACGACGCGAAGCGCGTCGCGTCGACGACGCGCGCGTCGAGACGCGCGTCGACGCGCGAATCGAGACGCGAACGCGCGCGAGCGACGCGAACTTCCCGTCGACGCGCGGGATCCTGTGGGACGCGAGCGCCGCGGGCGAGGCGACGACGGCGTCGAGCGGGACGAGCGCGCCGACGACGGTTCGGCTCGACGGTGACGCGACGCGCGCGCTGGCGCGGGCGATCGCGGACGCGTCGACGGCGCGCGATGGGGTCAGCGCGGCGAAAGGGACGCGAGGGAAAGTCGCGCGGACGCGAGGGAACGACGAAGCGGGACGCGCGGCGCTGATCGGGGATAATCGAGACTCGAGCGAGACGGTGCGCGTGTCGGTGACGACGGAGGACGATTGCGAGCACTACTCGAGCGCGTTGGAGGACGGGTGCGTGGAGATCGCGATGGAGACGCTGCCGAGGGATTTTTCGGGGGACGAGCGTTCGGCGGCGTCCGCGCTGCACGAGACGGCGTGGGCGCGAGAGGAGACGCTGCGGGAGGCGTTCTACGCCGCGTGCGAGAGCGACGCGCCTCTGTGTCCGGCGATGTATTGCCCGACGCGCGCTGTGGCGACTTTGGTGGACGATTCGCGAGACGGCGGGGGGGACGGCGACGCCGCGGCGCTGCGCGGGGCGTTCGCCATCAACGTGCCGTCTTGTAGCTTTGAGTTGACGCCGATTCATCCGCCTCGATTGGCCACAAACGACGCATCCGTCGCCGCGCAAGCGCGCGCGGCGAGCGGCGACGAAAGCGGCGCGACGACGGGTTTCGTGACGTTGGATCGCGCGCGGCGCGTCGTCTTCCTGAGCGAAGCCGCGCGCGGGACGGAAGACGAGCCCATCACGGGCGTTTGGGTTCAAGGATCAAAACGCGTGGACGACGCCGCGACGTGGGCGGCGTGCGTGCGCTTCGCGTGCTCGGAACACCTGAACAAGCACACGCAGCGTGGGAAGTTTTTGTGCGCGCGTCTTTTCGCCGGATCGAGCGCACCCGCGTTTTACGAAGTCAGCGCTTCGCATTCGAGCTCGCCGTTCGTTCCGTACGGTGTGGATCTAATCGTTCGCCCGGGTGAGCCAGCCGAGGCGCGGGCGACGCCGATAGACGAAGGCGTGGTGCCGAATTACTACCGCGTTCGCCCGCAAGAGTACGGCGCCGAGCACTACGGCTTCGTCGAAGACGGCGACGGCGAGGAAGAAGACGCGACGGAAGAAGACGACGGCGAGTACGACGACTACGAGGAGGAATACGACGAGGAGTACGAGGAAGAACGCCGGCAACGCGCGGCGCAAATGGAATTTCTTCAACGCGAAATCGATTCGCTTCGGGAAGCCATCGTATCGGCGTCGTTCGTCGACGGCGAAGAAGAAGACGAAGACGACGGCGACCGGTATCAAGTCATTCGCCGTCGTAATTACGTCGACGACGAGGATGACGACGACGTGAGCGCCACGGTGCGTCGTCTGGCGGAAGATTTGAGCGCCGACGTGCGCCGATCGCGACTCGAAGTCGCGACGGCTTCGGACGAGTCTGAGGACGGAGACGCGCGAACGCGCGCGCTCGACGCGCCGTCGTTCGACCCGAAAGCTTTGGGATACGTAAAGTTACCGACGGATGAAGCGCAAGCCGAGGCGTACGACGACGCGCTTCGACTCGTCGACGAAGACATCGCGCGTCTCAGAGCGCCGAGTCGCCTCGCCGACGACGGCGACGGCGCGCTTCGCGCCGAGCCGCGCGCCGCGGTCGCGCGCGACGTCGAAGAAGAGGACTATTTCCCGAGAATCAAATACGACGTCTCGCTCGAGCGCGACGACGACGACGACGACGGCGACGACGAAATCATCCGGCGTTACCTCGCCGAATACGGCGACGACCTCCTCGGCGCCGCGTCTTCGGTGTAACGGCGTCTTCGCTCGTCCTCACTCGCCGCCGCGCGTCCCGGCGTCCGCGACGGTCCATGCGCGGTGCCTCGCTCGCGCGTCGTCCGCTCGCGCGCGTCGTCGCCGCGCCTCGCTCGAGCGCGTCCCGCGCGCGGCGACCGCGACCGCGCGCCGCGACCGCGACCGCCGACGACGTCGATCGCTGCGCCCTGGTGTGCGCGAGCAAGGAGTGCAAGCGAAAGGGCGCGCTGCGGACGCTCGAGACGCTGACGCGGCGCGCGAGCGAGCTCGAGCTCGGCGTCGCCGTGCGCGTGCAGACGACGCGGTGCCAGAGCGAGTGCGCGGACGGACCGAACGTGAAACTCCTGCCCGAGGGTCGCGTGCTGAACGGCGTGCGGACGACGGCGGAGGCGGACGAAGCGTTGGAGCGGTGCGCGACGTACGCGCCGGAATGACGGCGACGACGGCGACGGCGGAGGCGATATGCGAGGCGCTCGGACGACGGGGAAGCGCGAGCGTCCGAGCGCGATTGACGGCGTACATGAAAGGGTCGACGCCGTTTTACGGGTGCACGACGCCGCAGACGCGGGCGTGCGTCGACGCGGTGGCGCCGAAACCGACGAGGAAGCGCGCGCGAGGCGAGACGGAGGACGCTCGAGCGATGACGACGCGGTTGGACGACGCCGTGGCGCTGTTGAGACACACGCACGGCGAAGCGAAGCAAGCGGGAGTGATTTTATTGTGCGAACGCGAACCGTTGAACGCGTTGGCGACGGTGGCGACGCTCGATCGTCTCGAACGCGACGTGTTGCGCGGAAAATCCGTCGTCGGCGACTGGGCCGTGGCGGACGCTTTAGCGACGAAGGTTTTGCGGAAGATGTGGAAGCACAATCCCGAGTTGGCGCCGAAAATTTTGTCGTGGGCGCACGACAAAGGCGCGTCGCTGTGGCACCGTCGGTGCGGAATCGTGGCGTTTGCGTCGTTTTGGAAGGATCAAACATTCGTCGACGAAGACTTTGGCGTGTCCATCGTCGACGCGTGCGAGAGCAATCTACTCGCCGCGCCGAGCGAGCGTTTCGCGCAAACCGGAACCGCGTGGGTGACTCGGTACGCGTTGGCGTGCGATGACGACCGCGTTCGCCAGCACGCCATCGACATGGTGAAGCGCCGCGGCAATCTATGGAACGGCGAGGCGAAACGATCGCTCGTCGAGCAGCTCACGACGACGTCGAGCAAAGCGCTGGCGCGAGAAATCTTGAGTCTCGGTGGCGCGTAGGAATAGGTTCATTCATCGTTTGTGGTAATTATACAGCATGGTTCGTGGTGAAGAGAGTCTATTCGGGGTACAAAAACATGCCCTTGATCCCCTCCGGGTCTTGCACGAATCCGAGCGCGCGATAAAACGGAATCACGTCTTGATCGGCGAAAAGCGTCACGTTCGCCACGTCGCGCGCCAAGAGCGAACGAATCATCTGCTGCACTAACGCTTTCCCCAGACCCTTGCCCTGATATTCCGGGTCGACGATGATGTCCCACAGCGTAGAGTTGAACACGTGGTCGCTCGTCGCTCGCGCGCACCCCACCAACCGTCCTCGCGACGTCTCTCCGACGTTCCCCGTGCTCGCGTCCACGTCGCACTCGTACAGCGTCGCCACCATGAACGAATTTTCGAGCGCGCGCTTCAACTTCGCTCGCGGTCTATCCGGCCAGCCCGCGCACGCGCACAGCCGTTCGACCTCGAGCACGTCCACCGGCGCCGTCGTGCTGAACACCATCGCCTTCACCGCGCCGTTCTCCGTCGTCGTCGTCTGCAGCGTTATGTCCACCTATCCATTCACGAGCACCGCTCGCGTCGTCAGTCGCCCGTCGCGTCGCGTCGCGTCGCGCCTCCTCCCCTCGATCGCGTCGCTCGCGCTCGCTTCGGTCTCACCTCGCACGCGCCCTGCGCGTGACGATACGGATCGATCACCCCCGCCGCTTCCGCGTCGTCGCTCGTCCGCGCGCTCAGCGCGCGCGCCGTCGTCGTCGTCGTCGTCGTCGACGTCCCTCGTCGTCGACGCTCTCGCGTCGTCGCGTTCGCCGCGCGTCGCGTTCGCGCGCGCGCCGCGGACGCCGTCTTCGCGCGCGCCGCGGACGCCGTCGTCGCGCGCGCCGCGGACGCCATCGCGCGCGCCGCGGCGTCGACGCGCGTCGCTGTGGCGTCACTCGTCGTCGCGCCGTGTCGTCATGCACGGACGACGACGACAGACGGTCGACGAACGCGACGCGCGACGGCGCGCGAACGCGGCGCGCGTCGGCGCGTTCAAGGCGCTCGAGGTGCGCCGACGCGAGCGCGCGAAAGAGGCGCGAAAGAGGCGCGAACACCGGACTGACTGATGGCGCGAACGATGGGCGACTCGACCGCGATAGACGGACGTGTTGCGACGACGCGCGGCCGGCGCGCGAGACGAGGCGTCGATGAAGGCGTGTGAAAAACTCTTAGGTTTGTGTCCAGAGATTTTGACGGCGTGGAATTATCGACGAGAGACGATCGAGGCGCGAACGGGGGACGCGGCGACGACGAGCGAAGGCGGAGACGAAGGCGAAGGCGAAGGCGAAGGCGATTGGTGGAGCGACGAACTCAGGGTGAGCGAGACGGCGTTGAGGAATAATCCGAAGAGTTATCCGAGCTGGTATCATAGGAAATGGGTCCTGCGAAGGATGATCGAGGCGTTCGGGACGGAGGAGGGAAAGGCGAGAGAGACGCTCGAACGCGAGGCAAAGCTGTGCGCGGACATGTTAAACGCGGACGATAGAAACTTTCATTGCTGGGCGTACAGGCGGTTCGTGGCGGAGAAACTCGGTCGCGGCGTAGATGAGGAGCTGCAGTACACGCTGACGAAGATTGAGAACAATTTCAGCAATTACAGCGCGTGGCACTATCGAAGCGCGATTTTGGAATCTCGCGGCGCGGCGGACGCGGAGACACTCGAGCGAGAGTTTGAGCTCGCTTCGAACGCGTTTTACACCGAACCCGAAGATCAGAGCGCGTGGATGTATCATAGATGGCTCACGTCGCGGGCTCGAGCGATCGAAGACGCGAAAGATCGTGAATCATTGCTCGAACGAGAGCGACAGACGTGTCGCGAGGTGAGCGATCTCGAGCCGACGTGCAAGTGGCCGCTCCTAGCGCTCGCGTCGCTCGGAGACGAACACCCGCGGGAAATGTTTCAAAATTTGGCCGCGCTCGATCCTGCGAGAGGCGGATACTATCGCGAGCGACGAAGCGAGTAGATGATTTAGCGTTTTAAGGATTGTGGAAGTTGAAACTCTGTTCGTTACATATCTTTGCGGAGAAATCAGGTTTCGCAAGCGCCGAAATAATCGCGGCGTGTGGAATCGCTGACGCGACACCGCCCGTCACGGATCATCGACACATTCTAAGGTACTCTATTTCGTACGTCACCAAATTGACTACTCGGTTCGCATACAGCGTGACGCGCACAACGTCACTAAATCGCCATCGCGCAGCTCATACAGCGTAATCCTGTCGTCTACTTGCTGCCAAGGTTGGCATACCAAAGGCCGGTGATCTTAACATCCTTCGGCACCTTGGCGCCAAGATCAGTGTCAGACGGCTGGATGGACTCGAAAACGCCGGCGATTTCACCGGTGGCCGGGTCGTACTTGGCGACGTTGAACACGGCGGAGCCCTTGAGCGCGGCGGTGTTCTTTTGGTTCTCCTTTTGGAGTTCCTCGGAGTCAGCGCGCGCCGGGAGGGCGACGGCGTTGTCGTAACCAGTGGAACCACCACGGCCCTTCGGGTCGAGGAAAGAAGAACCACGGTAAGACGGGACGACGAAGTCGCCGCCGAACTGGGACGTGTTACCCTTGCCAGTGAACTCCTTGAGCGTGAACAAGAACGGCACGCGCTCGCCACCCGGCAATTGCACGGTGACCGGGGCGTAGTCGAGGCCATCGTTCTCTTGGACGTTGACGGAGCCATCGGAGCCAACCTTGAAGGAGCCAGTCATGCCGTCGAGGGTGTACGTCAAGCGCGTCATCAAGCGCGTCTTCGAGAACTCGGATTCGCCTTGCTTGAATTGCGACTCTTCCTTCACCGTGAACGAGGTCGGTTCCATGCAGAATCGCTCGAGGGCGTAGTCACCAGCCTTGATTTCCTTGCCGGACACACCACCTTCGACGACCGGGCACGTGTTCGCCAAGCCAGTACCCTTGACTTGCAAGTACGTCAAGCCTTGGAGTTCGTCGTACGTGACAGCACCCGCAGACTGTTTGCGCATACAAAAGGGTTTCAAATTCGTCAGTCCAGAGATCTCTCGCGATACGGGGCGTTTCACGATGGCGCGAACGCGCGAACGCGCGACGTCGACGCCGTCGGCGCGCGCGCCGCGCGTCGCCGTCCGCGTCGCGGGCAATTTTCTGCGTCCGACGAACGCCCACTCGACGTCCGACGCGCCGACCCGCGCGCGTCGTCTCTCCCTCGCGCGCGCACGCCCCAACCGTATCGCGCGCTCGTATCTCGTTCGAGGATTCGATTCGTTCGACGCACCTGCGCGAGCACGGCACCGGCGACGCCGAGCGCGACGGACGCCTTGGACACCTTCTCCGTGAAGTCGTTCATCGACGCGCGAGCGACCGTGGTCTTGGTGGCGCTGTGGACGAGACGCGCGAACGCGACGACGTTCGTCAGTCTCGAGATCGAGCGCGACGCGCGATCGTGGACGTGGATCGATCGATGTCGACGGCGGCGACGGCGACGGCGACGCGTCTCGCGTCTCGCGGCGTCGCGCGATCGACGCGTGAAATTCCTTTCGCGCGGAATTCCGCTCGATCGCGACGACGCCGCGACGACGCGCGCCGGCGCGCCGGCCATCGCCGTCGCCATCACCCTATCGCGAACGGGATACGCGATCGATCGCGCGCGGGCGATTCGATCGTCGTCGACGCGCGCGCGCGCACGCACCGCTTCGTGGACGCCTTCACGGTCGTGAACTTCTTGCCGAAGACGGCGGATTGCGTGAGAGACGCCATGATCGATCGGTGTGTCGAGAGAGCGCGCGCGCGTTGTGACGCCCCGCGCGGGCGCGCGCGCTCCGGGACGACGCGGGCGCGTTCGGATCGCGCGCGGATGATTTTTATCGATCCATCGCGTAAACCCCATGCGCATTTAAGCAACACGCGGCGCCATCATTCGACGCGGTCGTCGTTTTATGATGCGATCGACG
>MDSX01044074.1_pt1 | contig 13197 bp, 5 predicted proteins | sample 811141 | NCBI WGS metagenome assembly MDSX01 (sample SAMN05326642, study PRJNA326480) | marine metagenome | isolation source: seawater | place: Atlantic Ocean: South East | collected 2010
AAAAGCAGCAGCTGAGGAAAAGACAGACTTTGAGGTGGTGCTCGCTGCCATCGGAGACAAAAAAATCAACGTTATCAAGGAAGTTCGGGCAATCACAGGCCTAGGACTAAAAGAGGCGAAAGATCTTGTGGAAAGTGCTCCTAAAACAGTGAAAGAGGGAGTGGGTAAAGATGAAGCAGAAACATTAAAGAAGCAGCTTGAAGAGGCAGGGGCGACGGTAGAACTGAAATAAATTTGCAGTAAACTTGCTTTTTTGGGGGCGTTCGTTTAGGGGCGCCCCTAAACCATAATCTGACTAAATAGTTTAACAGCTGCTATGCTTTTATAAGTAAGCTATTAGTAATCGCAGCGGTTTTAACGGAATAATTGATAATTAACTAATACGATCCGAAACATTTTATCTATTAAAGAGGTCTTAATATGCCCGATGCTCCCGTAGGATCTTTAACAAGCAGAAAACGCGTTAGAAAATCGTTTGGAAGAATTTCTGAAGTCGCTCCAATGCCAAACTTAATTGAAATACAGAAGAGTTCTTATGATCATTTTCTTCAAGTCAACGTTAAGGTTGAAGATCGAGATAGCGTTGGTTTGCAGGAAGTTTTCAAAACTGTGTTTCCGATCAAAGACTTTGCCGAAAATTCGATGCTCGAATTTGTTCGGTATGAGCTAGAGGAGCCTAAGTTTGATGTCGAAGAATGCCAACAACGCGGCTTAACCTTTGCTGCCCCGTTGAAGGTTACTCTAAGGTTAGTTGTATGGGATGTAGATGAAGACACCGGTGCACGCTCCATAAGAGATATCAAAGAACAAGAAGTTTACATGGGTGATATGCCTTTGATGACGCAAAATGGTACCTTTGTTATTAATGGCACGGAGCGTGTCATCGTATCACAAATGCATCGATCCCCAGGGGTGTTTTTCGATCATGATAAGGGTAAAACGCACTCCTCTGGAAAATATTTATTTGCCGCTCGAGTGATACCATATCGTGGGTCTTGGCTGGATTTTGAATTCGATGCTAAAGATATATTGTACGTCCGAATTGATCGACGAAGGAAATTGCCTGCAAGCACGCTCCTTATGGCCTTGCTAGGTGCTGGGTCTGAAGACTATATAGAAAAATGCCATGTCACGGGGGAGGATTTAGAAAGAACTAAAGTCAATGGTATGACGGCAGATGAGATACTTGGTTTTTTCTATGGTACTATTAACTATTCGCGCGATGGCGAGGGCTGGAGTACTCCCTTCGTTAGCGATGGTCATCAGGGGCAAAAACTTACTCGTGATTTGGTGGACGCTAAAACTAGGAAAGTCGTCGCTAATACTGGCGAAAAAATGACCAAAAGAGCAGCACGTAAGCTCGTAGATGGTGGCCTTAAGGATGTGTTTCTAGAAAATAATGAGTTACTGGGGCACTTCATAAGTTCTGACATCATCAACGAAGAAACAGGCGAAGTTTATTTTGAAGCGGGTACAGAATTAACCGAAGAAATGTTCGTAACTCTGGCTGAGAAAGGCCTTGAGGACCTATCGGTTCTAGCTATCGATCATACTAATATTGGGCCCTATATTCGTAATACATTGATGGCGGATAAGAATGCTAATAGAGATGAAGCCTTAGTGGATATCTATAGAGTCATGCGGCCCGGTGAGCCCCCTACATTGGAAACCGCGGAAGCGCTATTCTCTGCGTTATTTTTTGACTCAGAACGATATGATTTGTCTTCGGTGGGCCGCGTGAAGATGAACGCCAGACTAGGGCTTGAAACTTTGGATAGTATGCGTGTACTTAGGAAGCGTGATATTCTAGAGATAATGCGCATTTTAACTGAACTAAAGGATGGCCGAGGTGACATAGACGATATTGATCACTTAGGGAACCGGCGAGTTAGATCCGTTGGCGAACTGATGGAAAACCAGTATCGCGTAGGATTGCTTCGTATGGAGAGAGCTATTCGAGAGCGAATGAGCTCGGTGGAAATTGATACTGTGATGCCGCATGACTTAATAAATGCCAAGCCAGCGGCGGCTGCCGTGAGAGAATTTTTTGGATCGTCACAACTCTCGCAATTTATGGATCAAACTAACCCTCTTTCTGAAATAACTCACAAAAGAAGATTGTCTGCATTAGGGCCAGGTGGTTTAACCAGAGAAAGAGCTGGTTTTGAAGTGCGTGACGTGCATCCCACGCATTATGGTAGAATTTGTCCAATTGAAACCCCTGAAGGTCCCAATATTGGTCTTATTAACTCACTGGCCACTTATGCAAGGGTCAATCAATACGGGTTTATAGAGACCCCTTATAGAACCGTTACTGAAAGTAGTGTGACGGGTGAAGTGCGATATATATCTGCTATGGAAGAGGGGCGTTACACAATAGCTCAGGCTAACGCCGAGTTAGATAGTGATAACCGATTTGTCGAAGAACTTATACCAGTTCGCCGGCAAGGTGATTTTGGTCTAGCCCGACCTGAAGACATAGACCTGATTGATGTGTCTCCCAAACAATTAGTTTCTGTTGCGGCGGCTTTGATACCATTTTTAGAGAACGATGATGCAAATCGGGCCTTAATGGGATCCAATATGCAACGTCAAGCTGTTCCTTTGGTGAAAGCCGAAGCCCCATATGTTGGGACAGGTATGGAGGCTATTGTTGCTAGGGACTCTGGGGTTGTTATAATGGCTAAAAGATCTGGTATCGTTGACCAAGTGGATGCGCAACGGATTGTTATTCGAGCAAATAAAGAGACAGAAAGTACTCAATCCAACGTTGATATATATAGTCTTTTAAAATACCAAAGATCCAACCAAAATACCTGCATTAACCAACGGCCATTAGTGGCGGTTGGCAACACAGTTCAAGCTGGAGATATAATTGCGGATGGCCCATCCACTGATTTGGGTGAATTGGCATTAGGACGGAATGTGTTGGTCGCTTTTATGCCATGGAATGGGTATAATTTCGAGGATTCTATTTTAATCTCAGAACGAATTGTTCGCGATGATGTTTTTACATCAATCCACATCGAAGAATTTGAGATTATGGCTCGTGATACGAAGCTTGGGCAGGAAGAAATAACCCGCGATATACCGAATATTGGTGAAGAGTCACTTAAAAATCTTGATGAAGCTGGTATAGTTTATATTGGTGCTGAAGTTAGTCCTGGGGATATCCTGGTAGGAAAAGTTACGCCAAAAGGGGAATCACCGATGACACCGGAAGAGAAGCTCTTACGAGCAATCTTTGGGGAGAAGGCATCGGATGTTCGTGACACGTCCTTAAAGGTGCCGCCTGGAGGTGCTGGAACCGTTGTTGAAGTTCGGGTTTTCTCAAGGCGAGGCGTTGATAAGGATGAACGTTCGCAAGCAATAGAAAGAACAGAAATTGAAAGGTTAGCCAAGGACCGTGATGATGAGCGTTCTATATTAGAGAGTGGCTTTTACGATAGGTTAAAGGAGCAATTGTTGGGGCAAGTTGCCGTATCGGGACCTAAAGATTTCACAGTGGGTACTATCTTAACTGATGAGATGCTTGACCAATACACAAAAGGCCAATGGAGGCAGTTTGGTGTCGAGAATGACCAGTTAATGGAATATATAGAAGGAGTACGAGCCGAGTTTGATAGAACCATCGAACAACTACAGGATCGCTTTGATAATAAGGTGGAAAAATTACAAAGAGGTGATGAACTCCCACCCGGGGTAATGAAGATGGTCAAGGTTTTTGTTGCGGTGAAGCGAAAATTGCAACCGGGTGACAAAATGGCGGGTCGGCATGGTAATAAGGGGGTTATTTCGAAGATAGCTCCGATAGAAGATATGCCTTATTTAGAAGATGGAACACCTGTTGATATAGTATTAAACCCGTTGGGAGTTCCCTCTAGAATGAATGTTGGGCAGATACTAGAAACGCATCTTGGATGGGCCTCACACGGTTTAGGCAGGCAAATCTCTGGCATGTTGAACGGAATTGCCGAAGGCAGAGAAACTGGAGATTTAAGAGGTAAATTGAAAGGGATTTACGGTGAATCCCAGTATGAAACAGAAATAGCTCCTTTGGATGACCATCAAGTTAACGAACTAGCTGGTAACTTGGTAAATGGGGTGCCAATGGGGACACCCGTTTTCGATGGGGCACGGGAAGATGATGTAGTAAAAATGCTCGAATACGCTGGATTAGACTCGACCGGCCAAGTAACACTAGTAGACGGAAGGACTGGGGAGACGTTCGAGAGAAAAGTGACTGTGGGATATATTTATATGCTCAAACTGCATCATTTAGTTGATGACAAGATACATGCAAGATCAATAGGGCCCTACAGTTTAGTCACACAACAGCCGCTAGGTGGAAAAGCACAGTTCGGCGGTCAAAGGTTTGGTGAGATGGAGGTTTGGGCGTTGGAAGCATATGGTGCGGCATACACCCTTCAGGAAATGTTAACCGTCAAGTCGGATGATGTTTCAGGTAGAACGAAGGTTTATGAAGCAGTAGTTAGGGGGGACGATAACTTTGAGGCGGGAATTCCAGAATCTTTTAATGTTTTGATAAAGGAACTCCGTTCTCTGGGATTGAATGTTGATTTGGATCAACGAGCTCTCTAGTACGTTATCTTTAGAATATAGCCTTTGGATTAATTTTTATGTGCATACAATCAACAATCAAAAATAATTTCTCAATAAGTAATATGTTTTTGTTGTCAGAGTTGCGTAAGGAGAATTCGATATGAATGATTTGGTTAATGTATTTGGTCAACCTACAGGAACTGATAGTTTTGACCAAATTAAGATCTCTATAGCAAGTCCTGAACGTATTCACTCCTGGTCGTTTGGCGAAATTAAAAAGCCAGAAACCATAAACTATCGTACTTTCAAGCCAGAGCGTGATGGTCTCTTTTGCGCCAGGATTTTTGGCCCAATAAAAGACTATGAGTGTTTGTGTGGTAAGTATAAGAGAATGAAATATAGAGGTATCATCTGTGAGAAATGTGGTGTGGAGGTTACTCTCAGCAAAGTTCGACGGGAACGGATGGGGCATATTGAGTTAGCTTCGCCGGTTGCTCATATCTGGTTTCTAAAATCATTACCTAGTAGAATCGGTCTGTTGCTGGATATGACACTGAAGGAGCTTGAGCGGGTCCTCTATTTTGAGAGTTTTGTTGTTCTTGATGAGGGGTTCACCTCTTTGACCCGACGTCAATTGATGTCGGAAGAGGAGTATTTCGATGCCATGGATGAGTTTGGTGAAGACAACTTTAGAGCTTCTATTGGAGCAGAGGCACTTAAGGAGATGTTGTCTGGCCTGGATTTAGAGGAAGAGATAATAGAAATCAGGGAGGGGTTGAGGACCACTGGGTCTGAAATGAAGCGTAAGAAATATGTTAAGCGACTCAAATTAGTAGAAGCCTTTATCGAATCAGGTTGCAGACCAGAATGGATGATTCTTGATGTTGTCCCAGTTATTCCGCCTGAACTTCGGCCTCTAGTTCCCTTGGATGGGGGACGATTTGCAACTTCAGATCTGAATGACCTATACCGGCGCGTTATCAATCGAAATAATAGATTGAAGCGGTTAATAGAGTTGAGGGCTCCGGATATAATCGTTCGTAATGAAAAACGAATGCTCCAAGAGTCTGTTGATGCTCTTTTTGATAACGGTCGTCGTGGTCGGGTCATCACCGGGGCCAATAAGCGTCCATTAAAATCGTTGTCGGATATGTTAAAGGGCAAGCAAGGCCGCTTTCGTCAGAATTTGTTGGGTAAGAGAGTAGATTATTCTGGTAGGTCCGTGATTGTTGTTGGACCCGAATTGATGTTACATCAATGCGGATTGCCAAAAAAGATGGCTTTAGAGTTGTTTAAACCCTTCATTTATTCGAAATTAGAATTGTATGGGTTAGCTACTACCATTAAAGCGGCAAAGCGTATGGTGGAGAAAGAGCGACCTGAGGTTTGGGATATTCTTGAAGAAGTGATTAGGGAGCATCCAGTTCTTCTTAATAGGGCACCGACTTTACATCGATTAGGCATACAAGCCTTTGAGCCGGTTTTGATAGAAGGAAAGGCTATCCAGTTACATCCCCTTGTTTGCACCGCATTTAATGCCGATTTTGATGGCGATCAAATGGCTGTACATGTTCCTTTATCGCTTGAAGCGCAGTTAGAGGCCCGCGTTTTGATGATGTCGACTAATAATATATTGAGCCCAGCTAACGGAAAGCCAATCATAGTTCCTTCACAAGATATTATCCTTGGCCTGTATCATCTCACAATGGAGCGTGCTGGGATGGTTGGAGAAGGCATGGTGTTTGCCAACCTATCAGAGATTGAGCACGCCCTTCATAGTGGGGCGGTCCATCTGCATGCTAAGGTGAAAGCGCGTTTGGAAACTTATGATGAGAATGGCGAAAAAGCCTTAAGGGTAGTGGAATCAACGCCTGGCAGGCTCCGATTGGCTAAACTTTTACCTGATAGCCCGAGGTTGGGTTTTGATAAGATAAATAAGTTAATGACCAAGAAAGAAGTTTCTAATGTTATAGATAATGTCTACAGGCACTGTGGTCAAAAAGAAACGGTACTTTTTGCAGATCGTGTCATGGCATTAGGTTTTGGTCAGGCTTGTGTGGCAGGCATCTCATTTGGCAAAGATGATCTCATCATTCCAGATGCAAAAAATGCTCTGGTAGACGATGCTAGTAAACAGGTAAAAGAGTTTGAACAACAATACCTCGATGGATTAATTACGCAAGGTGAGAAGTATAATAAGGTCGTTGATGTATGGTCACGATGTACAGACCAGGTTGCCGAAGAGATGATGGGTCGCATAATGACTATAGAGGAAGGGAAGGAAGTAAATTCCGTTTGGATGATGGCGCATTCTGGTGCAAGAGGTTCGCCCGCTCAAATAAAACAGTTAGCGGGCATGCGTGGCTTAATGGCTAAACCATCAGGCGAAATTATCGAAACACCAATAATTTCCAATTTCAAGGAAGGTTTAAATGTTCTTGAGTATTTTAACTCAACTCATGGTGCTAGAAAGGGGCTTGCAGATACCGCTCTCAAAACAGCAAACTCAGGGTATTTGACGCGGCGGTTAGTTGATGTGGCACAGGATTGTATCATAATTGAATATGACTGTGGGTCTACCAGAGGGCTCACCGTCAAGGCAGTCGTTGAAGATGGTGAAATAATTGATCCATTATCGGAACGCATCCTTGGGCGCAGTGCGGCGGAAGATATAAAGGACCCGATATCCGGAGAGTTATTGGTGAAGGCGGCAGAAATCATCGATGAAGAGGATGTGGATGCTATAGACGCAGCAGGTATTGAGTCTGTTTTGATTAGATCAGTTTTAACCTGTGATACCAAAGGGGGTGTGTGTGGTGCTTGTTATGGCAGAGACCTTGCCAGAGGAACATCAGTAAATGTTGGGGAAGCCGTAGGCGTTATCGCAGCGCAATCTATTGGTGAACCTGGAACACAATTAACGATGAGAACATTCCATATAGGCGGTGCTGCGCAACGCGGCGCAGAACAGTCTAGCATTGAAGCTGCGTTCACTGCGAGGGCAACGCTGGTAAACCGAAATGTTGTTGAAAACTCTGCGGGTGTTTTAATTGTTATGAGCCGTAATGCCGAGGTAGTTTTGATGGATCCACAGGGTCGAGAACGTGCTCGACATAAAATACCTTATGGATCACGACTTCTTGTTGATGATGGTCAGGATGTTACACAAGGACAAACACTGGCTGAATGGGATCCTTACACAATACCTATCATCACCGAGAAAGAGGGTACAGCGCACTATGTAGACCTAGTAGATGGTGTCTCAATGAGAGAGGTTGTTGATGAGGCGACCGGTATAGCGTCGCGCGTTGTTTTTGATTGGAAGCAGCAGTCGAAAGGAGCTGATTTGCGTCCAAGGATTACTCTTCGTGACGATGCGGGTGAAGTGATTGAGTTAGGTAACGGGTTAGAAGCACGTTATTTTATGTCGCTCGATGCTATCCTCTCTGTAGAAAATGGTGCGAAGGTTCAAGCTGGAGATGTGTTGGCTCGAATACCACGAGAGTCTTCAAAAACACGCGATATCACCGGTGGATTGCCTCGAGTAGCGGAACTTTTCGAAGCTCGGAAACCCAAAGATTATGCTATTCTGAGCGAGTCAGAAGGTAGAATAGAGTTTGGGCGTGATTATAAAACAAAGAGAAGGGTCAATGTAGTTCCAGTAGAAGGTGATGGAGAAGTTGTCGAATACCTCATCCCAAAAGGTAAGCACCTGGCTGTGCAAGAGGGTGATTATGTTCAGGTGGGAGAGTTGTTGTTAGATGGAAACCCGGTGCCTCATGACATCCTTAATATTTTAGGGGTTGAAGCCTTAGCAAGCTATTTAACTAATGAGGTTCAAGATGTTTACAGGCTTCAGGGTGTTAAAATTAATGATAAACATATAGAGGTTATTGTTCGTCAGATGCTGCAAAAAGTTGAGATAGAAGATGGCGGCGAAACTACCTTCCTTGTTGGAGAGACTATTGATCGGGAAGAGTTCGAGCAGGTAAACGAAAAAGCCGAGGCTAAAGGGCTTTTGGTAGCAAAGGCAAAACCTGTTCTCCAGGGGATAACCAAGGCTTCCTTGCAGACCCAATCGTTTATTTCAGCTGCATCATTCCAAGAAACGACTAGGGTTCTGACTGAAGCTGCAGTGTCGGGGAAAGTTGATAATCTGGAAGGTCTCAAAGAAAACGTAATTGTTGGACGTTTAGTGCCGGCTGGAACGGGAAGTGTAATGAATAGATTTAAACGCATAGCTGCTTCAAGAGACAAACAGTTGGCAGTTAAGGAAGCTGAAGAGGCAATTTCACTAATCGAAACGGCGGATCAGCAAATAAGTGCAGCGGAATAAACTATACATTTCGGTCTGAGTTGTTAAATTGAGCTTTTTAGATTGATTGCTTAGATGTTGTGTCATAGGCCCGGTGCACTTTGATTAAAATTGCGACGGCGTACTGAAGCCCATTATTGTAATATAATTACAATAATGGGCTTCAGTACGCATAACTTGAACTAAAAACGGGTTTAGAAATAAAGATTGCGATTCTTTGCACTCTACACTTGACCCAGTGGACTAGGATACATACTATCCGGCGACTTTTACAGGGCTTGGTGGTATCCCATAAGGTGAGCATAAAACGCCGGAGGGGTAAACACAGGTTCATTTGATATATAGTGGCTGTTTGATCTCAGTGTGTTGGGATCGGTTAGCGAAACAAAAGAGTGTAAGGTGGAAGTAACCTTCGCTGTTTGTTTCGCATTGTTTTTTTTACTGATCCATTTTCTTGGGTTGGGCGAAATAAGGGGAGTACGAGATGTCTAGACGTCATCGCGCCGAGAAAAGGGATGTGTTGCCCGATGCTAAGTTTAAGGACGAAGTGGTCAGTAAATTTATGAGTTGCTTAATGTACGATGGAAAAAGGTCGACCGCGGAGTCTATCGTTTATGGTGCATTCGATAAAATAGAGTCCAGGACAGGTCAGCAGCCGGTAACAGTTTTTCACGAAGCTCTTAATAATGTTCGTCCCATGGTGGAAGTCCGATCTAGAAGAGTTGGAGGTGCGACATATCAAGTTCCAGTCGAAGTGCGAAATGATAGAGCGCAAGCGTTGGCAATTAGGTGGACAATAGATGCGGCGCGAAAACGATCCGAGAATACCATGGTTGACAGATTGTCTGGTGAGCTCATGGATGCTGTTAACAGCCGTGGAGCGGCAGTAAAGAAGAAAGAAGATACTCATCGGATGGCTGAAGCTAACAAAGCTTTCTCCCATTACCGTTGGTAAGATTGGGTAACTGAGCGATGGCTAGAACACACCCTCTTAACACATACCGTAATATTGGCATTATGGCTCATATCGATGCTGGGAAGACAACAACGACAGAACGTGTTCTTTATTACACTGGTAGATCTTATAAAATAGGTGAAGTTCACGACGGTAATGCTACGATGGATTGGATGGAGCAAGAGCAGGAACGTGGTATCACGATAACCTCTGCTGCAACAACCTGTCACTGGAATGAACATCAAATAAATATAATAGACACGCCTGGTCACGTTGATTTCACAATCGAGGTTGAGAGGTCTTTGAGGGTTCTGGATGGAGCGGTTGCGGTTTTTGATTCAGTGGCCGGTGTAGAACCCCAGTCAGAAACAGTTTGGCGACAGGCTGATAAGTATGAGGTCCCAAGGATCTGTTTTGTCAATAAAATGGATAGGATTGGCGCCGACTTCTACAGATGTGTGGAGATGATTGTGGATCGACTGGGGGCTGTACCGCTGGTAACACAGTTACCGATTGGATCTGAGTCGGACTTTGTTGGTGTTGTAGATTTGATATCCATGAAAGCCATTCGTTGGTTGGATGAAAGCCTTGGAGCAGAGTTTGAAGTTGTTGATTTGCCTGATGATTTATTGTCTAAAGCTACTGAGTATCGAACTTCCCTCGTTGAACTAGCTGTAGAGCAGGATGAGGGCGCGTTAGAGGCTTACCTAGATGGGGATGAGCCGAGTGTAGAGACTCTGAAGAAGTGTATCCGCATTGGTACACTCGCCTCTAATTTTGTCCCTGTGCTATGTGGGTCCGCATTCAAAAATAAGGGTGTCCAACCTTTGTTGGATGCTGTGGTTGATTATTTGCCTTCGCCATTAGATGTAGACAGTGTTAAGGGTGTGATCCCAGATACCGAAGAAGAAGTGGTTAGAGAAAGTGACGACGCAGTTCCTTTTTCTGGGCTGGCGTTTAAAATAATGAATGATCCATTTGTTGGCTCTTTGACATTTGTTCGGGTATACTCTGGTGTTCTAGAAGCAGGAAAAACAGTAATTAATACCGTAAAAGATAAAAAAGAGCGAGTTGGGAGAATGCTGGAAATGCATTCTAATAGCCGCGAGGATATAAAAGAGGCAAGAGCGGGGGATATAGTGGCACTTGCCGGTTTAAAGGATACCACGACGGGTGATACCCTGTGTGACCCTCTGTCCCCGGTTATTTTAGAGCGAATGGATTTTCCCGATCCTGTTATAGAGGTTGCTGTCGAGCCTAAAACAAAGGCTGATCAAGAAAAAATGGGCACAGCTTTGGCAAGGTTGGCCGCAGAAGACCCTTCTTTCCGGGTCACATCAGATCACGAGAGTGGGCAAACCATTATTAAAGGGATGGGGGAGCTGCACCTTGAAATTTTAGTAGATAGAATGAGGCGTGAATTTAAAGTTGACGCTAATGTTGGTGCGCCGCAGGTAGCGTATAGAGAAACTATAACGCAGTCAGCTGAGATAGATTATACACATAAAAAACAGACTGGTGGGTCTGGGCAGTTTGCTCGGTTGAAACTCGTTCTCGAGCCTCTTCCGGTAGGCTCAGGGTTCGAATTTGAGAATAAGGTGGTTGGTGGTTCTGTTCCACGAGAATATATTCCCGGTGTTGAAAAGGGACTGGAAACATCTAAGGAGACGGGCGTAGTAGCAGGTTTTCCCCTGATAGATTTTAAAGCTACCCTTGTCGACGGGGCTAGTCATGATGTTGACTCAAGTGTCATGGCTTTTGAAATTGCTGCCCGTGCAGCTTTTCGCGAAGGCATACCTAAATGCGCGCCAAGGCTTTTAGAGCCGATCATGCGGGTAGAAGTTGTTACTCCGGAAGATTATATGGGAGATATTATTGGTGACTTGAATAGTCGCCGTGGCAACGTTTCGGGTATGGATCAGCGGGGAAATGCGCGCGTCATCAATGCGATGGTTCCATTGGCGAATATGTTTGGTTATGTTAATACGCTTAGATCGATGAGCCAGGGTCGTTCGCAATACACTATGCATTTTGACCACTATGATCAGGTGCCTCAAGCCGTAGCAGATGAGGTAACGGCCAAAATGGCGTAGTGCAGTTTAGTCCTAATTTAGATTAATTTGTTTTTTCAAGTATGAGTTTTAAGACGGAGTGTTAAAAGATGGCGAAGGAAAAATTTGAACGTAATAAGCCGCATTGTAACATTGGCACTATAGGCCATGTTGATCACGGTAAAACAACGCTCACTGCTGCTATTACAAAAGTTTTAGCAGAAGCGGGTGGGGCGGATTATACTGCTTATGACCAGATTGATAAAGCTCCTGAAGAGAAGGCGCGTGGTATAACCATATCGACTGCCCATGTGGAATATGAAACGGAAGCGCGGCATTATGCGCATGTGGATTGTCCGGGTCACGCTGATTACGTGAAGAATATGATTACAGGTGCTGCTCAGATGGACGGGGCTATCTTGGTTGTATCGGCTGCAGACGGTCCAATGCCGCAAACTAGAGAGCACATTCTTCTTGCTCGCCAGGTTGGTGTTCCCGCGCTTGTGGTTTTTATGAATAAAGTTGACCAGGTCGATGATGAAGAGCTTTTAGAGCTAGTCGAAATGGAAATCCGTGAGTTGCTTTCTTCTTACGATTTTCCAGGAGACGATATTCCAATCGTTAAAGGTTCAGCTTTAGCTTCCATTGAGGACTCTAATGAAGCGACAGGTAAGAATGCGATTATGGAGTTAATGTCTGCAGTTGACAGCTATATTCCCCAGCCGGAGCGTCCAAAGGATCAGCCGTTTTTGATGCCTATTGAGGATGTTTTTTCTATATCAGGTCGTGGTACTGTTGTTACTGGCCGTGTTGAGACAGGCATAATCAATGTTAACGATGCCGTTGAAATAATTGGAATCCGTGAGACAGGAAAATCTGTTTGTACGGGTGTTGAAATGTTCCGTAAGCTCTTGGATCAAGGGGAAGCGGGAGATAATGTTGGTTTATTGTTGCGTGGAATTAACCGTGATGATGTAGAGCGTGGTCAGGTTATAGCCGCTCCAGGTTCGATAAGTCCTCATACAAAATTTTCTTGTGAGGCATATATTTTAACAAAAGAAGAGGGCGGGCGCCATACGCCATTCTTTTCCAATTATCGGCCACAATTTTATTTTCGAACTACTGATGTTACCGGCTCAGTGGTTTTGCCTGATGGAACAGAGATGGTGATGCCTGGTGATAATATTTCAATGGATGTAAACTTGATTGCCCCTATTGCAATGGACGAGGGGCTACGTTTTGCTATTCGTGAGGGTGGCAGGACAGTTGGTGCCGGTGTTGTGGCTAAGGTATTAGAATAATCTACGTTTAAA
>MDSX01102534.1_pt1 | contig 13195 bp, 12 predicted proteins | sample 811141 | NCBI WGS metagenome assembly MDSX01 (sample SAMN05326642, study PRJNA326480) | marine metagenome | isolation source: seawater | place: Atlantic Ocean: South East | collected 2010
AATTATGATAATCACATAGGTTATAGATCAGAGGATGAGTTTTTAAAATGGAAAGAGAAAGACCCTTTAAAAGAAATATTGACCGATTTATTAACTAATGAAACTCAAAAAATAAAAGAAGAGATTGAAGAGGCATTCAAATTTGCTGAAGATTCCGAATTTCCTGATTTTGATGATTTTAAGGCTGCTTTTCCATTAAATTGATATGAGAAAGATTTCCTTTGCTCAATCTATAAATGAAGCTATGACTTTAGCTATGAGACGCTCTGAAGGAGTTATTACTTTTGGATTGGGTGTTCCAGATCCAAAAGGGGTTTTTTCAACTACTTTAAATCTCCAAGATGAGTTTGGAAGTGAGAGAGTTTTTGATACGCCTACTTCAGAAAATGCTATGACTGGTGTAGGTATAGGAGCGTCATTAAATGGCATTAGGCCAGTAATGGTGCATCAACGAGTTGATTTCTTTCTCTTAGCAATGGACCAGTTAATAAATAATGCAGCGAAATGGCGATTTATGTTTGGAGGTAAAAATTCAGTACCCATAACCATAAGATTAATAGTAGGTCATGGCTGGGGTCAAGGGCCCACCCATTCCCAGAATCTACAATCTGTTTTTTCGCACATTCCAGGACTAAAGGTTGTTGTACCAACTACCGCATATGATGCTAAAGGGCTTCTTTTGGAAAGTATATTTGATGATGATCCTGTCATCTTTTTAGAGCATAGATGGTTGCATGGTTTAGAAAGTGAGGTTCCAGAAGAAGAATTTAGAATACCTATAGGAGAAGCTGCAATTGTTAGTGAGGGTTCAGATGTAACCATCACTTCTTTGTCCTATATGACTATAGAAGCAAGACATGCTGTAGATGAACTAAAAAAGGAAGGTATATCTTGTGATTTGATTGATTTAAGATCAACAAGCCCTATTGATTGGGATAAAATTTATAAATCAGTAAAGAAAACAGGAAAGTTGCTAACATTAGATTCTTCCTCTTCAAGTTTTTCCGTAGCAAGCGAAATTATCGCAAGAACTTCTATGGATTGTCATGATATGCTTTCTTGTCCACCAAGAAGGTTAGCTTTAGAAGATATGCCTTCACCTACCAGTTTTGGTCTATCAAAACAATACTACGTAGGAGCTGAAGAGATATTCAATTCAGTATTAGAAATACTTAAAAGAGATTCTATTAATTCTGGAGATAGATTTCAAAAAGATCATCCTCATGATGTTCCAGGAGATTGGTTTAAGGGGCCTTTTTAGCATAAGAAGATTTATTCTTATTAAAACTTTAGATGAATATAAGAACCTATATTTTAAGGAAATTTAATTCTTTTAAGATATACAAAAATCTTTACCGAGAAAATCCTTCCTACGCTTTAAGTATCTTTAAAAAAAGATTACTAAAGATTTCTTATCCTTTTCTTTTAATACCTATTCTTCCAATTCTTTTACCTTTGATAGTTATCCTTAGATTAATAAACCCCTTATTCAGTATAAGAATGGGTAATTTGGAAAGTGAAGGCATAGGGCATTTCTCTTTACCTGTAGAGATTTATTTAAATGAGCTTGACTTAGGAATCCACAGAAATAAAAGAGCAATCGATCTTTGGTACTTAGATAAAGTGATTTGTAATAAAGCTTTGCTTAATAAGTGGAAAGCACACTTAATAATCTTACCAAGGTTTATTCTTAAACCTTTCCATATTTTAAGTGGATATATACCTGGAAAAAAACTGAATGAAATTCCATTCAGAAGATTGGCTGATTCAGGTTACGCAAAAGCAAAAACTCCGAATCCTTGGCAATCAATTGATATTCATGATGTTATATCTAAAACAAGTCCTAGAATAACTTTTAGTAGAGAGCAAATCGATGAATGTGAATCTATATTAGAAAATGCTGGTTTTGATTTATCTACAAAGTTTGTTTGTATTAGTGTTAGAGATCCTGCTTACCATAACGATTCTTCTTTATCTTCTCATAGAAATACTTCTATAAATGATTATTTGGATACTTTTACTTATTTAAATTCCTTAGGCTACGAAGTTGTAAGAATGGGAGCAAAAGTTACAGAAGAGTTGCATAATAATTCAGGTGTCTTCGATTACGCAATGAGCGGAGTAAGGACAGATCTATTAGATCTCTTCTTAATATCTCGATGTTCTTTTTATATAGGTACAGGGTCAGGCTTAGATATGGTCTGTTCTCTTTTTAGAAAGATGGCAGTTTTTATTAATTTTTCTCAATTAGGGACTATTCCAGAGATTTCATATAACTCCTTAGTATTATTTAGAAAGATGAAAATAAAGAATAAAATACTTACTCTTGATGAAATTTTTTCTAATGAATATGAGAGCTATACAAAAGGAAGTGATTTCCAGAAAGCTGGCATTTCTTTTGTTGATAATTCAATGGGTGAAATTAGAGCAATTCTTTTAGAAGCACATGAAAGAGTTCTCGGAATTTGGAATACGTCCGACGAAGAAATAAAACAAAAAAAGTTTAGAAGTTATTTTCAAGATCAAGATAAACCGAATTTTATTAGAGCTAATATAGGATCTGAATTTTTAAAGACTATTTCCTAGGAAGTGCTAATAGCTAATATTTCCTTTAAAATATTTATAGGATAATGTTAATCAACGAACCTTTTCTAAAATAAAGATAATGAAATTATCTCCATAGAAAATTTAAGGAGTCTTTTAATGGTTAAGAAGAAAAAAGAAGTTTTAGTAATAGGCGGAGGTCCTGCTGGATGCAGTGTAGTGCATATGCTTTATGAGCAAGGGGGGTGGGAATTAACATTAGTTGATTCAGCTCCTTTTTTGGGAGCTGGTGTGAGGACAAATTTCTATGGTGGTCACCCTTATACTTTTGGACCAAGGCATTTTTTAACTCAAAATGAAAAGGTTTTCGAGTATTTAAATGACAAAGTGCCTCTTAGGGACTGCGGAGACCATCAGTTCATAACCTACAATGCAGATGACAACCATTTCTACAATTACCCAATTCATATGGATGATGTAAGAATAATGCCTGAAGCAAAGACTATCCTGTCTGAGCTTGAAAATAGACAAAGCGTTGCTAATGCTAAAAACTTTGAAGAATATTGGATAAATTCAGTTGGGGTAACTCTGTATAACAAAATGATAAATGGTTATACAAAGAAAATATGGCAAGTTGATGATAATAAAGAGATTGATACTTTTAATTGGTCTCCAAAAGGAGCAACCATAAAGGATGGACCAAGAGAAGCTTGGGATGAAGCTATTTCAGCTTATCCTTATGCCGCAGATGGATATAATGTCTATTTCGATTCAGTAACAGAAAGAGCAAATGTTCTGTTAACTTCTACAATAGATAAGTTTGATATCGAAAATAAGCGCGTCCATATCGATGGAGTTGAGAAAACCTTTGACATCATTGTTAATACAATTTCACCTGATACTCTGTTCGATTTTTGTTTTGGTGAGCTGCCTTATATCGGAAGAGATTTTCACAAAATAGTTTTTCCTGTAGAGAACGTTTTCCCAGAAAACATATATTTTCAATATTATGGAGGAGAAGAGAAATTTTCTAGATTAGTAGAATATAAGAAATTTACAAAGCATAAGTCTCCTACTACTCTTGTGGGAATGGAGATACCTTCAGAGAATGGAAAATATTATCCTATTCCTATAATTAAAGAGATGAAAGTTGCAGAAAAATATTTTCAACTTATGCCCGAGGGCGTTTATTCGCTTGGAAGAGCTGGAAGTTATAGATATCAGATTGATATAGATGATTGCATAGAGCAGGCTATGGAATTAGCTAACGTATTGAAAGAGGGAGGAAAATATCCTCACCCTGTTTTATTAGAAAAATGGAGAGAATTTAGCTAATTCTGAGTATTTTGAAAGTTCTTGTAACAGGAAGCAATAGCCCTTTAGGGACTTTTATTGTAAGTAAAATTCTTGAATCTTATAAAGATTGTCATATATTTGCTTTATCAAGATCTAATACGATTATAAATAACCCAAGAGTTACCAACTTAGTATTTGATATAACTAAAGATCAATTAGACTTAGATGAAAAGTTTGATTTAGTTATACATGCAGCAGCTTGTGTTCCTAAGGCTGCTAAAAGCGAGTCAGAAATATTGGAAACCAATCTCTACGGAAGCCTGAAATTATTTGAAGAGATAAAATTAAATAATGATTCCTTAATATTCAATATCTCTTCGTCATCTGTATATGATGACCCTTTTGAAAAAGTTTTGATGGAAAATTCAAAAAAAACTTCTACAAACATTTATGGGTTATCTAAATTAAGATTTGAAGAAGCTCTTGAAGAATTGTTCAAGGAGCATCTAGTTAAAGTATTAACTATTCGAATTCCTGTACTTCTTGTAAAAGGAGTAAAGAATAATTTTTTTTCAGGATGGCTTGATTCTATAAAAGCAAGTAAACCAATATCTTTATTTAATCCAAGTTCTTTATTTAATGCATGTGTTCATGCTGAAGATATTTTCAAGTTTTTATATTCTTATCTTCAAGACCCAGTAAAGAAGCATCTAATTTGCAATCTTTCTTCAAGCACTCCTATTACGATAAAAGAAGCTGCCAAGATATTAAGTGATGAAATAAATGCAGGTTTTAAATTTAATGAAGAGGCCACAAATAAGCCAGCACAATTAATTTCAAGCGATTTAGCAGAAAAATATGGTTTTCAACCTAGATCGGTAGAACAAAGTATAAGAGATTTTGCTATTGAATAAATTTCTAATATGTAAGTTTTTAGTTGTTTCTTCTATAATTATAAAATTATTTTTTCAATTCAAACGAAACTAAAAATTAGTATAAGATTTATACAGGAATCAAATGGATAATATGAATAACTTGCTAAGTAAATTAGCAAAACTAGAGACTAAAGATACTGAGCCTTATGTAGAGCTACCTAATTCAGATGACTTCAAGAATCATTCAAAAGAAGCTGAAGTTATAATTAATCAAAATAGGAGACAGCTTGAAAAGTTCAGGTTCTTTATTAATAGCTTTGACTTTTTGAATGATTCACAAATTTACGGTGATTACTTAGAGTTTGGTGTTCACAAAGCTAGAACTTTTAGGATGGCTCTTTCTTGTGCTAGTTTTTACAACCTTAAAAATATTAATTTTCACGCCTTTGATTCTTTTGAAGGTTTACCTGATTTCGGCGACACATTGGTTGATCAATGGCAACCAAAAGAACTTTGTACAACTATAGATCAATTTATGTCAGAAATTAATGATCATGGTTTATATATTGGTAATGTTGAATGTCATAAAGGCTTCTATGAAGAATCTTTAACGCAGGAACTAAGCGATAGCCTATCTAAGAAAAACAAAGCGATGATGATTACTGTAGACTGTGATTTTTATCAATCAGCAGTATCAGTTTTCCAATTTATAGAACCTTTTTTACAGCATGGAACTGTAATTTATTTAGATGATGTTTTTGCGGGGTTTGCAGATTCTTCTAAAGGAGGAACAATGCAAGCTTTTAAAGAATTTGAAGAACTTTCTAGCTTTGATTTCATGCCTCATCAACATATTGGATGGTGGGGAAGATCATTTATTGCAACTAAGTTTAGAAAGTAGTGCTAGAAGAATCATCTTAAATTAACAAAAATCAAGTTTTTTACATAAACTTTTAATACAATCTATTTCTAATTTTCTAGATTATGTAAGAGGTTTCGAGACTAATATGAATGAAGCAAATTATGAAAAATCTTACGTAGATTCTGAAATTTCTATTGTTAACCATACAAATAAAAGTTTACTTGCGGAACTTAGAGGAGTAGTTCATGAATCTTTTCCAGAAGAACCTTCTTGGTACTCTAAACTTTCGCTTGATGAATACAGGTCAATAGTAAACAGTGCACAAACTAAACTTAATGACAAAGATTTTTCTAGAAAGATAGGTCTAGATCTGCAAGAAAAGGTTATTGAATATATCAAGGAAGAAGATTTCCTTGTCCAATCAAATCTTTATTTAAGAGCTACAAGATTTAATGTCAGAAATGATACTGAAAGCATAAACTGGCACAGGGAATCCTTTTATGGACCTAATATGGAAAGATCAGTGAATATATGGACTCCAGTAGAAGGTGTTTCCTCTTCGAATACCTTAAGATATATTCCCAAATCTCAGAAGATTTTAGACGAAGAGATACTTACAGAGCAAATTATAGACCCAGCCACTGAAAAAGGCTCTACTGGGAATATTATTGGGTTTCTATATGCCCCAAAGAACATTGTAGCGGGCGTAAACCTTGATAAAGCAGCTCCTATGCAAGTTCCATACTTTAGCAGTAGCATATTTCCGGGCAATTTAATTCATGGGGCTGCCACTAATTCTTCAAATGAAATTAGATTTTCTGTTGATTTTAGAATTTTGCCTAAAAGTGCTTATGATCCAGAAAAATCTAAAAAGATTCATGTTTCCAGTGGTAGGGCATATTTTGAAGAGTTATAAAGATTATAGGCACTTATGCTTTCTAATATAGAATGAATCAGAAAATAAAGAAATGTTAGAAAATTTTTTTAAAAACTTTACTGAAAACTCAAAAGACTTAATTGAGAAAGGTTATTTTATTGTAGACACTGAGGATATTGAGGATCTTGAAAACATAAGAAAATCTTTCCTTGGTTATTTAAAAGATAGTTGCGATATAGATATAACAGAAAAGCAGCTAGAGTTTTTGCATGAAAAGGTTTCTGTGAGTGACATAAACGATATCCGTTATGGGTTTTATAAACATATCAATAGTTTAGAAGAAGATTTTGCTTTGCGTTATCTAAATTTAGCTAAAGATTCTGTCATTGAAGTTGCAGGTAGCGAACTTGCTTCTAATAAAAATGTTAATTTCTCAATACAAATGCCTAACGACGAATCTTCTGTATTGCCTTTGCATTCAGATATTTTTAGTGGAGAAAGTCCTTATCAAGTTAATCTATGGGTCCCTTTAACTAATGCAAATGATACTAATTCGATGTTCTTATTCAATCCAGAGTTTTCAAGATATGTATGTAAGAATTTCAGTAAATATGAAAAACAAGGTATTGAAGGTTTAATGGATAATAACGTTGAAAATTTCTCTTTTCTCACTATACCTTATGGAAAAGTTCTAATTTTTTCACCTACTTGCTTACATGGAAATATTATAAATAAGACCGAAACCACAAGAATATCTATTAACTGTAGATATAAGAATCTTTTTACGCCCTACAATAAAGCTAAAGAAAGTGAAAAGAAATTGGCAACTTTTTATAAACCTATAACACCTACAGCTGCTTCTTTTATTGGTTTGAATTTTGAGATCGATGAATACTAAAGAGTTGCTGGGGTATTCTACTGTAAGAAGTTTTGGGGGTTATGCTCTCCCAGTACCAATACAAATTCAGCTGTTAAGAACATATTGCTCTGATAAAAACTTCATATACAAACTTTCTACTGTAGAAAGCTATATCAAGAATAATTATATGTTTCTAAATACGTTAATAGAAGAGGCCCCTAACCAGGGCGATATTGGTATGTGTAGCGTATTTATGTTGCCTGAAAAGGACAAGTTTGAAGATATGCAAAAAAAAATTGAGACTAAGTGTTTAAATTTTCATTTTATTTTTGAGAATTCTGTAGTTAATTATTCCGATCTTTGGAATTTCTATATGGATTCTAGATTAAGATTTATACAAGATAATGAGTCTTACAAAATAGAAGATCTAATCAAGTCAATGGAATAGACATATGAGTAAAGAAATTAACTTACTAAAATACTACCCAGTTTCAAATAGACCTGTTGAAGAGAGAGGTGAACTAGTTACGGAAAGAGATAGAGCTATAGCTAGAAAATTTGATATTGAGTATTTTGATAAAGATAGATTGACTGGCTATGGTGGCTATTCTTACAACTCAAAGTTTTGGACTGAGACTGTTTCTTATATTAAAGAATATTACGATTTAAGTGACGATTCAAAAATATTAGATGTTGGCTGTGCTAAAGGATTTATGATGCATGACCTTTCTCTGATTCTTCCTGAAGCAGAAATATCGGGCGTGGACATTTCAAATTATGCTATAAGCAATTCTATAGATTCTATGAAAGATAAAATTTCTTATGCTAATGCTAATAACCTTCCATTTGATGATAATTATTTTGATTTAGTCATCTCAATTAACACTATTCATAATCTACCTTTAATTGACTGCAAGGAAGCTTTAAGAGAAATTTCTAGAGTTTCTAAGAAAGATTCTTTTATTATGAATGATGCTTGGGAAGATCAAGCAGGAAAAGAGTCTATGCTCAAATGGAATTTAACAGCTTTGACTTACATGAGTACCGAGGATTGGAAAAAATTATTTCAAGAAGTTGGATACGAAGGAGATTATTACTGGTTTTTCGCTTGATTTAATCTTTTTAGTAAAATTCAAATATATTATCCCATGAGCAACAAAAAAAAATATATGAGAGGAGCTGTTCTTTTTAATTCAGGAGAGCCGCTAAAGATTATGGATAATATAGAAATTCCAGAGTTACAAAAGGGACAAGTGCTTGTAAAAAATGCTTATAGTGGAATTTGTAGAAGCCAACTTATGGAAGTGAGAGGATTAAGAGGAGATGATAAATTTTTACCTCATCTATCTGGTCATGAAGGTTGCGGCCAAGTAATTGAAGTAGGTCAATCTGTTAGAAAAGTTAAAAAAGGAGATTGGGTAATTCTTGGATGGATAAAGTCTTCTGGTCTAGATGTGCCCGGACCAACATATAAATGTGGAGATACGATTATAAACTCTGGTCCAGTTACTACCTTTAGCGAGTTTTCTATAGTTTCAGAAAATAGAATTGTAAATCTGCCTGAGGGAGTTCCAAAAGACATCGGTGTTTTATTTGGATGTGCTTTACCAACAGGAGCCGGTTTAGTACTTAACGAGATTCACCCCAAAAAAAAATCAAGCATGGCCATTGTTGGATTAGGAGGAGTAGGGTTGAGTGCTTTGATGTCTATTAAAACTTTAGATTGTGATCCTGTAATAGCAATAGATATATCAAATGATAAACTTGATATGGCAAGAAGATTTGGAGCGACACATACTATTAACTCTTCTGAAAATGATGTTATTTCTGTTGTTATGGATATAACCAAAGGGAAAGGAGTAGATCATAGTATAGAGGCAGCCGGACATACTGCTACCATTGAGTTGGCGTTTGAGATTTTAAATAAATCATCGGGCCAATGTGTTTTCGCATCTCATCCTCCTGAAGGAGATAAAATATCATTAAATCCCCATCATCTTATTAGCGGTAGAAGTATTAAAGGTTCTTGGGGTGGTGAATCGAAACCTGATGTAGACATACCAAAATTAGCTAAATTTTATAAAAAAGGGTTGTTACCATTAGAGACTTTGGTCAAGAAAAAATATTCTTTAGATGAAATTAACCAAGCTTTAGATGATCTCGAAAATTTTAAAGTATATAGGCCTATAATATCTTTCTAAAAAAATGAATAAAAAAAATAAGAAAGTGAAGAAAAAGGTAGTATTTGTATCTGGCCATTTTAATGTCATCCATCCAGGACACCTCAGAGTGTTTAGATTTGCTAAAGAGCACGGAGATTATCTAGTGGTTGGTTTAGAAACAGACCTTGTAGCAGGAAAAGACGCTTATGTTCCAGAAAAAATGAGACTAGAGGGACTAACAACAAATAGTTTCGTTGATGAAGTAATAATGGTGGATAAGCCTATTGAAGAATGCATCAAAGAATTAAAACCAGATGTAGTGGTCAAAGGTAAGGAATTTGAATTAAGAGAGAATCCTGAAAAAGATGTTCTAGAAACTTATGGAGGAAAACTTTTATTTAGTTCTGGAGATACTGTTTTTTCTTCGATTGATCTATTAAGAAAAGAAGTAAGTGAGTCCAATTCTGCACTTTCTATTCCTGAAGGTTATTTATCAAGACATTCTTTAGAAAAAAATAAACTTATAAAAATTATAAATAATTTTAAAGGAAAAAAAGTCTGTGTAGTTGGGGATTTGATTGTAGATGAATATATAACTTGTGATGCATTAGGTATGTCACAGGAGGAACCTACTTTAGTAGTAACTCCAATAGATTCAACAAGATTTATAGGCGGAGCAGGAATAGTAGCTGCACATGCTTCTGGTTTAGGGTCTAACGTAACTCTTTTAACTTTAAGAGGAGATGATGAAGTTGGTCAATATGCTGAAAATTTACTAAGTGATTTAGGAGTAAATACAAATTTTGTAATAGATGAAAATAGACCTACAACCTTGAAACAAAGGTTCAGAAGCAAAGGAAAAAGTTTATTGAGAGTCAGTCATCTACGTCAGTCCTCAATAAATAAGACTTTGCAGGAATCTATAATAAAAAATATTAGCTCTATTGTAGGCAACTTAGATTTACTTGTTTTTTCTGATTTTAATTATGGGTGCTTGCCTCAAGATATGGTCGATAAGATTATAAAAATGTGTAAGGAAAATAAAGTCATGCTGGCTGCCGATAGCCAGTCTTCATCTCAACAAGGTGATGTGAGCAGATTCCAGGGGATGGATCTTATAACACCTACTGAAAGAGAAGCTAGGTTATGCATAAACAACTATGAAGATGGTCTGGTTATTATTGCGGACAAGTTAAGACAAAGATCTAATTGTAAAAATATTCTTTTAAAGCTTGGTGAAGAAGGCTTAATTATATTAGGCCCAGGTGAAAAGAATTGGTTAACAGATAGAATCGGAGCTGTAAATAATTCTCCTAAAGATGTTTCTGGTGCAGGCGATAGTCTTTTAATTACTTCAATCTTATCTTTATCAGGAGGTGCGAGCATCTGGGAAACTTCTCTATTAGGATCGCTTGCAGCTGGCATTCAAGTTGGACGAGTTGGTAATACACCTATAAAAGCCGAAGAACTAATACTTGAATTAAGTCAGTGAGAGTAATTCTTTTATCTGCTGGTTTAGGTCAACGTTTAAGACCTATAACAAACAATGTCCCTAAATGCTTAGTCGAGATCAAAGGAATACCTTTGTTACAAGTTTGGTTAGATAGATTAACTCAAGAAGATCTTGGTCCTTTTTTAGTCAATACTCATTATTTACATAATCAGGTAAATGATTTCATAGATATTTCTTCCTACAGAGAACATGTAAAGCTCGTTCACGAACCTATTTTATTAGGCACTGCTGGCACTTTACGCAAGAATATTGATTTTTTTGAAGGAGAAGATGGACTGCTAATTCATGCAGATAATTATTGTTTAGCTAACTTCAATGAGTTTATAGAAGCTCATGAAAATAGACCCTCCAATTGTTTGATGACGATGATGACTTTTAGGACAGAAACACCTTCTAGTTGCGGCATTGTAGAATTAGATGAGAATAATGTTGTTGTTGGTTTCCATGAAAAAGTAGATTCACCACCTGACAATTTAGCTAATGGAGCAATTTATATCCTTTCAAAAGAATTAATAGAAATACTTAAAGCAGATGGTTCTATGATAGATTTCAGTAACGAAGTTCTCCCTGACTTAGTTGGAAAAATCTATACTTATGAAACACAAGAAACTTTTATTGATATTGGAACTCCAGATACCTATAAGAAAGCTAATAAATTATAAAGTACTAGAGTATTTCAATTATTAGTTCTTAAGTTAAATGAAAGATACAATTCTAGTAACAACAGCTTTGGAAGAGACTTGGCCTAAGAAAGATGAACAAATTCTTTTTCTAGGTGAATGGTGTTGTTTATATGCAAATAAAGAAAAATGGGAATCTTTAGATTATCAAATCTTAAAATACAGATGGGACGATAGGCAAAAATTACACGATGATTATGTTTATTTGTTAGATGTTTATGAAATTATTTTAAAAGAACTAACAGCTTCCTTAAATAAGTTACATGGAGTTGAGTATTCTATAGATTATTGGAGGATACTTATTGGCCCTTGGCTAATGTCTTTTGTGGCTATTATTTATGAGAGATGGGCAAATTTAGATTCTGTTCTTTCTTCAAACAAAGCTTATAGAACTTATATATTAGATCAGAAAGACGAAAATCTTATACCAAACGACATGTCTGAATTTTCTAGCTTTCAGGAAAATGATGAATGGAATCACTATATTTATAGCAAGATACTAAAAAAATCTTTTGGATCTAATGCTTTGGAGACCATAAACATATCCGATTTAGAAGTTAATATTGATTTTAAGGTTTCGAGCGGACGAAACTTATGGAAAACAATTTTAAGAAGATTTTCAACAATATTTAGGAAAAACAAAGACCATTTTTTATTTGCCTCAAGGCTCAATCTATTTGATTTAGTAAAAGTAAACCTTAATTTACTTCAATTCCCCGTATTCTATGCTTCAAAAGAGCTCAAAAAATTTATCCCAGACTCAAATTTGCGTAAATGGAAATTAATCAATTCTTCTGCAGATTCCAATTTTATCAAGATTCTTAAAGATATTATTCCTCTTCAGATTCCTAAAAGTTATTTGGAAGGTTTTGCGGACCTTAAGAAGATATCAGATGATCTTAGGTGGCCTAGTCAGCCTAAGAGTATTTATACAAGTACTGCTTTCCATGATGATGATGTATTCAAACGGTGGACTGCTGATAAGTGCGAGTTGGGAACACCGCTCTTTATAAGTCAACATGGCGGAAATTATGGCCAAGCAACATTAAGTTTTACTGAATATCATGAATTAAAAATATCTAATTCTTTTCTTTCTTGGGGCTGGTCCCGAAAAGGGGAAGACATCAATCCTATAGGGTCGTACAGGCAAGGAAACAGAAGTAATTCTTATAAAAAAGCTGATGAATTGTTATTAGTTCTCTGCTTGTATCCTAGATATAGTGGTAGTCTTTTGAGCTTGCCAATCTCTTCTCAAGTATTAAGTTACCTAAATCAGCATGTTTTGTTTTGCTCAAATTTGAAAGAACAAATTAAAAAAAATATAACATTAAGGCTATACCCTCATGATTATGGTTGGTCTGTAGAGGATAGGTTTTTAGTAACTTTTCCTGATTTAAATATAGATAAAGGAGAAAGGGATTTCTCTTCAGCTCTAAATGCAGCAAGGTTAGTTGTTGTAGGATGGAACACCACCACCTACTTAGAATCTTTAGCTATGAATAAACCAACTGTTATATTTTGGGATCC
>MDSX01060214.1_pt1 | contig 13194 bp, 9 predicted proteins | sample 811141 | NCBI WGS metagenome assembly MDSX01 (sample SAMN05326642, study PRJNA326480) | marine metagenome | isolation source: seawater | place: Atlantic Ocean: South East | collected 2010
AGGGGTTATGCCAGTCTGGCGACTGAGTATTTAGTGTTAGGCTGCCGGAATTTCATCCGGGCTGTCTCCTTGTTAGTTACGAGGCGGGTAGTTGGATTTTGGAATTATATTATAATTCCGCACACGCGGGTGTTTCTGACCGTTAACCCCAAACTATCCTCCGCGTTCTGACTGTTTGCACGTGCGAAGGTCCGACGGTTTCACTATACGACGCCCCGCGCCTTTTCTCATTACATCTATTCCGTGCAACTTAGACTACAACCCCGGCTCCCCTTTCCCCCAACGCATCCATCACAAGTTGATGCACGACTCGTACGTGGGCACCATGTACTTGATGTTGATGAACGCATCCTCGCCGCCGTACGTCTCGAACAGCTGCAGGGTCTCCAGCACCAGCTCCCCGATGCACGTCCTCTTCCGTTGGCCGTAGTCGATGGAATCGCCCACGTTGACGTTCTTATTCTTGAACAGGTTCAGGATCGGGAGGATCTGCCTGTAATACGGCACGAGCGCCTCGCCCAACATATCGGCGCTCACCACCAGCTTCTGCAGCAGCTGAAGCACGATGCAGACCACCGCGGGATCCCGCGTGTTCAGCGCGGTTTTGATGGGCACGATGAGCTGGGGGATCACGGGCAGGATCTTCTGGCCACCGGCTTTGAGCATGTCCTCCACGCCCTTGACCGCGAGGAACCTGTACGGCTCCTCCTTCTCCCGCACGCCGTCCCAGAAGATGGGCAGGTAGTGGTGGAAATCCAGCGCGTCCACCCGCTCAACCTTCCACGAAATCTCATTCTTGGTGCCCGTGGACACGCTCACTGGCAAATCGCCGCGCTCGTAAACCTTGCGAAAGAGCGAGTTCGGGGGATTATCCCTGGGTTTAAAGGCGCCAGCCTTGGGCGGGCCGATGTCGGGCTTGGCCTTGCGCAGCTCGCCGGATCTGATCCGGGTCCCGTCGCCCTTGCGGAGGAACTCCGACGTGACGCCCTTGTCCGTGGGCCACCTGTGCGTCATAGAGCGAGCCTCGTACTTTGGAACGGGCGCGGTAGTCTTGGGGTGCGCGCCCGCCCTGCGGTGCTGCATCGGGAGGGTCTGGTCGAAGCACTGCGTCGGATCGGGTGGGATGAGGGGTGTACGCGGTGAGTGAGTGAGCGTTTGGGGACGGTTGGATTTCTCCCGATTAGGAAAACCACGAGCGGCGGCAGGGGTGAAACGAGGTTTGAGACGCACCGAGCCGGACTCGATCGGGTTCTTGGAGAGGGACGCGCCCTTGATCTTCACGTCGCAGTATCTGGTATTGGAGGGGCGGCGGGGACGAGGGTCAGCGGACTGAATCCATCGGGGCGGCGCGCGTCGGGCGCTCGGACGAGCCGATGGTCCAAAAAGGGGTTGGCAAATCACAAATTCCGAGACCCGAACTTTTCGGGTCCCCGGGGCGGGAGGAAGCGCGCGCGTTAGCACTCACTGGTTGGTGAAGAGCGCGCCCGCCACGTCGGCGGTCTTGACATCGGCCATGGTGTGCGTATCGGAATCGGATATAGCACTGAAGCGTGTTCCGGCGCCGTCGGCAGTGCGTTTCGGCGCGGGTTGCAAGCAGTCCATATCCGGAACTCGGCGAAAATCGGCCGGGTTTTTGGTTGAGAGCAGTTCAGTTTCGCGCGAACCGAGCTTGGTGACGTTCCAGAAATCAGGGCGCGTCGACGTCGCCATGGCAGCCGTCGCCCGGTATGCCATGGGGCTCTATCCTCGCCCGATGCGCCTCCGCCACCGCGTGTCGACCATGACGCGCGCGGCATCGCGTCCAATCGGCGAAACATCCATGGACGATGACGAACCCGACGTCGTCATCCCGCGGGGCGTCGCTTCAACCAGCACGGATGGCCGTCGCAACGATGAGGCGCGTCTAAGGGCAGGGAGTGCTATCCTCGGAGCGGAGGACCGTCGCAATGATGAGGCGCGTCTAAGGGCAGTGAGTGCTATCCTCGGAGCGGATGGATCCGCTCTCTCTAGACTTCTGAGCTCGCCAGAAGGGAACGCCGTTGCTGCCATGGAGCTCCACGACTTGTCAGGTCGAATGCTTCGATTCCGTTCCGCTCTACCTGTTCCTGACATAGATGTTCAGGCCATGGTGATTGAACAACCCTCGCTCATTGTTCACTTTTCATCTGCCGCCGAGTTGGAGGCTGAAGTGAAGCGCGCGTGGGAAAGCCTTCAAAAAGCCCTCGACCCAAGTCGAGATCTCTGTCATCTCGCCAAAGACTGCCCGTGTGGTTTTGCCGTCGCGCTGTGGCGGTGTGTGGAAATGAACGGAACAGTCGACCTCCAGCTTTTCAACAAACACTTACGTGACTGGCTCCTCGGTGAAGGGCCGTGGCACCACATCTTCAGCGCAAGAATCGGATCAGAATGGGGCTACTTGCAAACCATGGATCAGCATTTAAAAGCCGGGGACGGTCCAGAGATCGGGACGCGACCGGCATTCAACGCAGCCGTCCCCAGGCAGGTCGTGGGTCTTCGCCCCCGCCCGACATATCTGTGATCCGTGACGTACGTCGTCGCGTACGAAACCCCATTCTTTCCGCCTGTACGAACGTACAGTCCGTTGTACCATCATCGCCGCTAGCCTAGCCTAGAACTATTATTTCTCGACGTATTTCAGCCGAGTCGTTTGAACTCGTCCTCGCGCCCGCGGAGCCACGCGGCGAGGTCGTCGTGCCCCTCGAGCCTCGCCATCTCCGCCGGGGTCATCCCGTCGTGGTAGTCCGGTCGCACGTGCTCCGCCCCTAACCCACCGGCCGTCAACAGCCACTCGCACGTCTCCCGCTGACCCTTCACCGCCGCCTTGTGCACGGCGCTGTGACCGTTGTTGTTCAGCAGCGTCATGTCCAACCCGAGTCTGTTCAGCCAATCGCACATCGCCACGTCGCCCGACTGCGCCGCCCACTGCGCCGCGTTGCACCCGAAGCTGTTCAGCGCCCTCCAGTCGCACTTCCCGACGTTGACCAGCCACGCGCACGTATCCAACCTCCCTTGCCAAACCGCCCAATGAAAAGGAGTCGTGCCGTCTTTGGTCGCGGCGTCCACGCTGACGCCGCGCTCGCGCCACAGCCACTCGCACACATCCGTCCGGCCGTTACGCGCGGCCCAGTGCATGGCGTTACGCCCGTCCCTCACCTGCGCCCGACCCGCGGGCACCCCGCACTCATCCACCAGGTACACGCAGACGTCCAGGTGCCCGGAGCCCGCGGCCCAGTGCAGGGCGTCGCTCCCGTGCTTGTCCACTTCCGTCCCCGGATCCATGGATTTGGATTCGACCATGGCGCGCAAGGACGCGAGGTTCCCGTCGCGCGCCGCCGCGAGGCCTGGAGCCAGTTGCGCCGCGTTGGATTTCGCCGAGCGCTTAACCGTCGTTCGAGGGTTCGCGTCGTGTTCGAGTTGTGCAATGGACGTCGCGACCAAAACCATGCGGCTGTCCGCGATTGCCGCCTTGGACGCCTGGTACGTGTTTCCGTGCTTGACCTGCTGGTGCAGCTGCAAGCCTTTGTCCCCTGCGAACATGTACCCGCACTGTCTGCACAGTAACAAGCCCTGTGCGCCGTTCTCGAGCATTCGACGTTTGGTGAGGAGGGATATCGAGCCGACGCCGCCGTCCTTCGTGGACCGAGCCCTCTTCGCCTTCCTCGCCGAGAGCGGCTCGTCGCCGGCTTCCTTCGGCACGGCTGTGCGCGTCGCGTCGGATGGGGGCTCGACGCGAACATCGGTGATGAGCTCGGAGAGCGCGCGCGGGTCCATGGCCTGGATCACGGCGTCCGCGAGCTGCGTCGCGTCGGCGTAGGTTCGATGCCTCGCGACCCCGAAGGATGAGACGACGACGACCTCGATCGCGCCGTCGGGCCGGCGGGACGCGCGCATCGTCCCGGGCTCGTCGGGCGAGGAAGACGTCGACGGCGTCGATGATGTTTCCGCGGTATCGGCGTCGACCGCATCGCGACGGGTCACGGCCTCGAGCTTGCGGAAGACGGTTACCGGCGCGTGGCATTGAAAGTCGCAGCCGCCCGCCGTCGCGCGGGGGGACGCGCGGACGCGCTCCTTGGGCAGCGCGAGGACGGATGACGCGAGCGCGGGGCCGACGATTTCGGAGCACGCGGCGAGGATGAGCGCGGTGAGGCGTTCGGCGACATCGTCAGAGCCGTCGACTCCCATCCCAGTGGCCCCTTCCGGTCACGCGAGTGGGGCGAGACACGAGTCCATCGCCCGCAAAAAGTTCGTTAATCAACGAAACTTCGCGAACTCGGTCTTCACCTCCGCACAGCTCGCGCGCGCCCGAACTGAACCTCGACGGAGACGATGGCCGGCATCGCCGCCGCCGTTGGCATCGCACCGGCTCGTGCGCGCGTCCACGCCCCGACGCGCTCGGCCTCCATAGCGTTCCCCCTCCATAGCGGAGCCATCGGCCAGAGGATGATGCCAGCTGGCAGGACGATCGTCAGCGCGAGCTTCGGCGACCCGGGGTACTGGGACGACGTCGTCTCGCTGATGACCCCCGACGTGAACGTCAACCTCGGGCCCGAGTCCCTCGCCGCGCTCGCCATCGGAGGAGTCCTCGTCCTCGGGCACAGCTGGGAGTCCATCGAGGCGAGCCGGGGCTGGAAGGAAGCGAAGGCCCAGAAGGAAGCCGCGACTTCCACCTCCCCATCCTCGCCTTCCGCCGCTGAAACGACCAAAAAGCCGCGGACCACCGCCGCGGCCAAGCCCATGACCAAGGCGGAGCGCGAAGCGGCCATCGCGGAGGCCAGGGCGGAACGCGCCGCCGAGCTTGACCGACGAAGGCGCGATCCCCTCCCTCCAGTCCCCAAAGCCGAGATTGTCGTGTGCACCAACAACGCTTGCGCCAAGCGTGGAGCCAAGGAGCTCAAGGCTGAGCTCGAGCGGGTGGGTGCGTCGGCCGGTACGGGCAAGTGCACGGTGAAGGGCGCGAGGTGCATGGACGCGTGCGGCGCGGGGTGCGTGGTGAAGGTGAACGGCGCGGGCGGTCTCGAGACTTTCATGCACGTGGGCGCCTCGGAAGCCGCCGCCGTGATGGAGCTGGCCACGGGCGAGCGGGTGACTTCGGAGGCGCCCGCGCGGTGAACGTGAGTCGCTCGCGGCGTTGCAAATGTAACGGTGATGAAATGTACTCCTACATGTTCCGCACGGTGCGACGAAAGTCCCTATCCCGCAGCAGGCAGCAGCAGGCAACGAACAAAAGCACCAGCATGACGGCGACAAACTCGAGAGCCATCGTGAACGCGTCACCGCCCGCCGCCATTCCACGCATGCTCTCCGCCGCCGCGGTGAGCGACCCGAACACCCACGACCGCTTCACCGGGTTCATGTTCACCCGCGGCCGGTTCGAACCGGGCGTCCCACCCTCGCCGTGGCCGTACCGCTCTCGAAGCCCGTACGCCTCCCGTCTCCCCCTTTCGCCCCCCTTCTTATCGTGACCCCCGCCGTGGATCAGCGACGACACCGACGCCAGGCCGTCCGTCAGTCCCTTGCTCAGCATCCCCACGCCCACGTCGGAGCTGGCATCCGCGACAGCCTCCACGTCGTCGTCCGCGTCCGGCCCTCCGTTGAACTCATCGCTCGGCCTGGGCTGGATCTTAGCCAGGCCGAGGGACACGACGCGGCCGTCGGGCGCGATCTTCCAGTCCCCGGCCTCGTCGTGGTTCTTCTCCCGTCCCGGGGACAGCGTGTCGTCCGCGCCGAGCCGTTCCACGTACGTCTCCCCGAAGCAGTGGTGCTTGGGATCCTGAAACGAGTTTTCGTACTTCGTCACCCCCGAGTTTGTGCGGCACCTGTGCTTGCAGTAGTCGAACGGCGGCACCGCGTGATCGTCCTTGCCGGAGAAGCTCTCGCCCCGCGCCGGTTCGCCCTCGAGCTTGGTGATGCCGTTTGGGTCGTGCGTGATGAGCCAGCGGCGCCACATCGCCGGGTGCATCGGGGTGAAGCCGTTCAGGACGATGGGTTCTTTGTCTTCCGAACCCTCCGCGTCGACGATGCGTCGCGCGAGATCGTCGTGGCAGCACACGACGCACGTGGCGTAGGCGTCGCAGCAACCCCTCTCGCTGCAGCTCTCCGCGCACATCTCCTTGGACACCTGGCGTTTGGGCTCGAGGCAACACCCGGTCGCGGCGTCCACCGCGAGCGGCGTGCAGACGCCTCCCGCGGAGTCGGCCGCGAGGTGCCTGTTCTCCATCGCCGTGGCGCAGACGCCCCGGGCGGTCACGGTGATCGAATCGGCAGCGGTGGAGCGCATCGACGGGACGCCGGCCGCGGACACCGTCGATGCCATCGCGACGGTTGTGAGGAATAACGCGAGCATGACGCGGCGGCGCGAACCATGCGTCATCATCATACCGCGCGCACTCTGTGAGGCGCCCATCGCGATTCTCTCGGATAGGCCGCGGCACGGGAGCCGAGCAGCCGGGTGCCAGGTGCGTTTTCCTCCCAGCACCTCGGGTCTCACTCACAAAGACCCGCACGGCTGCCTCGATGCCCCCGGGTCGTAAACCGGCATCCAGCCGCGGCTCCAATGCCCCCATGACGCGCGAGTCCGCGTGCGCCATCCTCGGCGTGCCCCCGCACTGCACCCAGGGCGACGCGAAGCGCGCGTATCACAACCTCGCGCGAGCGTTTCACCCCGATAAAGGGGGCGACGCGGGCAGGTTCCAGGACGTGCAGCGCGCGCACGAGCACCTCGTCGCGGGATGGAGGCGGGACACGGAGGCGCGATCGAAGGTTAGTGAGAGAGCGCGGCACGGCGTCGCGAAGAAGAGCAGCGCGTGGACCGCGAGGTCCGGCAAGGACACGCGCGATGGCGCGCGAGATCCGGACGTCGCCTCGACGTCTGGGGATGCGAAGCACGACGACGCGCCGTCATCCGCGGTCATGCCGGGCGAGAACCTTCGCGCGCTCGGCGACGAGGCCCTCAAGGCCGGTGACTTCGCCCGCGCCGTCGAGTGTTACGGCGCGGCGCTCGCGTACGCCCGCCTCGACGACTACGCCGCCGTCCATCGATCTCGGGCGATCGCGCACTCGGGCCTGGGGAACTGGGCCGAGTGCGCCGCCGACGCGGGACGCGCGTGCGACGCGCGCGGCTTGTGGCTCGAGCCCAGGCTGCTACGGGGTGAGGCCCTGGAGAAGCTGGAGCGATGGACCGCGGCGATCGACTGCTACGAGGCTGCGATGGAGATACACGAGGGCGGCGCGGGGTTTGAAGAAGAGCCTCAGTCTCACGGCGGCGACGGGTCCGGTGTTTCCATCCGGACACGCATCGAGGCGGGGACGGCTCGAGCGAGAACGGCGCTCGCGACGCGTTCGTGCGTCGCGGTGATGCGCGAGCACTCCGCCGCGGTGAGCGTCATCGCGTTCGCGCCGAAGATGGCCAACGTATTGGACGATGAAGGCGGCGTGGACGAACGCGGGCAGTTGCTGGCGTCGGGGTCGCACGACGGCGCGGTGAAGCTGTGGCTCGTGCCGAGCGGCGAACGGGTGCTCACGCTCAAGTGCGTGGATTCCGATGACGGCGGCGGCGCGGATCGGCACCCGGTGACGGATCTCGCGTGGGCGCCGCGTGAGGTGGACGGGTGTTTACGGCTCGTCGCGGCGTCCGTCACCGGCGCGCTGACCCTGTGGCACCTCGCTCGCGTACGTAGGGACGACGGGTGCGGCGTATCGATTGACGTCGCAAAGACTATCCGGGTCTTCGGCCCCGACGGCGGCGTCGCGTCCGTCGCGTTCGACGTCGAGTCACGGCAGCTCGCGATCGGGTCCGACGCCGGCGACGTCACGTTGTGGAGCGCGCGCGACGGTGAGGTGCTGAGGGCGCCGAGGCGGAGGCACAAAAAGGCAATCAACGACCTCGCGTTCCACCCGAGCGGCTGGCAGTTGGTCTCGGGGTCCGCCGACGGCGTCGCGCGCGTCTGGGACCTCGCGGGGATGTCCGGCGCGGACCCGGGCACGTGCCAGCACACGCTCAAGTGGTCGCAAGGCCCCATCACGAACGTGTGCTACACGGCGTGCGGCCGCATGATATGCACCACCTCCTCGACGCACCTCGCCAAAGACGGCGGTGAGTACCGGCTTTTAGTCTGGTCCGCTGTGAGCGGCCGGCTGTGCCAGTGGTTCGACGCGCACAAGGGCCCGGTGACGTCCATGTCCTGGCACCCCGACGCGACCGGCGCGAAGAACACATTGGTCACCGGGTGCGAGGATGGAATCGTACGTATGTGGCACGTGCGGGGCGCGCCGCAGGGAGCCGGTAAACCAACGCACGAGTGCTACAAGTTCCGCGGGGACGATGGCGGGGACGACGGCGCGGGTGAGTGGGGGACACACGCGCGCGATGTGACGGAGGCGAAGCTCCGCTATCGGTTTATGCGTGCGCGGGGCGGGCCGGGAGGGTACCTACCCGCGCTCGGGACGGCGAGGTGTCTGCGTCACAGCCCGGACGGCAGAGCTGTGGGAGCCGCGTTTTTGGACGGAAAAGTTCGCGTCGTCGACTCGTGCACGTTCGATACCAGGTCCGAGTGGACGCTCGAGACGACGGTGAACGCGTGCGACTGGGCGCCGTGTGAGGTAAAGCTGGCGCCCCTGGCGAGGGAGGACGGGGACGATTCGGATTCGGACGACGGTTCCGATTCGGACGACGAGCGCTCAGTCGCCGACGAGGACCCGAAAGTTTCTGAGGACCCGAAAGTTCCCCATTTGCTGCTGGTGACCGGCGGGGACGACGGCGTGGTCCGCGCGTGGCGCGTCCCGGTGAACAAGTGCGCCGAAGATCGGGCCACGTGGTGGGACCGCGAGGTCGGGGTCGTCGACGCCATCGGGCCCGGGGATGAACGCAGGGAGGCCAAGTTGCCGTCCACCACCGTCGCGTTCGCCATGGCCGGCGGAGACATGGAACTCGCCCTCGCCACGGCGTACCAGGCCAGGGGGGAGGATCCGGTGAAAGCCGCTCGCGCCGCGGTGCACCTCGACGAGCTTAAGCGACTGTACGATGAGGTCGAGGACGAGATCGACGAGCTGGTGGACGCGAGGGAGGTCACCGTCGCAGAGAAGTTTCCGGGGATGAAGCCAAAGGCTCGGAGGAGGGTCAACGCCGCTCACGCCGAGGCGATGAGGCCTCTTCGCGAACGCCGCGGCCGGCTGTACAGGATGATCCAGCATCAAGGTTTCGTGGAGAAGGAGGAGCTGGAGAAGGAGGACTACGAGGAGGCGCAGCCGCCCGCGCTCCCGTGGTGACGCGGCGACGGCTGAGACGTTTCGTGAATTCTGTTCCTATTCACATTTTGACAAGCGCCGATTCCCGTCACCTACGCGAACTGCGCCTTGAGCACGATGAGCACCGCGAATAACGACGCGGAGCCGAGGAAACACCCGAGGGTTATGCCCACGAATATGAACTCTTTGCTCTTTCCCCACTTCTCCGACCACTGATTCATGAACCCATCAATCTTCGGCGCGAGCGCTAGCGCCATCCCGGCCCGGGCAAGCTTCGTCACCTGGGACCCCGCCCACACCAGCGCCATGACCTCACCCGCGATCCTCCACGTCGCGGCGATGCCGATGTTCGCGGGCACGGACCGTATGGACCACGCCGTGGTGAATGCGAGGGTGTAGTAGGCGGTGTTGAATATGCCGTACGCGGTGAAGCCCGCGAGGCCGAGCGCCTTGATCTGCGAGGCCATGTCCTTCACCCGCGCGTTGTAGTCGCGCCACCAACCGACGATGCCGCCCGCGGGTTTGTCCGTCTTCGATGCGTCGTCCGATGGTGATGTGGATGATACGGGCTCGTCGGCGCCGTCGGCGGTTCCCGCGCGCGTCCAGAGGCGGTCGCCCCGCGCGTGCACGCGGTGGGTTTGGGACATCCGAGAACGAGGGATGCGCGCGACGCTTGAGACGGGGACCGCATGCGAAGCCGTGACCGCGGAAGGTGCGCGTCGCGCGCGCGCCGGTGAGCTGCGCACGAGCGACGATGCGCACGCAGGTCTGGTCGATATGGCCGTCGTCATCGCCGTGTCACGGAGCTGAGTGCGGTGGCTTGTGTTGTCATCCGACTTTTTTAGCTGAATCGATGTTAACCGAAGCATTAGCTCGGCGGGCGCGTCGGTCCCCCGGGCCTCGAGCCATGACGGAATCGGCGATGGACGCCGAGGTCTTCGGCGCGCCCGCGTGGGTGTGGGCACAGCTGTGCGCCGCCGTCTTCGCCATTTCCACCGCGGGCGTCGCCTTCCAACAGCTAACAAACATCCCGCCGCTGCTCCTCGCCAGCTGGAGGATGCAGGCCACCGCCCTTCTCCTCGCGGTGGGCGCCGTCCGCGAGTGGAGGGTCGCGTCGGACGACCTGCGCGCGCGGTGGTTCAAGACGTGGCCGAGGCTCGGGTTCAGCGGCGCGTGCCTCGGAGCACATTTCGGCGCCTGGGTCGCGGGGCTGCAGACCACAACCTTGGCGCGATCACTGCTCCTCGTCTGCACCACGCCTCTCTTCATCGCGTTCGGCGCACTCGCGCTCTGCCTCCCGAGCTCCACCGGGGAGCTGGCGGGCGCCGCGCTCGGGTTCGTCGGCGTCGCCATGGTCGCCTCCGACCGGCACGACGGCGAACGGGAACGCGCCACGTGGCAAGGGGACACCCTCTCGCTCGGCGCTGCGTTCTACATTGTCGGATACATGCTCGTCGGCGCGGACGTCAGACGGTGGATGCCCCTGTGCATGTACGCTGGACCAGTCACGGCCGTCGCGGCGGTGTGCACGGGGTTGGTGTCGTACCTCACGGAGGAGACGGAGCACGCGGGGGGGATCGTGGGATGGGCGTTCGGTGGCGTGGCGCTCAACTTCTTCGTCACGATGTATCTGGCGGTTGTGCCCGGGCTGGTGGGTCACACGGGGTACAACGCGGTGCTAAAGCACATATCGCCGCTCGTCGTGTCCACATCGCTGACGATGGAGCCGTTCCTTGGAAGCGCGCTGGGATACGCGGTGGGTTTGGCGGACGCGCCGGGGTGGCGAACGGGGCTAGGGGGCGTCGTCATCGTAGCGGCGGTGATCACCGTGATAGTTAGCACTAGCAAATGAAATACAGGGGGACCGGTGTTTTCCCGAACCCAGTTAGAGCCTCTTGGCCATTCGCTTCTTGCGGGTCTGCTCCGCCTGCCCCGCGTCGAACGCGAGGTCCTCACCGTCCTCGCCGTCCGAGCTCCCGTCCACGCTCTCCGTCTCCTGAAGCTGCCGCCTCAGGCTCGAGTTGGTCCGCGCGGGTGCGAAAGCGGCGAGGCCCCTCGGACCCACCCCGCCAACCGAGCGCACAGCCGTCGAGTTCAACTCCACGGCTTCCACGCCGAAAAGTTCCTCATCCTCCCCGTGCCCAACATCCTGGCCGTGATCGGACTCATCCGCGTCCGCCCTGTGCAACGCGCGGGTCGACACGACGGCCTCGCGCTCACCGGAGAGCCTATCGAGTTTGGCGTCCAGTGTTTCGGTATCGTCGCGGGACAACGCGGAGGTGTCCGATCGGCGTAGCTCCTTGAGCCTGACGTCCTCGGCGCCCACCTCGTCGTCGGAGTTCTCGTCGATGAGCTTGACGTTCTGCGCCTTGACGCGCAGCAGGTAGTTCTTGGCGAGGATCTTGTACGCGCGCGGGTACATGTCGATCAGGTCCGCGAAGTCCTCCTTGGCGATGACGGCGAATCGACAGGCGGTTCGAGTAGTGCACGTCTTGTTCCGCCGCTTGAAACCCAGCACGCTGCCTTCGCCGAAGTAGCTCCCGGGCAGCATGATGCGCTCCACCACCTCGTTCGGCAGCCCGCCGGTTTTGAACGTGAACTTTTGCCCCTCGCCAGCCTTGATCACGTTGACCAGGCCTTTCGTCACGAAGTACACGGCGCTGGCGATTTCGCCTCGGCGGTAGACGACGTCGTGCATGGGCCAAAACATCATCGTCATCCGGCTGCAGCACTCGGTGGTGAACAGGACGTCGTCCATCTTGACGAACAGCGGGTTGGACGCCACCAGATCCCTGTACAGCAACGACATCAGCTCCCGGCGCAGGCCGTAGGGCAGGCCGCGTATGACACGCTCGGACTCGAGCTGCGACCCCACGCCCGACAGACGCGCGAATTGGTACACTTTACTCGACAGCGCGTGCGGCACCTTGTTGTCGCGCAGGAAGGACGTGACCAGCGAGAGCTTGGTCTGCATGGCAACCTCCCGGCGCTTCGACGCGCTCATCACCCCCGCGACGCTGCCGATGAGCAGCGAAAAGACAAACCCACCGGCGATCATGCCGACGATGGCGAAGAGCCTCTCCGCGATTGTCGTGGCGCTGATGTCGCCGTAGCCGACGGTGGTCATCGTGGTGAACGCCCAATACATGGCGGCTACGTACCGCGTCCAAACCCCGTGGTCCTCGGGGTTGACGCCGAACTGCGAATATATCCACGTGTCCTCCTCGCCGAGCCGTTCCTTCTCGCTGTCGCTCCACCAGTCCTTCGTGGAGAAGAAGTAGAAGAAGCACCCGAAGACGTGTCCGAGAAAGAGGAGCAATCCGATGAGCGACGCAAAGTCCACCAACGGCAGGTAGTGCACGAAGTTGTGCTCGTACTTCTCCAGCAGCCGCTTTATCCGAAACAGTCTCAACAGCTTCAGTATCCTGACCAGCTTGATGAACTTGAATATCTGGAACGATCCGTCGCCCTCCTTGGTGCACCCTCCTTCGTTGAACGAGCACCAGAACGTGTCGTTTTGAAGCCTCTCCACCGAATCCAGCGGCATACCCGCGGCGACGTCGATCCAGAACCAGCCCTTCGTGTACTGCGCACTGATCGCCGCGAGCTCGAAGACCTCCTCGCCCCTGTCCTCGTCGTAGTAGGACGTTAGGAAGTTGAGCACGATGTCGATCCAGAAGTAGAGGTCGATGAGCAAGTCCACCATGAACCAGACGAACATGGCGGGTTCGTCCAGACCAACCCGAAACGGGACGATGAAGCCGACGTAGAGCAAGATGAAGGCCTGCATGAAGTCCCACCCCTTGCGATAGTCGTTGTTCATGGAGATGACCATGCAGTGGCGCTCGTCCGGGTCCGCGACGCCCGGGGTCTTCGCCGCCTTGACAGCCTCGGACTCGGGGCTAACCCCGTAGAGCCGCCTTCGCATGG
>MDSX01013480.1_pt1 | contig 13192 bp, 7 predicted proteins | sample 811141 | NCBI WGS metagenome assembly MDSX01 (sample SAMN05326642, study PRJNA326480) | marine metagenome | isolation source: seawater | place: Atlantic Ocean: South East | collected 2010
AATGTTACTTCTCCAGTTACATTTCCACCAGCAATTGCTGATAAGTTTGCACCGTCACCTTTAACATATGTAAATACACCACCTGTTCCTGCTACATTACCTGATGTAATGTTTCCAGTAACTGCTAATGCACCTAATGTTCCTACAGATGTAATTGCTGTCTGTGCCGCAGTACCTAATGTACCGTTTAATGTTGTTGCTGTAACAATTGGTGCTGATAAAGTGTCTGTTCCTTTATCAAATGTGAATGTTGCGTCTGCTCCGAAGTCTCCGTCATCATTAAAGATAACTTGAGTGTTTGCACCTGCTGGTTGTTGAAAGTCTAATGGTGCTCCGTTTGCATAATAATAATTGTCTGTTTTAATACCTGCTGTTGCAGTAATATTACCTGTTACATTCAAGTAACCTGTTGTTGAGATGCCTTCAGCATTATCAGTAGATTCAATCATAAAGATGTTTGCTTTACCTGCTGAACTCCATCTTAATGCACCTGCTTCGTTATCTGCTACTTCCCATGTAATTGGGTTTTCGATAGTACCGATACTTCCTTGTACAAGATACAAAGAATAGTTAGAAACACTTGAACCAGAAGCAAGACCGTATAAACCTACGTTCATACCACTAGCATGTACTCCGGCTGTTGTACCTCGTACACCTACTGCCGCTCCAGTATCATTCGTGTCTCCTATGACACCTGAACCATAAACACCAGTACCTTTGTCTGAGCCGTTTGTTGATCCGTATCCGTATACTCCGATACCGTTGATACCTGCTGTTGAGTTTGCTGTTGCTTCACCAACAACACCGATGTTATCGCCTGTTGCTTGACCTGTATTGTCTGCGCCGAATATTGCCGCCGCATTTCCAAAATCTGATGCTGAACCTTCTCCAGCAACTACCCTTGTTAGTGTGCCAACAGAAGTAATATTTGGTTGTGCCGCATCAACTACTGTATTTGCTGTTGATGCATGTGTTGCATTTGCTACAGTACCTGAAATATTTGCGGCTGGTAGTGCTGATAAGCCAGCACCTGAACCTATGAATACGTTACCATGAATGTTACCATATGAATTAACTGAGATTACTTCGTCTGTATTAGTAACATCAGCACCGAAGATAAATTCTCCGCCTGAGTTATCCCAACCCATAAATCCTGTAATTGCACCACCGTCATAATATTGTAGTGCTGAACCGCGATCTTTACCGTCATCTGAAGTAGGAGCCGCTCCGTTTGGGCCACCTCCCATTGTAATAATTGGATCTTCTACATCAAAAGAACTCACGTTAACATATGTTAAATCGCCGTTAACTGTTAAGTTTCCACCAATTACACCGTTTCCAGAAATGTCTAAGTCTTGGCCGCTTAATGAACTAGTTGCATTTAAGTTTCCGGCGTCTGCGTTACCTGTTACTGCTAGTGCTGTTAGGGTGCCAACACTTGTGATATTAGTCTGACCGGCTGTTTGTAATTCACCTGTCAATGCAGATGCAACGACATTAGTTGCTGATAGGGTATCTGTAACTTTGTCAAATGTAAATGTTGAGTCTGCACCAAAATCGCCGTCATCATTAAAGATAACTTGCGTATTTGAACCTGCTGGTTGTTGTAAGTCCCATGCAACTCCGTTAGCATATAAAAGATTATCTGTTAAAACTCTTGTTGCCGCAACGTTTCCTGTTACGGTCATTACATCAGTGGCTTTATCAAACGTAAAGTTTGCATCACCGCCGATTGCACTATCATCATTGAAGAAGACTTGGGTATTAGACCCGCCTACTGTAGGAAACGATTCAACACTTCCTGAACTCTTTTTGACTGACAGTACATCTGAATCACTTAAGAAGATTGTACCTTTTCCCGCAGCCGGGGTGGGGACTGATGCCGCCGTATTTTGTTTTAATATTAACATTTCCTATTACCCTATTATAGTTAAATTTGCCTTTTGAGCATAATTCTATTTATCGTTATTTCCCGTATTGATTTTTAGTCTGGGACATACGTACCCATTAAATTAACACTAGTACTACTGTTGTCAGGTGTTGCTCTTAATAATACATTAGTCCCTGACATCACAGTAGATAATGTAATTAAATCTGCGCCTGTTGTCGATATTGAACCGTATACTGTCATTATCGGAGTCACACCGTCATGTACAAGAAGTACCTCTATTGCTTGATAACCCGTGTTATCCGAAACCTTAATTGTATATTTTGCTGATCTATAAGAAGATGCGGCAAATGTATCAATTGTTGTATTTGCACTCCCTACAGAAACTGCTGTTCTGCTACTATATAAATCGTCAACTGATAAAGTTGTTGAATTTAAATTATCCGCAGACACGTTACCACGTGCTGTTAATGTTTTTCCTGTTCCACAGATTACAACATTAGCATTAAGACCAATGTTAACATCTGTCATAGTTGTTGTAAATATGCCGGCTGTTGTTGTACTTGTGTCTACTGCTATAGTTCCCTGTCCAACTCCTGTACCGAAAAGCATTGTACCAGATGAAGTTGTAAAGTTGTTTCCAGATACGTTACCAGTTGCTGTTACTAAACCACTTGTTTTATTAAGTGTAAATTTGTCTGACCCACCGAATGTAGAACCACCGTCATTAAACTGAATTTCTGTATCTGCTCCGCCCGGATCTTGACCGAAACTAATAGTCGCTCCGTTCGCATAATAATAATTGTCTGTTTTAATACCTAACGGTACGACATTACCTGTCGTAGTTAAAACACCTGTTGATGCCATATTGAATACATCTGCTGTTCCACCAACGCCCATTGTTACTGATGCATCTGTTGAGTCTATTGATACATTAGATGTACCATTGAAGATTGCAGTATGATCGAAATCTGCTGAGCCGTCAAAAATAAACTGACCACCGTCGCCATTAGTCATTATCATAGCGCCGTTTGCGGCTTCTTGTATTAGTCCATCACCAATAAAAATAGATGATCCTGCTAGATATAAATCATTCCAACGTGATGTAGATGAACCTAAATCATATGTAACATTTGCACTAGGAATAATGCTTCCTGTTGGATTAATATTACCTGGTACATCTAAGTTACCAGAATTTATATTAAATGTAAATCCTGTGTTACCATAAAATGTACCTGAATTATCGAAATAAATCTGTGATGATTCTGCATTTTGAGAAACACCTACTTCGATTAGAATACCTTCTACATCTAGTTCACCATCGATTTCTATAGGTTGCGAAAATAGACCCTGAAGATTAGCACCGACTGTATATGATTCAGATGCATTGATGATGTAAGGCATGACTGCGGCTGTGTTTGCCGATAGGCCTGCGTCACCAAACGATAACGCACCAGAGCCATCAGTGATGATTGCTTGATTTGCGGAGCCTCCAGTAATCGTAATATTGCCAATAGCACCTAGATCAGATAGTCCCGTACTAACATCTAAGTTAGTTGGTGTAACGTTACCTACGTTACTGACTATCTCAACGGGCGTTTCGGCTACCGAAAACCCTCCAACTGAGTTAAAGGATCTAATTCCCATTATTAAATAAACCTATATTGTGTTACCCAAACCGTTGAGTTAGTTGATGCTGGTGTTACCAACAACTCTAAGTCACTACCGTTTAAGCCTACTGCTAATACACCAGGTGCTCCTGTTAAGAATGTCTGACCGTATGTAACGAAATCAACTGTTGATCCGTCTGTTACAGTTAGTACTGATGCTACAGAAGTATTTCCTGATGTTGCGTCTATTCCTTTTACTAAAAACTCAATCCCGTTTATTCCTGAAACTGCGAAACTAGCAATTGCTGTTTGTGATGTAGTTGTAGTAGTTACTGTGCCTGCCGCTAATGTTGAAATTTCATTAGCACCAACGTTTACATTTCCTGCTACATTTGCTGTACCACTTACTTCAACACTTGTTAACGTACCTACTGAAGTAATGTTTGGTTGAGCCGCTGTATATACTGTACCTGAGACAAGTGCGTTTGCTACTTGACCTGATACATTTGCACCTGCTACTGCGTTAGCAGTCGCCGCGAATGTAACTTGACCAGTTACGTTTGCACCTGCTACATTAGATAAGCCGCCACCGTCACCAGTGAATACTCCTGTGTTAGCAGTAAATGCGGGTGCTGTTACAGTAGATGTAATATCTGCTGTTCCTTTTACATCGAGTCCACCGTCTGATACGACTATTACGTCAGCAGTTCCGTTAACACCCATTGTGATGTTACCGTCTACTGATGCAATGTCTACATTAGATGTACCATTTGCGATACCTGAAAGACTTAAGCCTGTAATGTTTGCGGCTGGGATATTTGATAGTCCAAAACCGTCACCATTAAAGATACCTGATGTTGAATCAATATTACCTGTTGCACTTACTATGCCTGCTGTAGTTAAGTTGCCACCAATTACGTTACCTGTTACTTCTACAACACCACCTGATGTTAAGTTACCACCTGATACGTTACCTGTTGCACTTACAACACCTGCTGTAGTGATGTTTCCACCAGCAACATTACCTGTTGCTTCAACTACGCCGCCTGTTACTAAGTTACCACTGTTTGTATTACCAGTAACTGCTAATGATGTTAATGTTCCTAAAGATGTTACGTTTGGTTGTGCCGCTGTTGTTAATGAACCTGCGACATCTGTAAATGTACCTGTTGTACCTGCTACGTTTCCACCTGTTATGTTACCTGTTGCACTTACAACACCTGTTGTTGTTAAGTTACCACCTGATACGTTACCTGTTGCAGTTAAACTTGTACCAGTTGCCGCTCCGATATTTGGAGTCGTTAACTGAGCAGAAGTTTTAACAACTACGTTTCCACCTGAGATGTCTGTTGTTAAGTTATCAACGTTAACAGAGAATTCAGTACCAGTTAATGTAAGACCTGCACCTGCTGTGAATGATCCTGCACCTGAGAACTGAACGAAATTAACGTCTGAAGTACCAACTGTTGTTACTGGATCAGTCATTACCCAACCAGTGTCATTGTACTCAGTTCCTTGTTGTACAAATGTAAAGTCACCGCCTGCCATTTCAGTTGGAGTGTCAAAGTCTGATGCTCTTGTTAGAACAGTTGAACTTGTGAATACATAGATACCATTATGTGCTGATGTAGTTTCGTCTTTAATTAAAATCCTGTCATCTGTGCTTAAAGTTACACCATCAATTGCTGTTAATGTTGCTCCAGAAATTGTAAGAGTTGCGCCGACACCTGCTGTGCCGTTATCATATGTTACAGTACCACCTGACATTGTTGCCACAGTATCTGTTGCTGATACAATACAAGGAGCCTGAACTGCAAGACCTTGTGCTACGTCATCTACATATTGTTTTGTTGCCGCATCTGTTGATGCAGTTGGAGTTCCCAATGATTCGATTTTGAAACCACCAACGTGAACTTGTCCAGTTCCTGTAGGTCTGATTTCAACATAGTCATCTGCTGAACCCGCTGTTAATGTTAAGTTACCACTGCCTGCACCTGTTACTTGTGCTGTTACAACTGAACCTAATGTTGCTACACCGTTTGCGTTAACAGTACCAACAATATTTGCGCCTGTGTCAGTAATGACAGCAGTTGTATTTCCTGCTGATACTAAATCAATATTACCATTATTGTTGACAGTAACATTTGATGTACCGTCGATTAATGTACCTGTAAAGAATGATGCTGTTACTAAATTTCCACCGTCTACATTACCAGCAGTTAAGTTGCCAGTAATATCTGCGGCTCCAGCAGTTGTTAAGTTACCACCTGATACATTGCCAGTTGCGGCTACAACACCTACTGTTGTAATATTTCCACCAATTACGTTGCCTGTTACTTCTACAACACCACCTGATGTTAAGTTACCACCTGCTACATTACCAGTTGCGGCTACAACGCCTGCTGTAGTTAAGTTTCCGCCGATTACGTTACCTGTTACTTCTACAACACCACCTGATGTTAAGTTACCACCTGATACGTTACCTGTTGCAGTTACTACGCCTGTTGCAATAACATTGCCGAGGTCTAAATTACCACTTGTCATTACTATGCCAGTGTCAGTAACGTTTGCTGTTAGTCCACCATTGATATTTAATTCAACATTTCCGTCTGCGGCCGGTATGCGAACATTAGATGTTCCGTTTTGAATACCTGTTGTGTCGATACCTGTTAATTGAGAACCATTACCATAAAAATATGATGCTGTAATGTTACCACCAGTGACAACTTGACCTGTGCCATTTGGTGTAAAGATAATGTTAGCATCTGTGTCTTGACCAGTAATAGTCTGATCAGTGATATTTAAGTTGCCGATTTGTGAATCAGGTAAGTTATTAACACCAGTTTTACCAATGTATCTGTAACCTACGATGTAAAGAACTTTACCGCTTGTTAAAGCAGTCGGAATAGTTTCTCCGATAAAGTTAAGAACACCTGATTGATAGTTATAGAAGAACTCACCAGTACCACCTGAACCAGCACCAAAGATTTGAGTACCTGTTGAAGTTGGATCTGCAACTCCTGAATCATCTACATAGACTGATACTGAGTAAGTAGAACCAAATTCTGCTGGAATCCAGTAAGTTAAACTAGTCTTCCATGTAGGGTAAACACCCCCAACTGGTACAGTAGTATTATCTGCTGTACACTCGACTGCACTTGATCCTGTATATGCTTGAACAATACTAGCAACGGCTGCCGCTGTTCCTGGTATCTGATCGGCCTGAGTCCATAGAGTATCACCACGATTAAGTAGTGGACTTGCTATTGCCTCGTTACTAGGGCTTTTGTTAGATTCGGTATCAGTCTTAGTGACACCAAATGCCTGTTTATAAAGTAGGTCAACTTTTTGTGAAATAGGTATACTCATTTTTAGTTACTCGCAGATTCTAGTGATAAGGCTGTTATCGATTGACCGCTAGTTAATGCGATACGAACATAAATTTCATTAGTTGATGTACTAGATGAACTTACCGTACCGAAAGTAGCAGTTGTTGATTTATTTGTTTGAGCAGATCCTGTAGGTATAACGCCGCCTAACGCACACCCGTTTGAACCGTTACCACCTGCGCCTGTATTAGCGCCGGGGACACCTGCTCCCGCATAAGATGTTGACATATCAACCCAACCATTCAATGAAGATGATGAGTCAATTGTTGATCCGGGTACTGCTACCCAACATCCTGCCAACGTTCCAGAAAATTTAACATCGAATTTAGATGTCGATGTTCTTACAAATTTAAATGTAAAATATTGTGTTCCGTTTCTTCCGGCTGACAAGTCAGGTCCTACTGGTAAGTAACCAGAAGAATAATCTGTCTCATCATGGCTTAATACATCACCAACGACTGTTGAGTCATATGTCTCTAATGTTGAAGTTTCACTGTCAAACACAGTTGCACTTGCAGAGAAACTAGGTGTATCAGATGAACCTGGGTTTTCAATACGTTGTGCTAACCCTGATCCTGAACCAATTGTTGAACCGATATATACGTTTGCTTCTTCAATTCTGCTTGAAGAAGATGATGTACCTGTCTTATAAAGTACTGTGCTTCCAGGAGAGAATGATTGTACCCCTGTTGAATAAGAGTTAAAGACAGAAACTGAAGGACCCGATGCACTTGAACCGAACCCTGAAATAATAGAAGAAGTAGATGTTACTGCTTGACTTCCTGATGAAACGTGTAGATCAGCCGCTAGTGGAGTTGTTACTCCAGCAGTTCCATATGTTACACTAGCAGGTGAACTAAATGCACCACCTGATGATCCTGTAACAAACGTATCACTTGTTGGATACATGTTACCTGATAATCTGTTTACGTTAAATGCTACAGCAAAATCATTTGTGTTGTTATAGTGAGGTACAGTTGAACTGTATGTATAACTCGGTGCACCTGGTGCAGTAAATGATGTTGATGTAAATTGAGGTGTACCAGGATTCGATGAATCATAGTACCAAGTTTCTTTGTTTGTAGATGTTGTTGCAGTGTCATCAATTAATACTTCGTTCCATCCGTCTGATACAGTACCTGATGCATCTGCTGTAAAGACTGACCAGAAGCCTGCCGCTACGTTTGAATTTACAGAGTTATAGTCTACGTTATTTGAAATAATCAAGTCAGTATAAGTTCCGTTACCGTCTAAAGAAGTAGTTAAAGTTCTGCTACCTGCGGCTGAACCGTTCTTTTGAACAGAAACTGTTCCGTTATCACCGGGGCCAGTGTTTGTAATAGCATTAACGTTGTATGATGATGCTCTACGTGTTTTAGATACTGTTGTACCTGCTGCCACTGCCGCTGTTCCGCCTGCTGTGTTGTCAGGCTGAGTGAAACTGTCTGCCATTCTGTATGAAGATGTACTTGCAATCGTAATGCTTTGTCCGCCCGGGAAGTTATCTGGGCTTTCAGGAACTAATTTTCCTAATACTTCATTTAACTGTGCAATCGAATTGGAGACCGAAGACCCTGTTGTCAATGATAAAGCATTAGATGTTAATGATCCTTGAGTTGGTGTTCCCAATGCAACATCAATTGCTCCAGTGCTACTAGGAACAGTAACAATACCTGTTACGTTAAGTGTACCACCAAGATTTGCGCCAGTAGCAGTGATATTTGCTACAAGTCCGCCGTCAACATTTAATTCAATGTTGCCATCTGCGGCTGGTATGCGAACATTAGATGTTCCGTTTTGAATACCTGTTGTGTCGATACCTGTTAATTGAGAACCGTCTCCGTAATATTTACCTGTTGTAAGATTAATATTTCCATCAACGTCTAAATTAGCAGTTGCGGTATCAAATGTTAGTTTAGATGATGCGCCAAAGTCTTGGTCATTATTAAACTGTATTTGAGTGTTAGCACCTGCCGGTTCTTGTAAGTCCCAGGGTACGCCGTTTGCGTAGTATAAATTGTCGGTTAATACACCCAATGCCGCAATGTTTGCTGTAAACGTTGCTCCATTAGTTGTTATGTAACCGTTCGATAAAATTATGTTGGCCGGGGTCTCTCCTACTGAAAATCCCGCGACCGAGTTAAATGCTTTGATTGCCATGGTTTGGTCTCCGTAAACTATAATAGTATTTATATTTTAAAGCAGAAATTAACTGCTAACTCATGCTTTTTTTGCCTTTTATTTTTAAATTGTTTTTAAGAAGAATATTCTTCTAATAATATTTTGTAAGAGGTTTCATTTGTAGTTGCAGGTGTAGCATAAAGTACCACTTGAGCATCTCTAAATGCATCTCCCGGAACATAAGTTACTTCAAAATCAGCAAGTAACGATCCAACAGAAATTGTTGCATATTCTGAATAGTTGACTGTTGTTCCGTATACTGCTGTTGTAATTTTTACTGTTTGTCTGGAAGAGTTTGCTGGATCAGTAGCAACAATTGTATAATCTACTGCTGATACTGTAGCGGCTTCTGTTGCACATATTTCAACTGCTGAAGTCGTAGTTGTTACTCCGTTCTTAACTTTAGTAGTTCTGAACGAGTATGCACCCGATCCAACTGTTATATTGTTTGCAACAAACTCACCTGCCATTGTTGCTCTGTTTAATGCACTGTCATAAACAAAGTTAGCAGAACCGCCAAATGTTCCTTGATTATTAAACTGCATTTGCGTGTTGGCTCCACCTGGGGTGCCACCACCACCACCACCTGATTGGATAGTCCAAGAAAGATTTCCTGCGCCATCAGTGGCTAATACATATCCATTTAATCCACCGTCGATATGTAAATTTGCAACTGGAAAATTAATATTAGGTGATGTAATTGCATTTAAATTTGAAGATACTATTACATTACTCAACGTAGTAAAATTAACAGGACCTGAAAACGTTGTATCCTCTGTTACTGATAAATTACTAGTACCTATATTACCTGTTACAGATAATCCGCCTCCGATCTGTAGACCGGTCAATGTTCCTACTGATGTAATATTTGGTTGTGCTGATATTGTTACATTACCTGCATAACTAGCAAAGTTTGCATTTGCTCCTTCTGAGATATCTGCAAACACACCGTTACCGTATAAAACAGTATCAGATGCACCTGTAAGATCGACAACAGAGATATTTCCGATGCCTGTAATATTTGCATACGTAAGGTTAGATATGTTGCCACCTTCACCTGCAATATGAATTGCTGTTAGTAAGTCATCATCTACGTCATAAATGAAACCTGCATCACCAGCAAAAGAACCTGCACTATTAAACTGAACTTGCATGTTGGAGCCGCCTGGGGTACCATTACCGCCGCCGCCTCCACCTGTTTGGGCTGTCCAACTTAGTCCACCTGACCCGTCAGTCTGTAATACATATCCATTGACTCCACCTAATATTGATACAGTTTGTGCATCACCTAACAATGAGTTTCCTGTAACTGTAAAATTTTCTGATATTAGTGTTGCTGTAGTTGTGTCAAACACCAAATTTGGGCTAGCACCAAATTCGCCATTGTTGTTAAATTGGACTTCAGTGTTTGATCCTGCTGGGTCACTTGAAAAAGGCACTCCATTTGCATAGAAGTAATTGTTTGCATAAACACTGTTAGATGTCACGTTACCTTGAGGATAGTTATGATTAGTAACTACATTGCCATTTGCGGCAATGACATCTATCTTAGGTAATCCTACTGAATAACCAGTTAGTGAATTAAATTTGTCTGCGGCCATGTATAAGTTCCATTAGTTATGTACTGTATTTATGCTGATATAATAAAAATGATCTCATAAAAAAGAACCCAATGAATCTTTTTAATAAATAAAATTATGCTTACAAGACAACCAGCAAGACCAAAATGTTCTAATTGTAATATATCTTTTGCTAAACCAAACGGTGTTAGCAAACACGGCTTTCAAAAATGGCACAAATATTGTACAGATTGTGCTAAAGCAATCTATAATAAAAAGATACCAATGAAAAATACTATGTGCATTGAATGTGGTTTTATGCCCGAAGATTTGATTCAGTTAGACATTGCTTACAGAGATTTTAATCCTAATAATAAAGCAAAAGAAAATATATTGACAATCTGTGCTAACTGTAGTAGATTACGCAACAAGAAGTTACGAGAGGGTAAGAAGCAAATGGAAATATCTGTAGACTCTACGATTCGTATTTAATTTCTTCTATCTTATTATACCAGTGATTGTAATAAATTGCAAGGCGCTCTCTGTTATACCCTCTAATTCCTAACAAATCATACATTTCTTTGACCGCATCCAATGTCTCAGATTCTGATTCATACTTTCGCACATCAAATTCATATACGACATTAGGCAATGCTCTCATTTCTTCTATATTGTTTTCATAGTCAACAAGTCTATCATAAAAAACACGGATTTGAGGATCATTTTTTGCTCTTTTTTCAACATACCCATGAGGATGTGTAAACAATATAAGGTTTGCATTCTTCCAAATCTTTTTGATTTCGATAACTTCTGGATTAAAATGTGATGCAATAAAGAATTTGTAATCACTGTTTGATACATCTTTTACATAATCCCAATAAGATATACCTCTCCAAGGATCTATATAATCTTTTTTATCAAAACCAAAAAATTTATTATCTGATATATTAAGGTCAGTCCAATAAACACCTTTTTCTATTTCATCGATTTGACCTAACAAATAATTTAATTTATCATCTGGAGAAAACTCTCCTCTAAGTTGTGCTTCAGTCATTTCTTTGTGACCGAACAAGCCGTGATCAGATAGACTTAGACAATTAGCCATAAACTTACCACCTGAATAATTGTGGTACCAAATTATAGTTAAGTTGTCTGTTTCTAAATTACAATCTTCTGGACGACATCTAGCCATTTAGAGTTCTTCGCCTTCTTCTCCTCTACCATCACCGTGTCCATTTAATCGTGTGAGTTGATCTTGTACTTCTTTATATGAATCTGCTTCCAGTTCACTGACAACAGGTGGTTCGTTAATAGGTTCAATTGTAGGATCGACTTCACCCGGGTTTTCGATTGTTCCTACTTCTCCTACAATTTCATCTGCTGAAATGTTTAAAGGCGCTGTAGTAGATGCTTCTTTCTTTTCATACTCTACATTTTCTGCAAAGTCTTCCCAAAACATCTTCATGTCTTCTTCACCTTCAGCATATTTGTGTTGTGGATCATGCCATCTTCTGTTCATCCAACCTACTTCTGCATAATAAGCCTTTCCAGTGCTATCACAATAATCATATTCACACTCTAGTTCTTTGCCATCATAGTATGCAGAATCAATAAACTCTCCCATATTAGTTTCAACAACACCATATGTAAATTTATATTTGTCAAATGGCTCGCCGTCTGTTTCTACAAACCAGCAACCAAAAGAACCCTTTTCACAACTATGAAAATGAAGGACAGGAACATAGTCATCTTTTTCTTTGTCGATGTCGTCCCAATCAGGTTCACTGTCTTGTGAATATGCTTCTCTACTATATAGACATGCTACTGGCTCAAAATTAGTTTCAGTTTCTGAGTAATCATATTTGTTTTCTTCATTAGTTACTTCAGATACAACAAATCCGCTATCTGCATATGCTGAATTAAGATGTTCAATGTCATCACACTCCCACATATAGTAATCTTCAAATGGAAGCATTCCTTTAAAGTCTTCCTCATCAGCACTCGTACAAGTATTAATAAGTTCCTCTTGATCTTCTTCCAACATTGCTGAAACAAAATCTGCATCGACTGTTCCAATTACTGTTTCTCCGCCGTATCTTCCGGCTTCGATTCTAAAAATTCTTTTTGCCATGTGTTATTCTCCAAACATATCTTTCTATTATACAACCTTTGGTTAGTATTGTCAAGTATTTACTATTAAATTGGGAAGCCAGAAAAAAAGGAAGAGCCTAAAAGACTCTTCCTAAAACTTATAATAAGTTGATTATATAATAATCGGCTTATTGGAAAGTTAAGTTTTGAACTGCGATTTCACCAACGTAGTCAGCCGCGTTACCGAAAGATGATGCAGTGTTAGTTAACTCTACATATCCGTAACGTGTCATAAATGATACGACTGGTTCGAATGTTGATGGATCTAGTACAACACCACTGCTCATTAATGGAATATATGGGCAATAGAAAGCCGCCGCATCAGTTTCAGATGAACCTTTGTATCCAACTAATACTGCTTGAGTATCAGGTGCATAAGAGTCAACGAAAACACGCATAGCGCCGTTCAACGTA
>MDSX01063087.1_pt1 | contig 13191 bp, 12 predicted proteins | sample 811141 | NCBI WGS metagenome assembly MDSX01 (sample SAMN05326642, study PRJNA326480) | marine metagenome | isolation source: seawater | place: Atlantic Ocean: South East | collected 2010
CTATCACCTCCCGCCAAAAAAGAAAACTTTTCATTGCCTTTGCTAGCAGTCTTGAAGGTGAATTGTCTACTCTCAGAATTGTCATCTCTAATTACAAATGCGTATTCCGTATTAGGTTTAAGTCCGGTTAGTCTGGCAAACCTACTTTTGAGATCGAGGAATAAAGTTTTCCTATGAACTTCTTGTTGTAATGGATAGTCTTCTCCATCTTTAAGTTGGGATACTTCTCCATAATGAACTTTAGCTCCTAAGCCATCAATTTTACACCAAGCTATCGTAATGGAAGAGTGTGGGTTTGAATTCCAGATAAGTCGGTATTTATCTGTTTTTGCTAATGCTTTAAAACTAAAGATAAGAACAAAAATAATGAGGTAGAGGGATTTCATGTATGATTTTTTTTGAGGGGTAATTTACCATGATCGCTTTTTATCTTAAGTGCAAGCAATAGACACACAGGAATCATAAAATGAGGCGCTCTATAAAGCATTTCAGGAATCCAAATGTTTAAATTTCCAATAATATCGTAACTATCAAATCGAGACCAAGGCCGAGCCATTGCGGTCAAAGATCCCCAAATAAACATATATAAAAGTCCAATATTTCTAGGAGTTCCTTTACAGAAAATGAGTGCTGCTGATATGAAATCAAGGATTCCTGCAATTACAAGAATTGAATTGGCGAGGGATTCTTGATTAATGCCCAACGAAAGCATAACCATTTCCGTAAAATGACCAGGTCGAGCATGGTCAAAAATTATCATTTCATGTCTGAAATTGATTGCAAATAAACCATGAAATATAAATGCGAAAGCAATACTAACCTTGGCAATAATTAACGATATGCCCTTTATGCTTTTGTCTCTAGCAATGAAAAATATGATCAGAGGCATGCAAAATTGTGAAGCATGTTCAAGAAGGTTTCCTATTCCGACTCTGCTATCGAGATATTTCAATACTGCCAGAAATAAAAGATTCATTGAAATGATAATGTATATGTAATTAAACCATTTTTTTTGTGATCTAATTAGGATGGTGACCGCGAAAAGAATAAATAAAATCCCCTGGGCCTTGATGAGGTTACTGATAGCATCGCCCACTTCCAAAGAAGTAACCCAACTGTTCCAATCTTCTCCGGTGATTGACGTGATTAATCCTGACATTAACTCTTCATCCCACAAAAGTGCCGTCAAAGGCATTTTTCCATTGAGGCATACCCAACCATGACCAATCAACATTATAGCGCAGGAAATCCTGAATACGATTTCGATAGTATTAATTGTAGGGGTGATCTTACTTAAAATTTTTTGCACGGTATTGATTTTTGACCTGTCTCGTAAATGGATGTAATAATTGATTGTGTCAAATGCTAGACACCTGCTTTTTTTCGATAGTGATTGTCCATTTTGTCAATTACAGATAAGGCTTTTATCTAAATTAGATTGGTTTAATAAAGTAGAATTCACTCCATTAAAGGAATTCAGTGAAAGTCTTTCAGGTGTTCATATCGAGGAAAATGAACTAAATCAAGCAATTCACTGCGTTACTCCTGAAAAAACTATTTTTAAAGGGCCTCAAGCTATAAGGTTTTTGGGAATGAGAATGCCGTTATTAATCCCAATGTCTCTATTGATGTGGCTACCGGGCATGATGTTTTTTGCAGAAAAAATCTACAACGCTATCAGTAAAAATCGCTATTTCTTAAGTAAGTTTATTGGGTGTAAAGATTCTTGTGCTGTGGATGATTCTAAAAATTAAAATAAAGAAATATAAAAAAATAAAGGTCTCATTGACGTTAGATCATAAAATATTCATGCTTTAAGCCCCAATGAGTTTTAGATCTATTATAACCCTTACTTGTTTCTTTTTTGTTAACCCTTTATTTGCCAATGAAGTCATTGATAAAAGTTCTATTAAAAAAATATCTAATGTTCTTAAAGAGTCTTTAAAGAGTGCTGGGGATAACTCTAAAGAGTTGCTTAAAGCTATTTCAGAACTAAATGGTGAAAGGGAAGAGGGTTTGGTTTTTTTAATCAAGCACATGCCTGAGAGAGACCTTAAGAATCTTAGTTCAGAGTATTTAATTGAAAATGTAAATTACGCTTTTAAAGCTCGTGAAGAATCAGAATGGGCTAAGTCAGTTCCAAAAGATATTTTCTTAAATGACGTTCTTCCCTATGCGAGCATCAATGAAAGAAGAGATCGATGGAGAATGGATTTTCATGCTCGATTTTCTCCTCTTGTAAAAAAATGTAAAAGTTTAGAAGAGGCAGCGCAGATTCTTAACAAGGAAATGTGGAAAATGATAAATGTTAAGTATCATGCTCGCAAACGTCCTAAGCCCGATCAAAGTCCTTATGAGTCAATAGATGCTGGATTTGCATCATGTACTGGTTTGTCAGTTTTACTTATTGATGCATGTCGATCAGTTGGGGTTCCTGCTCGTTTTGTTGGAACACCGATGTGGTCCAATAAACGCGGTAATCATAGTTGGGTGGAAGTTTGGGATGGTAACAACTGGAAGTTTACTGGTGCATGTGAGTACAGTGCTGCTGGTTTGGGGCATGCTTGGTTTAAGGGGGATGCATCCAAAGCAATAAGGGATGATCCTCGTCATGCTATATATGCTTCTAGCTGGAAAAAAACTGACACAAATTTCCCCCTCATTTGGGATTTGGGAATTAATTACGTTTCCGCCGAAAACGTTACTGACAATTATACAGTCAAGAGCAGTAAGAGAGTATTCATTCAGTTATTTAATAAAAAAGGAGGTGATCGAGTTGCTGCTCCTGTGGAGGTTTGGAAAAATGGATTAAAGTTAGCCGATGGAGAAACTCGCAATGAAAATAATGATACTAACGATATGTTGGCTTTATCCCTCAAAAAAGGGGATGATTATGAACTAAGGATTATCTCTGAAAAATCTGAGTTATTACTTCGGCCTTTTGCGGTGAGTGGAAGAGATGATGAACAAATATTCTTTTATCTTAAAGAGTGAAGCGCATTCTCGAAATATGTTGCACTTCATTGGAAGACGCTAAAATTGCATCTGATAATGGAGCTAACAGAATTGAGTTGTGCGAAGATCTTGAGGTTGGTGGAGTTACACCAAATTTAAAATTATTAGAATCTGTTCTAAACAATATAGCTTTGCCTGTTTTTGTTTTAGTTCGTCCTAGAGGAGGGCATTTTTTTTATAAGGATGATGAATTAGATATAATGCTTGCTTCCATAAAAGATGTAAAAAATCTAGGAGCCAAAGGAATTGTTTCTGGGGCCTTAAATGCAGATAAAACTATTGATTCTGAAGCTACTCTAAAATTAATTAATGCCTCTGGAAAACTGCCCTTTACATTTCACCGAGCCTTTGATGAATGCGAGGAAGTGGAGGCCTCAATGAAATTGTTACGATCTTTAGAAGTTGATCGTATTTTAAGTTCGGCAGGATTAGCCAAAGCGAGTGATGATCCCGAAAAGATTTCAAGAATCGTGAGGTTATCACAACCAAAACCAAGTATAATTTGTTGTGGAGGAATTCGTTCTTCCAACATTAAGAATCTTATAAATATTCCTAAATTAGTTGAATTTCATTCTGCTGCTTCCTCGAACATCAAGGGTGTAGACCCAAAGGAAGTGCATTCAATTCGCAGTCAGATAGATAAAGAGATAGAATTATGAAAATTCTGTTTCTAGAATAAAAATAATTACCTCATTAAAGAATACAGATTAGAAAACAAAATATATGAATCGGCGTCGACTTGGGAATAGTGGTATTACAGTATCAGAGATATGCTTAGGTACAATGACATTTGGCCTGCAGTCTGATGAGAAAGAGTCATTCGCTATAATGGATAAAGCCTTTGAATCTGGGGTGAATTTTATGGATACCGCGGAAATATATCCTGTTCCTCCCTCAGCTCATCATTTTGGAATTACCGAAGAGATTGTTGGAAAATGGATTAAACATAAGGCTAGGGAATCTTTAATTATTGCGACAAAAGTGACTGGCCCTGGTCATGGATGGTTTACTCCTCCTGTTAGAAGTGGAATGACTTCACTTGATCGTCATCACATTCATATGGCTGTTGAGGGGAGTCTCAAAAGGCTGGGTACTGATTATATTGATCTTTATCAGACTCACTGGCCGGATCACGGAATGCATCCTGAGGAAACTCTTACAGCTTTAACTGAATTAGTTGATGAAGGAAAAATTAGAGCTTTTGGATGTTCCAACGAGACCAGTTGGGGATTGATGAAAGGTCTATGGACCTCAGATAAGGGTAATCTAAATAGATACGAAACTGTTCAGAATAATTTTTCGATTTTAAATCGTCGTTGTGAGAGCGAGTTGGCTCAGGTTTGTAGAAAAGAAAACGTGAGCCTTCTTCCTTACTCGCCCTTAGCCGGTGGAGTGCTTTGTGGTAAATATCAGTCCGGAGCGTTGCCGAAAGGGGCTAGATTTACTGATTACCTTTCCAATGGAGGTGATCGACAAAAAAAAATGGCAGCTCGGTTTATTAATCCAAGAACCGTTGAAGTGACTGGGCAACTTATAAAAATTGCAGAAGAACTAGGGATGAGCGTTACGACTCTTGCCACTATTTGGAGTAAGCAGCATGATTTTGTAGCATCAACTATTATTGGAGCATCTGAAGTTTCTCAGCTTAATGAAACATTGGCTGCTGCGGGTAATGATCTTGAACCTGAAATAATTGATCAAATCGATTTATTAGAAGAAAAGTATCCCAGGAGTTTTGGAGAAGATGGGTTGCGTAACCTTTAGAAAGATATTGATTTAAATAAAATAAATCCGCATATTTTATGCCGCGTCTTTCTTAGTTTTCTTTCGAACTACAGGTCCTTTTTTTCCCTCAACGACAGCCCGGTTGATGGTAATTTTCTTGATGTCTTTATTGCTTGGTAATTCATACATTATATCAAGCATGAGTTTTTCAAAAATTGATCGAAGGGCTCTTGCGCCCGTTCCTCTTTTGACCGCCAACTCTGCGAGTGCTTCTAGAGCATCCCTAGACAAACTAAGTTCAGCGCCTTCTAGTGCGATAAGCTTTTGATACTGCTTGACCATTGCATTTTTGGGGTCAGTAAGAATTTTAACTAACTGTTCAGTGCTCAATTCTTCTAAACTCGAGATAATTGGCAAACGTCCTACGAATTCAGGTATAAGACCAAATCCTAATAGGTCTTCTGGCTCTGAAAGTTTTAAGATTTCATTTTTGGTCTGTTTCTCTTCGTTTATTTCACTCTCACTTGTTTTAAATCCCATTACCCCTTTGCCGAGACGTCTTCTTATCATATCTTCGAGACCAACAAATGCTCCGCCACAAATAAAAAGAATTTTTTCTGTATTTACCTGAATGTAATCTTGCTGTGGATGTTTTCTTCCTCCTTGTGGAGGTACATTGCAAACAGTGCCTTCAAGAATTTTTAATAGAGCTTGCTGTACACCCTCACCAGAAACATCACGAGTAATACTGACGTTTTCAGTTTTGCGACCAATTTTATCAATCTCGTCGATATAGATTATTCCGAGTTCAGCTTTACTTACATCGTTGTCTGCCGTTTGAAGAAGTCTCAGAATAATATTCTCAACATCCTCCCCAACATAGCCAGCTTCGGTAAGCGTCGTTGCATCTGCTATGCAGAATGGAACATTAAGAATTTTGGCAAGAGTTCTTGCGAGTAAAGTTTTTCCAGAACCGGTAGGCCCTAGAAGAAGTACATTACTTTTCTCGAGTTCAACCTTGGAAAGTTTGGAGAACTGATTGTTTTTTAAGGCTTTTGATCTTGATTTATCTAGTTCTCCCCGATCATGAAGGATTCGCTTGTAATGGTTATGAACTGCAACAGAAAGAACCTTTTTTGCATGGTCTTGTCCTATCACATATTCGTCTAGTTGCTCACAGATTGTTACAGGATCTGGAACTTTGAGGCTGGAGTTTTGTGCAGAGACATCCTTAATTTCACCGTCAAGTCCTTCAGTCAGTTCTTTATCCAAAATGCTTTTACAAACATTTATGCAGCTATCACAAATATAAACTCCAGGTCCTGCAATGAGCTTACGGACTTCAGAATGGCTCTTTCCACAAAAAGAACACATTGTTAGATTTGAAGCCCTAGCCATAATTAACGTATATTACTTGTTAGTTTTATCACTGATTACTCTTTAGATTTTCCACTGTCTGGTAAATCTTTTTTATTTTCAAGAACGTGATCAACGAGGCCGTAAGCCGCGGCCTCTTTGGCGGTCATCCAGTGATCACGGTCAGCATCTTTTTCAACCTGTTTCTCTGTTTTTCCTGTGTGCTTCGCTAAAATTTTGTTAAGCCTTTTCTTTAAGGAGTACATGTGTTCAACGGTTCGCTCAACATCAGACGCTGTTCCACTCGCTCCACCTGATACTTGATGGATCATGATGTCTGAATTTGGCAGGGCATACCTTTTCCCAGCGGTGCCTGCACTTAGAAGAACGGCGCCCATGCTGGCACACATTCCAATGCAGTATGTGTTAATGTCGCAAGTGACAAATTGCATAGTATCATAAATCGCTAAACCAGCAGAAACAGAACCCCCTGGTGAATTAATATACATATTAATGTCTTTCTGAGGATCTTGCATTTGCAGGAATAGTAGTTGGGCAATTACTGAATTTGAAATTTGATTGTAAGGATCAATTTCACTTCCAATAAAAACTATTCTGTCCTTCAGCAGGCGAGAGTAAATATCGTAAGCTCTTTCAACTCTACCTTCTGATTCTATGACTGTTGGTATAACCATGTTGCGAATTGCTTTAGGGCTGTTTGAATTGATCGATGATGTAGGAAAATCTGACATATAATTTTAAGGGTAATCTTTATTTTTTTGATTAAACCTCAATCACTGCGATAAACAGGATTGCATTAATAGTACAACGTACCTCAAGTTTTGTGGTTTTACAGTTATGTGTTAATTTATTTCTGCTCAAATTCCTCTGGATCAACCTCTTTAATTACCGCAGATTCACGCAAAAAATCTAGTGTTTTCTCAATTTTTAGTCCATTAATGATTCTCCCGAATCCATTTTTCTTTTGCAGTTGTTTGGTTAGATTTTTGACTGAAGTATTTTGTCTAGTTGCTATTTGATCAACGCGATTAAGAACCTCTTCTTGGCTTACTTCTATCTTTTCTTTATCTGCAATCTGCTCGAGAATAAAGCTTGTTTTGACACTGTTATTGGCTTGCTCGCCAGCTGATTCAATAATTTGATCCTGATGTTCAACAAGTTCATCCTCTGAAACTCCTCGTTCAGTATTTGAGGTGAAAATATCATTTACCCTACTTTGGGTTTCTCTCATTACAATTTCTTGAGGCAGTTCAAATTCTAATTCAGAATTTATTTTCGACAGTATTTGGTTGGTGACCATTTCTTGTCTGTATCCTTTGCGCTGTTCTAGCATTTGTTCTTTGAGGGTCTCTTTCAATTGATCTAGAGTTTTTCCAGGTTCAATTTTTTCTGCAAACTCATCATTGAGTTCTGGTAATTTCTGTTCTTTGATACCCACGATTTCAATCTCATAATCTAGGCTTTGTCCTCTAAGTTCTTCAGCATCGTAATCATCGGGAATAGTTATGTTTATGCTCTTCGTATCGTTCTCTTTGAGATCTATTAGGGGTTTACAAAAACCGGGTAGAAAAGAATTATCATCCATCTTTAACCAAAAACCTGTATTTTGTGCCAAAGTTGCTGGAGCTAATGGTAAAACCTCGCCGACCGGTTTGCCTTCTATAGAACCTTTATAATTTATCACTACGAAGTCTCCCATCTTAATTCCACGACTTTCAACATCTTCATAATCGGCAAACCGTTCTCTGATTTGATTTAAAGATTCCTCCAGTTGTTCATCTGAAACATCAATTTTTGGGACGGTTACTTCAATTCCTTTGTAGTCGGTTAGTTCAAAATCAGGAGCCACCACAAGTTCTATAGTTGCCGAATAGGTACCATCACTATTGTGGGATTGATCTCGAATTTCTTTGATGCTCAGGATATCAATATCATTTTCATCATTATTTTTTTGGATAGCTTGTCTAACTATTCGATCCTCAAACTCACTTTCTATTTCTGACTTGAATCTTTTTTCGATTACGTTTGCAGGAGTTTTACCTGGTCTAAAGCCAGGTATTTTAGCCTGTTTTGAAAATAGTTTAATGATCTGCTTTCGTTCTGCTTGAGTGTCCTCGGAAGGAATTTCAATTCTAATTAACGCTTTGCAGTCTGGTAATTTTTCGAGGTTAATAATCATCGGGCGGGAAGTCTAAGGAGAATTTTGAAAATCGCAATAAACAAAGGCTTTTTTTGCATAAAACTTATTAGCCAATAATATGCCATTTTAAAGTAATGGCATGTACTAGTTTTATAAAATAAAGCGTAATCTAAACGTATATGTTTATACTAAAACAAATAAATGATTATTTATTTATTTTAGTGAGATTATTTAGAATGCGTAATTTCATATAATTTTTCATTGATCACAATTTGAAGATTTGTTCCGACTGAGAGCCATTTAGCATTTTCTGGGGCCTGATATAGAAGCTTAAAATATGAATCTGATCCGAATTTTATTTTTATTAATTCCCTATAAGACTCATCAGATGCCAATGAATCTATCCAACCAGAGGCATTTTGGAAAAAGGTTTTCCCTGCAATTCTTCTAGTCGCTTGTTGTTTGAAATCATGGTTTGTGTTGCCGTACTGAGATTCATTGTAAGCATCTCTAAATGCTCCTGATTGGTTTGCTGACTTAAGTTCATTGCTTGCTCTTGATGCTGCGACGGCTGAGTCCCCACTTTCATTTTTGCTAAAGCCTAAAAAACTCTCGGCTTCGATTTTTCTTCTCATTAATCTGGCTTCCTGAATTGTTATGTTATTACTTTTAGGTGTGACTTGTCGGTTTCCAATCGATTGACGTGATATTGGGATGCCTCTTGATTCTTCATCCTCTAGTATAAGATAGCTAGTATATGGCGTGACTATTCCCCACTTTCTGGCAAGCTTGACTACACTATCTTTTAATTCTTCACTTTCTCCGTGCAAACGTATTTCTTCTAACAAGTAACCAACTTTACGGGTTGCCCATAACCGGGCTATAAACCCATTATCTTTATTTGAATTAATTTTTTCGCCAAGATTAAACTTAACTTGTCTACCTGCCATGTTTCCCTGCATGAAAGCTTTAAAATTATTTTCATTCTTTTGATGAATTTTATAGCGCCCTAATATAACAAGTTGATCTCCTCTAAATAGGTCTGGTAAATCTTTTGGGTATTTTTCTGAAAGGCGAACAGTTGACTCATTCTGAATAGAAATATTTGTCATCACTGGTTGAGCTACCTTTGAGTAAAAGCGAGATATTTTTAATTCTATGTTTTCCTCTGGTAGAACGTATTCTGTTGATGCTTTTGTTTTTTGAGATATTAAATCAAGAAGCTTGGTATTAACATCGGTTCCAATGCCAAAAGAAAAAATCCTCGTATTTTTTTTGATCGGTTGATGTGTTTTAGTGATTCGGGCAATAATTTCATCAGTTCTTGTTTCGCCTATTGTAGGTCGACCATCGGTAATAAAGATTATTTGTCTGGGTCTTTTTGAGTCTTTTACGTTTTTAAATGTTGAAGTTTTAATGGCCTCAAGGAGAGCTTCTTCTATTGCCGTTCCACCTCCTGCTTCTATGTTTTGTATAAAGTCCTTGGCTAAATTAAGATTCTTTTTATTGGCAGATTTTAGGTTACCGAACAGTGATTCGGTTTCGGTTGAGTATCTTATGATTTCAAATTGATCACCCTTGTTAAGGCTTTTTAGACAGAAGTTGATGGCTGCTTTTGCCTGATCGAGCTTTTTGACTCTCATGGAACCAGAGCTATCTATCACAAATATGACATCCTTTTGAACTAAGGTATTTGATCTCCAATTTCCTGGAGAAATTAACATGGCATAATATCCTGTGTCGTTCCCTTTTTCTTTGTGGGTGATGAAATCAAACCCAATTAATGATTCGTTATCCTGATGTGTCGAGAAGAGTATTTCAAAATTGGTTTCAGGTAATATGCCCTTTTCTTTATATGATAATACTGCCCTTTTTTTTCCTTCGCGTTGGATGTCAATTTTATGACTTGGTGAATAGATAGATTTGAGTTCATTTTCAGAATCAATTGAAATCTTTAATGCGACTTCTTCGACTGGCTTAGTAAGAAATTTTTCCGCTCTCAAAGGAAACTTGTATGCACACATCCGCCCATCTTTTTTGAGCAATTCTTTATATTTAATTTTAATCTTTTTTTCTTTTCTGGGTTCAATAGGGAAAAGGTGAATTTTAAAGATTGCCTTATCTGAATATTCCATCAGCGCTGGGTCTTTCGATTCTCTGACTATCTTCTCATAAATTTCTTTGGCTTTTTTAGCGTTGAGTATTTCTCCTTTTGTCATTTTGCCATTGATCTCCATTTGAAAGGATTCTATTTCCGCATTTTCAGGAATTGGAAATATATAAGTCCCTTCAATTCTTCTATTTGAAGGATTATAAAAAGTCTGCTCTAGAGTGGTTTGGGCAACTTGATCCCTAATTTTTGCAGCAACCTTAACTTCCTTCAATTCCAATGGTAAAAATCTATGTATTGGCCTAGGAGGTACTGGGTGAGGAGGAAATGGAGGATGTGGCGGTCTTGGTGGATGTATATGGGGTTTTTCAACTATGTAAAACCCATGTGAATGCACGTCTTCTTTGGTAGTAAATAAAACCGATGTTATGCAAATTATGAGAAGTAATGCCTTTATAAAATGATTAGTGATCATACTAATAATGGAACGTGTAAGTCTTCCAGTTTATTAGATTTTTTGTTCGATTTTAGTTAATCGTCATATGAGGGAGGTCTAATTTTCAGATCCTCAGGAAAAGTAACTTTCGGATTTGCCCATTCATTATGTACAATTTTAATTGGTTTTCCATAATGCATTACGGCGGAAACTTCATCAGTCACATCAATGCCTTCTTTGAGAATTTCTGAGTAGGCTTTGGTTATAATATCTCGACTAAAGATTTGAGGTGTCTCCATTGCCCAGAGTCCTTCGCGTGAAATGCTTCCGGTAACAATTGCGTTGTTATCACATTTTTTGATTGTATCAGTTACTGGTCTTCCGCTTGCAGCTGCTCCAAACTTTTCCGCTTGCTCTAGTACTTTAATTATTTGCAGAGGATTTATCCATGGTCTTGCACCATCGTGTATGGCAACAAAATCACAATTTTGGTTTATCTTATTTAATCCATTGGCAACAGAGTTCTTTCTAGTTGTGCCACCGGGTACAATTTTTATTTCAGTATTTGTTTTAATTTTGTTAACTAGATCTCTTAATTGTGGTGCTGTATTTTCATTGATAACAATTATTAAATTCTTAATGAAGGGGCACTTTAAAAATGCTTGAATCGAATGTTCAATGACAGATCTTTCTCCGATTTTGGCGAAGGTCTTATCAAACCCCATTCTAATGCTTGAACCTCCAGCAACTAAGATCGCTGAAACGTTTATGTCTGCCTCTTTTTTCACTCAAGTTAAGCGGTCCATAACTCCGGATGATAGTGTTTTATTATCTACCCGTCCTTCAGTTTTGCTTTGGAGTAATTTCATAACTTCCCCCATGTCTTTTCTTGAGCTGGCTCCTACTTCCTGGATGGTATCTTCAATTAATGTTGAGATTTCATTTTCACTCAATGCAGTAGGTAAATATTCTTCTAAGATGTCTGCTTCCAGTTTTTCCTGTTCTGCGAGTTCGTTTCTTCCGGCTGCTTCAAATTTTTCTATGGAATCTTGTCTCTGTTTAATAGCGGTACGTACTACTCCAATGTCCTCGCTGGCTTCGAGTTCACCGTCAGCCCCATATTTTTCAATAGTATAATTTGTGAGTGCGGTTTTAAGAGATCTCAGAACGGCAAGCTTTGTTGAGTCTTTAGCCCTCATGGCATCTTTTATGTCGGAAGTAATTTTTTCAGATAATGACATTAGTTAAGTTTCTTCTTTATTATTTGATGTCTATTAATAATTAATAATTAACGTGATAGCAAATAAGTCTTTTTTTATAAGACATTCGTTGATTGTTTGTTTAATTGCATTTTGAATCGATGAGTAAAAGTGAATCCCACAGTCCGGCCACATTATTTGGAACTGTATTTTTTGGGCTTTCTATTGTCTTTCTCGGCTTAATTTTCGTTTATGTTCTTTTAGTTGCTTATTCTAGAGCCAAAGAGACAAGATCTTGGGATAAAGTGCCTGCTAAGATTCTAAAGGTGGAAATCTTTGAGTCTAGGCCTACGCCAAATAGTCCAGTTCAATTCACTCCTGTGGTGGAATATGAGTACCGCTACAAAAATACAAACTATCTAGGAACATCGATCAAAAGAGTAAACGGACCAAGTTCTGATAGAGGTAGGGCAGAAAAAAAAATTAAACCATATTCGAAAAATGAAGAAGTTAATTGTTGGGTCAATCCCAATGATCCTAATCAGGTTTTATTAAAACATGGAACGTTAGCACCTCTTTATACTATTTGGTTTCCTGGCCTTTTTGTAATAGCCGGACTTGGTATTATTGTTAATGCAGTAAAGCGTTTTACTGCTTCAAGGAAGGCAGAATAATCAAGTTCTTTACATTTGGTGGTTTAGAAGTGTTATTCTATTACCAAATATGAAGGTTTGTTTTTTAAGATCAGCCTACGAGATTTTCTATTCCCACTTTTTTGTAATTTTATTAATTACATCTACAGCGTTTATATTGGGTTGTTCAGATCAAAAAGAACCTTCTGTATCAGGTGAAGAAAAAAATAACAGTGTCATTAGAGGTATGATTGTCGCCCCTGGGCTCAATGATCGTAAGGTGATAGCTCCTCTTGAAGATGCTTGGAAAAGAATTGATCCAAAAGAAGATGGTTGGGACTCTGAAGTACTCAATGAGGTGGCCACCAAAAAATTGAAGGCATTATCAGAAATTATTTTGAAGAAAACTATAATTAAGGAAAAGGATCTAGAGGAAATAGAAAGTGATGAATACAAGGGAAGTAAATTGAGGCCTGAACTCCTAAATGAAATCTATAAAAATGAAGAATTTATTGTTAAACGAGGTCTGCCTGACAATAGCTCCAGATTATCATTGA
>MDSX01008957.1_pt1 | contig 13172 bp, 13 predicted proteins | sample 811141 | NCBI WGS metagenome assembly MDSX01 (sample SAMN05326642, study PRJNA326480) | marine metagenome | isolation source: seawater | place: Atlantic Ocean: South East | collected 2010
GAATGAGCCTATTGATACTTTGCGGTTTCCCTGCTCCTAAATTATAAACTTCACCAACTCTTTTTGCTTTTGCTACCTTTAGAAAAGCTTTAGCGATGTCGGATACATAGAGAAAGTCCCGGCTTTGAGAACCATCTCCAACTACTGTAAATGGTTTTCCTTCTAATTTTTGCTTGAGAAAAACACCAAAAACTGCACCATATGCACCTGTTGTGCGTGCTCGTTCGCCATACGCATTAAAAATCCGAATACTGTTAACTGGCAAGTTGTATATCTTCTGCCAATGAAGAGCTGCCATTTCTCCTTGATACTTACTTAATGCATAAGGATAGCATGGATCTATTTTATGCTCTTCAGAGGTTGGTGTTTCTGCTAATCCATAGCAGGAGGAAGACGCGGCATAAACAAATTTATTAATGTTAGCCGCACGCGCGCCTTCAAGCATTTGAACAGTTCCTTGAATATTAGTGGACATGTAGTCGGTTGGGTCATCAATGGAAGGTACGATATCTCCTTTACCAGCAAAATGGAATAATAGGTCACTATCTTTGAACAGAGAATGGTTATGATCGATATTGCATATATCAGCTTCCTCGATTGTAAATTTTGGATTATTTTTGTGTTGCTTCAGGTTTTTAAGATATCCTCCGCTAAGATTATCGATCACCCTCACCTCGTAGTTATTATCTACTAGGAGATCTGCCATATGGGATCCAATAAACCCAGCTCCACCGGTGACAATAGCTACTGATGTTTTACTCATGTAGCATTTACGGCTTTCATTTGGCGAACATTGAAATATCGATCGTCATCAAAACTAGATGGTAATTTATTAGTTTTGAAAGCATTACAGAGTTCTCTAACAGCATCCTCAACCGTATATTGTGCCTCAAAACCGATCACAGTTTTTATCTTTTCTGAATTTATATGATATGATCTTAGATCATTACTTACACTTTGTTCTATTGAAATTTCTGCTTCTTTTGGGGTTTCTTGCTCTACAATTTTTTTCACTAAAAGAGCAATATTCATAACAGACATATTTTGATAACCAACATTAAATGTTTGCCCGGAAATTTTATCATTAGTTTCCGTAAGGAGCTTCACATATAAGTCGCACATGTCTTGTATGTGAAGATTTGGCCGGAGTTGACTGCCTCCAAAAACATTTATCTTCCTGCGATTTATTGCCCAGTTTGTAAGTATGTTTACAGTTAGATCTAATCTTTGTCTGGGCGAATACCCACAGAGTGTTGCAGGTCGAATAGCGACACAGACAAAGTCCGCAGTCTGATGCTTAAAAAGTAATGGTTCACAGAGGCCTTTATATTTATTGTATAAAGTCAAAGGCAGAAGTGGGTGGTTCTCTGTAACGTTTTTCTCTGTGGAGACACCATAAACGGAACTAGATGATGCATAAATGAAGCGTTTAACGCCAGCTTCTTTTGCCAATATGACAAGTGGTTCAAAAGAATCAAAATTGATTGTTCGGCTTAAAGACTCATTCAACTCAAAACTAGCATCGTTAGAGATACAGCCTAAATGAATCACAGTCTCCACGTCTTTGAAATGCATTCTATAATCTTTAATTCTACGCAAATCGGCTGTTAAAATTTTTAAATTTGAGTTACTTGAAGGTAAACAATCTTGTCCATAAAACATCTTATCCAATATTGTGACGTGATACCCTAGTTTTAAAAGTTGTGGCGTCAATCGGCTTCCTACATAACCGGCTCCGCCTGTAATTAAAACTTTTTTCATAGTGGTCTCTCTGCAGACTTGTGTGGTATTTATTCTAGGGAGTTAAGTTAAAATTGAATGCTGGTTTTAGTTGTTAAATAAGTATATTTTTTTACTAATTCTTCATAGACAGGTCTCTTGAAATCAACAACAAGTGGAACGATGCAGTCTAATTTAGACCATTTCCACTCGCTAAACTCAGCGTAGGTAGTGCCTAAATTAATCTCATCATCAGACCCCACAAAACGCATAGCGAACCAAAGTTGTTGTTGTCCTTTATAATATTTTGAAAAATTTCGATTAATTAGCGTTGATGGATAATCGTAAAATAACCATTCCTTCATAAAATCTATCACTTCAACTGTTTCTATTCCAGTTTCTTCCTTAAGTTCTCTGAGGGCAGCTGTCTTGGGGTTTTCATTATGATCAATACCGCCTTGTGGCATTTGCCAAGATGCAGGTGTTACGTCATTTCGTTTTCCAAGGAATACAAGGCCATCCTTGTTGAACAACATAATACCAACACAAGGCCGGTATAAAGAATTTTTCAAATTAGAGTTTTGTATATTGGTTTTCATCTTTGACTTTGTTTATCGGCTATTGCAGAAACAGGGGCTAACGCGATGCCTTTTGCTTTCAATCCTTTTATCCAATTATTTAAAAGCTCTAAGGTGATCGGAATGGGCTGTGCAATCGCTAAAGCAAACTTCGTTTTTTTAGCTATTATTTCGAGCTCTTTAAGTTTGGTGTTAATATTTCCTGCGGATGGATTTTTATCGATGAAGATATTATTAAATGCTCTCGGTAGTTGAATTGACGAGGAGAGTTCGGGCCCAACACTGCGTGATGTAGATCTACTATCAACATATAAAAGGCCACGCGCTTTAATACTTTTTAATACGGGAAGTAATACTTCTGAGCTTAATGTAAATTTACTACCATGTGTGGCTAGTAATCCAACAAAGCCACCAGCTTGTACCATAATGTGTTCCAAGCGATTTAAATTTTCAACTTCACTCAGGGTTGTTAGAAGAGTATCCCGACCAGGATCATTTTGCGGGAACTCGATGGGTTCCATAGGCAAGTCAATCAGGACTTCAAAGCCATTTTGGCGCGCGTCCCTTACCCAATTCTTAAGTTTGGGAGCTATATGGGAAAAAGAAAGTGTAACATTTTTGGGCATCATTTTTAGAGCTGTAGCTGTATATGTTGAGGATAGCCCCAAGTTACTAATAATGATAGCAATTCGTGGTTTTCGATCAGAACGTTTAAAATTTCGTGAATATTCTATCCATGGTAAGCGGCCGTCGGAAGCTATAACAGGTAGAATTCCATTTTCTGTTTCTTCTGAAACGTGCGGATAAACAATACCTTGCATGAGATCATTATCATCCATTTTTTCAGGATTATTATCTGATGTGGAGCCAATTTTTTCTTCTTGTTTTTTTCCTTGAGTAGCTTGATCTTGCTCTATCTTACCTGATGCCCTACTGGTATTTTTTAGTGCGCCCTCTTCTTCCCCCAAGATATCAACTTTTAACTGAGGTGTTAGTTCTGATCGTTGGGTAATTGTTTTCTCAGAGTTTACCAGTATCCAACCGCTAGTAGTACCACTTAATATGAGAATCACCGTAGTAAGTGAATAGAGTAGCATTTTTTTTATTGACAAATGCGATGTCAAATTTCGATAACTTTTAAATAAAGGATGGGAGCTTATAATCCCATCTGATAGCGAATTCTCTCGCACATCGGCCCTGTTGACCTCCTCTTCTTGTTCCTTTGCAGGTTTTTTGAAGAGGTCCTTGAGCCTTGTTATGAAGCTAATTAACTTCAATTAACCAAGCGTTTTTTTAATAGTGCCAGACCTTCTAGAAGATCAACAGCGCGCGCAAGTTGATAGTCAGTTTCAGCTTTCAACTTAGCTGACGGACGGCCTTTTATTTTTTCTTTTATATCTTTCTCCTCTGTATCAGTATTTTCTAACGCTCCGCGTAAATCGGATTCTCTTCTTCGGAGAGATTTTTCATTTTTTTTAATTTTTGCTGCAGCTACGATTATATCCGGTGATATCCCAGTCTTCTGGATAGATTTTCCAGAAGGTGTGTAATATCGAGATGTGGTAAGGCGCATTGCAACATTTCCAGATAGTGGTACTATTGTTTGCACTGAACCTTTTCCAAAAGACTGTGTTCCCAGTATTATGGCTCGCTTATGATCTTGGAGGGCTCCTGCAACGATTTCTGATGCTGAAGCAGAACCTGTATTTATGAGAACAATTAAAGGAAGACCTTCAGCTAAATCTCCCGGTTTTGCATGTATTCGAGACGCTTTATCAGGATCACGTCCCCTGGTAGAAACAATTTCACCATAGTCAAGAAATGTGTCGCTAACACTTATAGCTTGGTTCAAAAGGCCACCAGGGTTATTTCGTAAATCAATTACTAAACCCACTAGCTTTTTACCAAGTGTATTTTTCAAATCGTCTAGGGCCTTTATAAGTCCCGGGGTTGTTTGAGCATTGAAAGTTGTTATCCTGATATATCCAATGTTCCCTATGGCCTCGGAACGAACAGATCGTATTTTGATTACAGCACGTTTTATTATCAATTTGAATGGGTCTGCTCCCTCTCTACGAATCCCAAGTGTAATTTCCTCATTTACAGGACCTCTCATTTTATCAACAGCTTGCCTAAGGTTTAAGCCTAATATAGATTTTCCGTTAAGATGAGTGATGAAGTCGCCTGGTTTCAATCCTGCCTTAGCACCTGGTGTGTCATCGATAGGAGACACTACTTTTATCAAACCATTTTCCATAGTGACTTCAATTCCTATGCCGCCAAATTCCCCTTTCGTTTGAACGCGCATATCCTTAAAGTTTTTGGTGTCTAAAAAACTGGAATGAGGATCTAATGATGTCAACATTCCGTTAATAGCGGCTTCTATTAGTTTTTGATCACTAACTTTATCTACATATTCTGCTCGGACACGTTCAAATACATCTCCAAAAAGATTTAATTGGCGGTAGGTTTCGTTAGAAAAACCGTTTGTTGAAGATCCCAATATTGCACTAAGGACGAAGAAATATAGAACGACTTTTTTTAAAAAGTTAATCCAAGTGGTCCGATTATATTGTTCAATCGCAGTTTCATTTATTATCATTATCAAGTCGCATTCCTTATTGGAGATAACCATGCCATTGGGTCAATAGGTTTACCATGTTTTCGCAGTTCAATGTATAGTTTGTAATTTATTTTTAAATCATTTGGGGTGAAGGGATCCATCTTTCCAACGTTCTCTCCACTCAAAACACTCTGACCAGTTTTAACATTGATGCGACCCAAGCCTATTAAAAGGGTCTTGAATCCTTCACCGTGGTCAATAATTATTATTTTTCCATATGCTCTGTATAGACCAGCGTAAAGAATTTTTCCGTCAAATGAAGCAGTCACATTGGCGCTTGGTCTTGTACGTATAGTAATCCCTTTGGTTGTTAATCCCACTGAATCAAGTTTACCAAATTGGGCCACTATTTTGCCCCTAACCGGGTATCTTATATGCGGTTTATTTTTCCGAAATGATCTTGAGGGTATCAAATTATTTTCAGTTATTTGATCTTTTTTATTATAGGTGTTTTTACCTGAGAGGTTGGTTAGGGATTCTATGGACTTTTCTTTTTGAATATTAACTTCTCTAAGGTCTGAGAGGAGGTTTCTCAGGTCCTTGGATAAGTTGATATAGTTATCGTTTTTTCCTAAGAGGCTTCTTTTGTTAGTTAACTTAGCTATTTTTTGATTTACGTTGTCGAGTTTGGCTTTGGTTTTTTCAAGAAGGTCCCATTCTAAATTTATATCATCTTTCAAATTGGTTAAAACTTTTAATTTCATACCCTCATTATTTACGTTTGTTTCGAGCTCTTTTGTCAAAAATTTTATCAGATTAATAGAGCGTGCTGTTGAGAGAAGAGAGCCTTGTCGTGCAATAAGAGACGCAAAGATCGGTTGGGTAGCAATTTTTTGTAGAGTGATCTTGAGGTGTAATTGTCTATCTTGAAGAGTATTTAACCCTTGTTCTAAATTCACCTCTTTTTTTTGAAGACGCTGAATGAATTCTTTAGATTTTATAATTGTTGCTTCGTGCATCTGGACTTGAGTTCTGGAATGCATCAACTCCGCCTTTATCGTCAACAGAGTTTTGGCAATATTGTCCTTGTAGCTACCGTATGAATTTTCAGAAGAGAAAAAAAATATAAAACAGAAGAGAAGTAGAGAAATTTTATAATTATTACTTACACAAAGTGGTCCGTCGTTCATTAATTTCTCGAGGTAACTAACATAGATTGACCGTTCATGGATTGAGGTATTGGAAGTCCTAGTAACTCTAGTAGAGTTGGCGCTACATCAGCTAGTTTTCCATTTTTTAATTCGAATACTTCAGATGATGCGTTTACAAGTACTGTTGGAACTAGGTTCGTCGTATGCGAGGTATGGGTAGTTTGGGTGTTAGTATCGTACATCATTTCGCAATTACCGTGATCGGATGTTAAAAACATTAACCCATCAATTTTTTTTAATTCTTGAACCAAATATCCTATGCATTCATCAACAGTCTCTACAGCTTTTATAGCTGCTTTAAGATCGCCAGTATGACCTACCATGTCGGGGTTCGCGTAGTTGACTACAATGAAATCAAATTTATTTTCCCGGATCGCGTGCACCAATTTTTTGGTCAATATTCTGGCGGACATCTCGGGTTCTAAATCATAAGTTGCCACCTTTGGAGATGGAATGAGAATTCTTTCTTCTCCTAAAAATTTTTCCTCTCTCCCTCCGTTTAAAAAAAATGTGACGTGCGGATATTTTTCAGTCTCCGCTATTCTTAATTGTTTTAATCCTTGTTTTGCAACAATTTCACCAATCGTTTCGTCTAAATTTACTGTTGGGAATAATACGTTGAGGTGTTGATTTAATAACTCTGAGTATGCAACTAATCCTGCTTTGAATGCTAAATTAGGGATTCTTAAACGATTAAAAGAATTAAAATTGGGGTCAACAATAGCTGAAAGTATCTCCCGCGCACGATCGGCCCGGAAATTGCCAAAAAGTAAAGTGTCACCATCGCTAATTCCTTGGTATTCATTATTAATTACTGGCTCCAGGAATTCGTCGGTAATTCCCCGTTTATATTGATTATCAATTTCTTCTATTAAGTTATCGCTGTATTTACCCTCAGCATTGACAATGGCGTTAAAAGCTTTTTGTACCCGGTCCCACCTATTGTCACGGTCCATTGCGTAAAAACGGCCAATGAGGCTAACAATAGGTGCTCGGCCATTTGTATTTTTTATAAAATTATCGATACAGGTTTTGGCAGTTTTGGGTGAGGTATCGCGTCCATCAGAAATTGCGTGTACATACACCTCTGTGCCTGCTGCAACTAAAAAATTAGCCAAGGCCTCTAGGTGTTTTTGATGACTATGAACGCCGCCATCTGATAGCAAACCGATAATGTGGCATTTACCATTAACACTTTGAGATGTTTTTATAAGTTGTTTAAGGGGTTGGTTTTTGGCTAATAGTCCTTTTTCTATAGCTGTATTAATCCGAGGAAGATCCTGCAACACAACCCGGCCCGCTCCTAAATTCATATGACCAACTTCTGAATTACCCATTTGGTCATTTGGTAATCCAACAAATTCTCCAGAGGCATGCATGACTCCATTAGGATATGTTTCCATCAATTCATCAAAAATAGGAGTATTTGCCATTTCAATCGCATTGTTATCAGTCTCATTGCTGATTCCCCAACCATCCATAATACAAAGTACAAGTGGTTTCATAGCTATCTATACGCTCTCAACAGTTAATCTTTATGATACGGGTGCCCTGAAAGAATTTGTTGTATCCTATAAAACTGCTCCGTTATCATACCACGAACAAGCAGGTGAGGCCAAGTTGCGCGGCCAAGTGCTAATATTAGGTGTGACTTATATAAGATATGTGGGTCTAAGCCTTGGGCCCCGCCAATTATAAGGCAAATATCTTTTATCCCCTCTTCAATTCGACTGCCTACCCAGGATGCTAATTCACGGCTGGATTTAATTTTTCCACTTTCATCTAAGGTAATAATTTGCGCTTTTTCTGGCACAAGAGTTAATAACCGTATAGCCTCATCCTTACGTCTTTCATGGGGGTTTTTTTGCGAAATAGGTTCAATTTCATGCAGAATAACCTCCCATCGTAAACGACTAGCATAGTGCTCATAGAGTTGATTAAAAATACCATGGCGGATTTTGCCGACAGCCAGGATCGTTATTCGCATCGTCTTATTAAATGCCCTATTTATTGCAAGGTTTGGGATTTATTGTTATTTTCCATAATTAATTTTGTTTCAAATTCTACACCCCACATTTTTTCAAGGCCATAAAACTCCCTAACCTCGGGTCGAAAAAGGTGAATAATTATATCGCCGCTATCGATTAAAACCCAGTCACCGTAATTTTTACCTTCTACATTAATTGATTTGACACCCTGCTTTTTTAACAAGGTTACTATATTTTCAGCCATTGCTGTAACCTGTCTCGAGGAAGTACCACTAGCTATGAGCATATAGTCAGCTATTGGTGATTTTTCTGCCAATTCTATACTCACAATGTCTTGTGCTTTGAATTCTTCTAAGGATTCAGTGATAAGATTTAGTAAACTGGGGTGTAATACCCTAATATTTGTGTTTGATATGACGATCTCCTTACTGTCTGGTGTTATTATTATCTAATTTCGTTTCTCGAATACTCGTCGCTGAAATAGGATTGAGTAATGTGTGTAAGAACACCCATTTGGGTGGTTTCAATTTACCTAGCAGTATACTTTTTCTTTCTCTTATACGACTATTGGCGAAACGTCTCGCCATCTTTCCAGACAAAGCTTTTTGTGAATAACCGGGACGATTGAATACTGCAATATTAACCATGCGAGAAATTCTCTGCCAATCTTTCCATTCTGAAAATTGGGCTAAATTATCCGCACCCATTATCCAGATGAAACGTGTTTGTGTATATCGCTTTTTGAGTAAAGCAATTGTATCGGCAGTATAGCGAGTGTTTAGTTGAAACTCTATGGGCTTAACAACTACTCTTGGATGGGTTGCCGTCAAACGCGCTGTTGACAGACGTTTACTGAGAGGTTCCATTCCTTTTGTTGATTTGAGGGGGTTTTGCGTTGAAACTAGCCACCAGATAGAATTTAACCGTAAACGTTTTAGAGCTAAATTGGTTATCATTCTATGGCCTGTATGCGCTGGATTGAATGATCCACCCAATAATCCAACTCTTCGCTTTTTATAACTGCCTTTCATAATGGATGATGGTAATATTTGCTTTACAGTTACTCCATCTAGCATTTTTTTAGTGGTCATGGTCGTGTTTGACCGCAACCGCGTACTACGTACTTGAAGCATGTTAGTTGTTCAGCTCCTACTGGGCCTCGCGCATGCAAGCGTCCAGTCGATATGCCAATCTCAGCGCCCATGCCAAATTCCCCACCATCGGCATATTGTGTGGATGCGTTATGCAAAACTATAGCGCTATCTACTTCTTTCAAGAATTTATCTGCATTTAAAATATTTTCGGTAATTATAGAGTCGGTATGGTTTGAACCATAATTGTTGATATGGTCGATAGCGCCATTTATCCCATCAACTATTTTAATGGATAAAATTGAATCCAGGTATTCAGTAGTCCAATCAATTTCAGTAGCTGGATTTATTTCGGGTACTAAAGTTTGAGAAGTGATGTCTCCCCTAAGTTCACAGCCTGCTTCAATTAGTTTTTTTGCTACCCGGGGTAATAATCTATCTACGCCTAATCTGTCTATTAGTAGGGTTTCTGCCGCACCGCAAACGCTAGGCCGTCTCATTTTTGCATTGAGTACGATATTGCAGGCCATTTCCAAGTTTGCACTACTGTCTAAGTACACATGGCAAAGGCCTTCTAAATGAGCAATGGTTGGAATACGACTTTCTTTTTGAACGCGTTCTACCAGAGACTTTCCGCCACGAGGCACGATAACATCAATTGTGTCTGCCATCGTCAGCAAGTGTCCCACTGCTTCACGATCCCTTGTGGGAACCAATTGAATACAAGTTTCGGGAAGTTCTGCCGACTTAAGGCCATGGTGCAAGCAGTCCAGGATAGCTTGCGATGTGTGAAAGGACTCAGACCCTCCACGCAGAATGACAGCGTTACCAGATTTTAAGCATAAACTACCAGCATCCGCAGTTACGTTTGGTCTTGACTCATAAATGATACCGATAACGCCAAGCGGTACCCGCACTTGGCTTATTTTCAAGCCGTTGGGTTGTTCCCATGATTTTATAACTTGGCCAACTGGGTCCGGCAGATTCGCTACTGTTTCTAAACCTTTTGCAACGCCTTCGAGTGTTTCGTCACTTAAATAAAGCCTATCGAGCAGCGATTTTTTTATATGTTTTGTGGAGGCATAATCGATATCTAAAGAGTTTGCTGCGAGTATTTTTTCTTTACTTGATCGTATTGCTTCCGCTGCGTTTAGAAGGGCGTTATTTTTTTGCTCCGTTGCTGCATATTTAATTGCTCTTCCTGCTGCAGAAGCATTTTTCCCTAATTCACTCATGAGTTTGGAAAGTTTGGCTTTGGTCAGTGTATCGCTAAGTTCCATTGGGGGTCTCTACTCATTTAATACTAAATCGTCTCGGTGTATTAACTCATCGCGGCCACGATAGCCTAGAATACTCTCTATTTCTTTAGATTTATGTCCCTGGATCATGCCAGCATCTGTTGCCGAGTATGCAACTAACCCTTTTGCAACCTCTTCTCCATTTGCACTATGGACCGTTACTAAATCACCTCTTTTGAAAGTGCCACTTATGCTAAGTATGCCTGCAGGTAAAATACTGCGCCCACTATATAGGGCTTCCATCGCCCCTTCATCTAAAAAGATTGAACCATTAGAACTAATGGCACTTGCAATCCAACTTTTACGTGCACCGCGTGGCGTTGATGAGGCTTGAAACCAAGTACATTTGGCTCCTTGAATTAAAGATGTAAGTGGATTCATTCTATTACCAGCAAGAATTGCCATTTGACAGCCAGCGTTAGTTGCAATCTTAGCCGCTGCCAGTTTAGTAACCATCCCACCAGATGAATAATTTGTTCCTGCAACGCCCGCCATAGCATTGATAGCAGGAGTTATCCGCTCAACGTTTGCTATATGTTTTGCAGTTTTGTCTTTTTTGGGATCGCGTTCATATAAACCATCAACGTCAGACAAAAGAATAAGTGTGTCGGCGCTAATCATTTGAGCAACACGAGCTCCAAGTCTATCATTATCACCAAACCGAATTTCTTTGGTAGTGACTGTATCATTTTCATTAATTATAGGAACAACCCCAAAATTCAGGAGAGTTGTTAATGTTGCTCTAGCATTTAAATGACGACGCCGTTCTTCTGTATCTTCGGGGGACAGTAAAATTTGAGCGACAGTAATGGAGTGCCGAGCCAAGGCGGTTTCATAGGCATGAGCAAGTCGAATTTGTCCTGTGGCAGCCGCAGCTTGTTTTTCTTCTAATTTTAAAATTCGACTATTTATTTTCAAGTGTTGGCTGCCTACTGCAATTGCTCCAGATGATACTATTAATAATTCTTTACCTTGTTTTTTTAGGTCTGCTATATCGTCAGCTAGCTTTTCTAACCATTGGTAACGGATTGTGCCAGTTTGTTCATTTACAAGCAGAGCAGATCCTATCTTCACCACTATTCGTTTTGCATTAGTTATATTCGGCGTATGCTTTTTTTGTGTCAATAAGGGCTCCATCCCTGATGCTCCTTAATCTGATGACTTTCGCGCTTAATAAGGGATTGTTTTTTCTGAATTTCCTGAGATAAGTGCGACAAAACGTCCTTTAGGCCTAAGTGTGCTGAAGAAGATAAAAGGAAGACAGGTTTTTTGGTGAATTTTGATAAAAGAAAGTGAATTTTTTTTGCATCGTTCTGTTTTAGTGTATCTACTTTTGTGATGCCAATAATTTCATTTTTATGTTTCAAGTCAGAGCCATATGCCTCTAGCTCTTGACGGACAGTTTTATATGCATGTATCGGATCTTTTTGATTCACGTCTATCAAATGCAAAAGAACTGAACATCGCTCAATATGCCCAAGGAAACGAGTTCCAAGACCCGAGCCTTGATGCGCTCCTTCTATTAAGCCTGGTATATCTGCAATAACAAATTCATTATCTAAGAATCCTACAACACCCAAATTTGGGTGCAAGGTTGTGAAAGGGTAATCTGCTATTTTTGGTTTCGCTCGCGTCACTGTTGATAATAATGTCGATTTACCCGCGTTAGGAAGGCCTATCAAACCCGCATCTGCTATCAGTTTTAATCGTAGCCAAATCGATTTTTCGACGCCTGGCCATCCAGGTAAAGATTTATGTGGGGCTCTATTAGTGGAAGTTTTATATCTGAGGTTTCCAAAACCGCCGTCACCACCTGTAGCAAGTACTATCTTTTGCCCAATTTGTACCATGTCGGCAATAATAGTTTCTCGGGTTTCATCAAGAACCTGGGTCCCAACAGGTAACTTTAATACAATGTCTTCTCCAGAAGCCCCAGATTTTTGCTGCCCTGCTCCCGGTCTGCCTGTCTTTGCCTTGAAATGTTGTTGGTATCGATAGTCTATCAAAGTATTTAAACCATCGACACATTCTGCTATAACGTGACCCCCTCGGCCACCGTCGCCGCCATCGGGACCACCGAACTCAATATACTTCTCGCGTCTGAAGCTGGAACACCCACTGCCACCATCGCCACTTTTAATATGTACTTTTGCTTGATCAAGAAACTTCAACGCTGCCGCCTCTAAAATACCAAACCAAAAAAAGCAAATGCTAGTCTAGTTTAATCAACCAATCAATTAGCATCTAATTTTCTTGGTTTAAATTGTGCACATCATACTAGCACACATTACGGCGCTTCGAGTGGGATATACTGTAACTTAAGTTAACATAATTTATGCTGTTGATTTGTTTATTTTATTCCGCCGCTATCGCTTTTGGATGGACTGTAATATACGTTCGGTTACCAGTTTTATGTTGGAAGGCAACCTTTCCTTCTACTTTTGAGTAAAGAGTATGGTCTTTTCCCATTCCAACATTTACGCCAGGATGAAATTTAGTACCGCGTTGACGTACTAAAATATTGCCAGGAATTACAGCTTCGCCACCGTATTTCTTTACTCCTAACCGTCTGCCCGCCGAGTCTCTCCCATTTCTGGAGCTACCGCCTGCTTTTTTATGTGCCATTTATCTTTACTCCTCAGTGACAGAGTCTTTGGATTTAAGAGCTTCTTTAGCCTTAGAGGCGGCCTTAGCCTTGGGAGCGGCCTTAGCCTTAGGAGCGGC
>MDSX01043167.1_pt1 | contig 13166 bp, 12 predicted proteins | sample 811141 | NCBI WGS metagenome assembly MDSX01 (sample SAMN05326642, study PRJNA326480) | marine metagenome | isolation source: seawater | place: Atlantic Ocean: South East | collected 2010
CAGTACTTGTAATAAATCCGACTGATTCTGCAGCAATGAAATCAGCATTTTGTCTGAGTAATGCAGCAGCATCAAAAAATCTAGGTGCTATTAATCCAGTTGTACCAACACCTACTGAAGCAAAAACTGATTTAGGAACTCTTACGTCTTCAGAGGTTGTAGTCGAATTAAATCCTACATTATTATCAGAATCATATACTGCACCTTGATTAAAGAAAACATCTTTATTGTTTATTTCAATATCTCTTGATGGTTGATTAGTTCCAAAACCAACCGATCCTATACCAGTTGTTGTAATTACTGTTCCGTTAGGACCTACTTTTAATGTTCCTTCAAGAGTTGAATCTCCATCTACATTTAATGCAGAATCAAAATCAACATCATTAATAACATTCAATTGGTTTTGAAGAGTTGTATTGTTCGCAACTGTTAAAGTATTTGAAAGAGTAGTTGCACCTGCAACATCAAGTAATTTTTCAAACTTTACGTCATCTTCTACTGTTAACTTATCTTTGAAAGTTCCAGCAGCACCAACTTCAAATGTTCCAAATATAGTTGCTGAAGTTCCAACTTGTATATTTTCGGTAATTGATGCACCTTTACCAACAACAATATTTTGTTCAAATGTAGATATACCTGAAACTATTACATTTCCAATAAAGGTAGATGCAGCTCCTACAAATAAAGTATCATCAAGTTGAGTAGCACGTTCAACTGTTAATGAATTTTCAAATAATCCTTGACCATTTCCCCCAACTGTAAAATCATCAAGTATTGAAGTTATTCCAGTTACTTTTAATGGAGCATCTATTGTAGAACCCGCACCTGTTGCATTAAATCCTTGAGTAAATTCCGACCTCTGGAAGAAACTGGAAATACCTAATACAATTATATCTCCTTGGAATCTTGAAGTACCTTTAACATGAAGATGATTTTGTGGAAGTGTAAGACCAATACCAATATATGAGTTAGTTACAAGTCCCGCAGGTCTCTTTTCCCAAAAAGTTCTAATCGCAATATCTGCGATATTTACATTATTTGGGTTTACAGAACCTTCTACTAATTCTTTTAGAGATCCACCACCACTGGTAATCAAGTTTATACCACGGAATGATGAAGTACCTACAAGAGTTTCTTCATTATAAACAAAGATACCTTCACTGAATGAAGGTTCAAATTCTACCCATTTTATACCTTGAGAATCTTTTGTTAAAAATGCTCCTAAAACACCAGGATTATTAGTTGAGTCATATAAGTTGGCACTCAATCTCATGTCGCCAACAACATCCAATCTTCTTGTTGGATCTAAAGTTCCTAAGCCTAATCTACCATCACTCTCTTTTATTATTAAACTCGCACCTTCTGGATTTCCATCTGCACCACCAACTCTAAAAGTATCAGTAACAGTTAATATTCCTACTTGTAATTCTTTTAATTCGTTATCAAAATTTACTGCACCTTTAAACGTACTAATGCCATTGAAGATAGCATTACCTAATACATTAAGATCCCCAAATTGATTATCGTCCCCATCAAAATCATAATATAATTTACCAAAAACATAAACGTCTTTGTAAAACTTTGCATCCTCATTCTGGACGGTTGGTTTTCCAATAATAGTTAGATCCTTACCTTCCTCTTCCACTTATCCAAAACCTCCTAATAGATTCTTTATCTGACTAGAATCAAGTTGACCCTTAAGTTGATCTTGAAGAGCACCTGTATCAATCTTATCTAAGTTACCTGCTATATCAAGATCTGCTACTTGAGATTGAAGTTTACCAGCAAAGGTATTTCCTACATTAGCAAGTTCTGGTAATGCTCCACCTAACTTATCTGCTAAGAAGTCACCACCAACAAAACTACCTTCAAAGGCATTTTTAGCAAAGTCTATACCCATTGATCGGGGAAGATTACCTAACTTAGCAGATACAGTAGCCTTCAATCCACCTATATCTACCTTTCCACCTCTTGCCTCTAAATTTATATTTTTTCCTTTAATATCAACATCGTTATCTGCATCTATAAGAATATTAGGTGCTTTGATTTTAACCTGTCCATTACCATTTGCTGTGATGAGAATACCACCTTTTAATGCAGTTATGGTTATGTCTTGATCTTTTTCATTTTCATTATTTGCACCCGCAGCAATTTCTATTTTTCTATCGCTATGAATACTTAGTGTTCCATCATTACATTGGAACATACTTGACTTATCTCCATCATCATTTGCACCGTACATCAACCACGATAAGTTTCCATTATTTCCCATCTTAGGATTATTAGCATCTATCCTAAAATCTGGACCTAAAGATATAAACCTTCGTCTATCCCAATTTTGCGACTCAACTGGTCTTTCAGACATTAGTATCCTCCTCCATATCCACTCCCACCTGATCCCGAAGACCCGCTACCACCAGAATCGTTATTATTAGAAGGAGGGTCACTCTGTCCAGTCGTTTGCTGACTTGTGTTGTTAGTTGTGTTAGTTTGAGTAGTGCTACTTGTAGTAGTCTCGGTTGTGGTGTTGGAAACATTTGTTTGTGGGGATGGAGATACTGTCATTGTAGATGCAACACTAACTGCTGTTCCAAAACTTTGTTCTGGAGTATCATATATTATTTGATGAGGTGATGTTGTGTGTGCGATACCAACCATCTTTACACCCCTTGTTGGATGAATATGATAAGCACCGTAATATGGTTGTCCTTTTACATAACCAACCAAATTATTCTCTTCAGGATCAATACAATCAATAACTTGTTTTATTTCTGCTGATGGTTCAGGAGGTCCTAAAATTGGTCTGATTGAAGCACCTCTTCCAGTATCACTTTGAATTGTGATTTGCGGTAGAAGAGTAGTTATATTGATATTTAGTGGTTTAACAGAAACAATACTTCCCTTATCAATAACAAGTTGATATTGGTTTCCAAACTGATCAATTGCTGTGTCATTTTCTGAATATCCTAGACCTGCATTATCCACTACTGTATCAACAACACCAAAGTCTTCCAATTCTCCTGGTGGATATCCTTCTCCCTCAGATACAACATAAAGACCTACAACTTCACCATTTTTGATTAATGCTCTACCAATTGCACCGTATCCCTCATCACAATCGTCTATAATTTCAACAAAAGGAGGAAACTCATATTTAATACCAGGACTAGTAACTCTTAAACCAATAAGACTAGCAGTAGTATCTGGAAGACCTAATTCGCCACTTAAGTTTCCCATTATAGCTTCTCCTGCGGCTCCAAATCCATTACCACCAAATATTCTAACCTTTGGTTTACCACAACCTGTTCTCTTTCCCCCAAAACATTCTCCAAGAGGATCGCTAAAAGACTTATTGAAATTTGGAATATCTAAACCTAAATCTAATGAACTTTCAAGTCCCTCTGCTGTTTGTACAAAACTATTTGCAGCACCTAATACATCATCTAAACCACTTAACGCAGAATTAGCAATACCTCCACCTATCTTAAATGCTCCACTTATACCAGTACACTTATCAATACTCGCACCACAATCAAACAATGAACCTACACCACTAATCATATCTACTTTGCTTCTAATCTGTGAAGAAATATCAAATCCACTAGACAATACTTTACTTATACTTCCGAGAGGACCTGCTAAAGTATCTCCAATACTATCAACTATGTTATTTAAAAGTGCTCCTGTGAATTGATCTGCCATACATTGTGGAACCCCAAGAACATCATCAAATGAATCCATCATGGATCTTAACATCTTTTCAGTTGTTGCTGCCAAACCACCTGCAACATTACCTACCATACATTCAAGATCTTTTTGAATAGCACCAACAGGACCTACCATAGCTTTCTGTGCTGCTACACCTGCTAAATGTGCTGCTACAGGATTTTGAGTCAATGCTAATACATTATTAAAAACACCTTTATATAATACTTGTAAACCTTGCTGTACCTGTCCTGTTAACTCTCCAACAACATTCTGACTAATATCTCCAACTAAACCATTAACTCCCGTTGTTATGTTTTTACTTGTATCTTTTATTAATTGATCTATCTTTCCAATTTGTCCCTCACCCATACTTGAAAGACGTTTAAAATCACTTACAAAATTATTAACAGTTGCTGTTACTTTAGTTGTACTTGAATCTTTACAGGCACTAGGAACAGTAATCTCTTTACCAATATTATTACTTACAGTTACAGTGTCTCTTTTTTCTGCATTATCAGCATCTGTATTAACTGGACTTACTTGACTATCAATTGTTTCTTGATGCGATTCATCTACTTTAATAGCTTTATTTTGTTCATATTTCTCTTTTGGTATCTCACTAGTATATCCTGTAAATGGTTTGAATGCACCACTATAAGCTGCAAATGCATCACTGGATGCTTTTGTTCTACCAAAACTTGCAATAATTGCTGGAACTTGAGCATCATCTCCATCTAAGAAAAATCCTAATACAATTTCTCCAGGTTCAATGTAAATTGACTGTGCTTGATTCTTTGCTCCAGTTCCTGCAGTTGGGGGTAGCAATACAATTGCTAAAGGTAAATCTTTATCGGGTAACTTTTTCTCATCAGGATGATAACCCATGATCCTGACTCTTCTTTTAAGACCCCAGTTTTTATTTACATTCCAATTTACTTTATGGTTAGGAGCTGGAGGAACTTGTCCTATCCACCATCTAAAACCATCTTTTCCAAGAAAATTAGTTTTTATATTACTTGTATCTTCCATCATTATTCTACATCCTCCTGCTGCTCTTCTTTTCTATCAGGATTATCTCCAGCAAAATCTTTCAGAACTTTCATAGATGTGTATGATTTTTCTATATCATAATGATGACATAATTCTTTGATTATGTATACACCAGATTGTTTACTATCTATAGCATCTCCTGTAGTTGCTGATGTAGACATTGGGGGAAATTCACATTCAATGCACATACCTGCTTCTAAATTTGAATTAAGAGGTATTGTCATATCCAAAACATTTGTGAATAATGTATTATATCTTGTGACAGATTGCATTTGATATTTTAAAGGATCAGATTTCTTAAGATGATTTGTATCTCCTCTTGCTAATACACCTATATCAAGAATCCCAGTAAGTGATCTTGAAGCAGTATCTTCAATAGTATCTTCAGAACCTGTTTTATTATCAGGATCAAGTTTTAATGGATACTTTGTAGGATCTTCAGAACCCATTAGAGACATATTATCTTTTGTTATCTCATCTTTTCTTTTATACTGTAGTGCTTCAAATTCAAAGTTATATGGATTAAAATACATACCACTACTTGAATAAGTTCCTAATTTTAAATTTTTAACAATATCATTATTTTGTTGTATCGAAAATTTTAATATTTTGAAATCAGTATTTGCAGGTCTATCTTCAGAATCAAATCCTTGTGTTGCTTCCCCATAATAAAATGGTGGTGCTTTTAGTTTTTCATCAGCATCATTGGTAATTTTATAAGTTTCTTGTCTCATTAAAGTATCAACAGATCTAAACTTATACCCAGACTTAGTTTGATAAAATAAAAATCCCGCACTTTTAGCACCTTTAGTTTTAGTAACAGATTTCTTTGCTAACCATACTAATGTAGGGAATGGTTTTTTTAAATTTCCAATAAATCCATACGCATTTGATGTTAATTCAACTTTAAAACGATCTTTTTCTATACCAAGAGTATCGGTTAAAATATTTTCAACAGTAGCACCGATGTTCTGATCTGGAGAATATTTTTTATAACATCTTACTGTTTCATTAACTATTGCTTCTCTAGAAGTTAAATTTATGGTAAACATTTCTCTCTTAGCATCTCTAACAACATTAGTAATACCAGTTACATAGAGATAATCTTGTGTTTTTTGTGAAAAATCTAATGGTATATTAGTCTCAACATTCGCTCCTATCTTAATTCTGCATATCTCTCCACCTCTAAGAGGTAAACCTTGATAGAGTGCTTTTAATTTATCATCTGTACTTTCTGTATCTTCTTCGTCCTCTGTAACAACTTGTGCTTCGTTAACTACCAATACTTTTAAAGTTATGCATGGAGAGAATATATCTTCAAAATAATCAACAGAAGCAATATACGGAGTCAAATCAAAAGGTTTCTCACCTTCTTTCCTTCTGTCCGAATGTATTAAAAACTCTTCTATTATACATTGATTAGTTGCTGACATGTTTTTATCCTATATGCTCCAATGCTCGTTTGCTTTCAAGTCTATTTAAGTCATCACCACCACTAATATTAATCGTGGTAAAACTACTATCTCCACCAGAGTTACCGTTTCCTTGGTTTTGATTTGGTGCAACAACAGTAATTATTTCTGGTTCATTATCTGGAGTTAACTTGGCAATAAATGCAGTGCCTCTTTTCCTTTTAGAATTAATTAGTTCTTTATTTGATAATTTATTTCCTGCAGCTTTTACCTGTTGATAAACTTTGTCTTTTGCTGAAACTTGTTCTTCTGATTCTATTTTAGAATCTTCATCTTTATCAATATTTACTTTTTCTTCATTCCATTCATTTCCAGATCTAGGTTTAACGTTTGTCTTTGAACCCCATTTTGATCCATCCCAAACTCTATACTTACTTCCTCTTGAAGTATCAATTACTTTGTAGTCACCGATAGCAGGTTTATTAGTAGGATCATCTCCAACATTTTCTGAATCGGAATCAGTTTCTCCACCTTCCTCTTTATCTTCACTATTTTTTTCTTCTTCTAAATTTCCACCTTCTTCAAAATCTTCTTTAAACACTTCTGATTCAGGATCATCAAGAACTTTTTCTGCACCAGTAATATCTCCATTAAGTTTCTGCCATCCTAATTCTATTTCTGAAAATGCTTCTTTTAATCTTCCTGATTTATCAGCAAAATCAAATGATAAAATATTTTGTCCAAATCCAAGAATTAATTTACCTATACCTTTCACAGTATCAATCGATCCTCCAACAAAATTACCTATTCCATTCCAAACATCTGTAACTACTTTAATTCCTTTCTCAACCGTTTCTATAAGACCACCAATATTTTTAACTATCCAAGCACCCGCAAAAAGTCCAACTAATTTTAATACTCTGCTAAGAAGACTACCACCAGCTTTTTTCATAGTATCAGTAATATTAGAAAGTGATGAAGAGACAAGATTAGGTTTTTCTAATCGTTTTTCCTCAGATTGCTTTTGTTTTAAATCTTTTTGTTTGGCAGAATCAGTTTTAAGACGTTCTAAACGTTGTTTCTTTAGTCTATTCTCTTCTTGCAACCCGTCTTGTATCCCAATAACATTTTTTGTCATTGTCTTAAGATTACCTTTTAACGCACGAAAACCATCTCTCATAGAGGATATGGGAGATTTCCTTACAGTTTTTCCACCAGATGTTGTTATTGGAACTTTAGCCATTATGCTGTGTATGCGTTATAAGTGTTTTTTGCATTCGATTCATATAAATTATCAGGATTTGATGAAGGAATAGTAGGTGTAAAGTTACCTGCATATCCTGTTTTAGTTTTTTCTTTGTTGTTGCTTCCACCACCAGCCGAAACTACTTGTACAATTGGTGCTCGTTTTTCAACTGCTCCAAGTTTAGAAAAATCATCATTTCCCATACCACTTATCTCAACATTATCTCCACCTGTCATATCAATATTCTGATTCTTGGCATCTCTCTTTAAATCTTGATGTATAGATTGTCCCATAGCAGATACACTCAAGACACCAGAAACACCTTGCATACCTGGTATTAAACTAGTAATCGCACCTGCAGTATATAATCCTGCACCAGTCCAATTACCTTTCATACCTTCACCTACAGCACCCCAAATATCAAGACCAGTACCGATAAGAGGTATAGATCCCAAAAGTCCTCTCTTAGCAACTTTAGCAACACTTTTCTTTGCTACTTCCTTTGCTACTTTCTTAGTAACTTCCTTTGATGCTTTATTTTTACCTATATTAAAGAATCCTTTTATTGCCTTTCTCATACCAGGACCAATTGCTTTCTTTATTCCAACAAATGCTTTTCTTACTGCAGTTCTAATAATCCTTCCTGCAATTCTAAATGGAAATGTTATAATTTTTCCAGTTAATTTGGCAATACTTTTGACAAAATTACCTGCAATTTTTAATAAACCATTTATAATTTTATTAAAATAAAAAATACCAGTAAACAATTGTTGTCCCATGGAGTTCAACTCCACCTTGAGTTTCTCCAGTTCCTCTGTATTACCCTCTCTCCATGCAGTAAACAACTTAAATGCTTTCTTTAAAACAAAACCACCAAAGAGTGTTAATAATGCTTTTTTAATTCTTTCAAAGAACCCAAATGTTTTTTTCTGTTGCTTATCTATCTCTGGTTCTGCTTCTGCTTCTAAATCACTTTCTTCTAATTCATCTTCAGCATTTTTCCTTAGTCTTTCTTGGAATAAAAGATTTTGTTGTTTTGCTAATTCATCTTGTATCTTAGCATCAGTTTCATTGCCTTTTACAATTACCTTTCTAATATTAGCAAGAACAGTTGCCATGTTAGACATACTTTCTTCTAATGCAGTTACTCTCTTAGTTAAACTATTAACTGGAGCAACTAAAGCACCTCCTTGTGACTGCACCCTTTTATCTACATTCCCTCTGCTTGACAACACCAAAGCACCGCCACCAAAACTCATTTTGGTATTTTTAGCAATTGCCTGTCTATTCTGTTTAGATAAAATACTACGTCTTGCAAATATCTTTCTTCTTTCTTCATTTGTTAAAACTCTTCCCGTAGCAGGATCTATCCCAGTATCTGCTGAATCCAGATTGGGATTATTACCTAAATTAAAAAAGCTGTCTTTAACCGCCATTTATACCATTTTTTAAATTTTCTTCTTCAATATACTGGGATAAGAGAGTTACATATATTTCTCTTTCCCAAGGAATCATATTTTCTAACTCTGTTAATGAATATTTATGATGCTGTATCAGGGCAAAATTTGTCTTGAAGTATGACTCAAGAGATTCATGAGCCATGGCTACTCGAAAAAAGACGATAACCCTTCTAAAACGATATGATTATTAACTTGAGTTTTAGGATTAACTATATCAAAAGTATGTTTCAACTTTGGCATAGTTTCAAAAAACTTTTCAATTTTTTTAAATTGTTGAGAATTAAGTTGTTCAAGAAAAGAATTTAATTCTTTCTTTGTACAATCAGAAGAAGCAAACGATTCTTCTGGACTAAAAACTTGATCTATACAATCAGCAACCAATTCAAAAGTATCGTCCACTGAAACATCAGTTTCATTAAAATTAGATTTAATAAATTGACCCAGAGATGGATATTTTAATCTTAGAGTATAACTATCATCTAAAACTACATCCTTATTATGATCCTCACTCATATCTAATTTTATCTCATCTATGTCAACCAAGACTGGAACTTGTGTAACTCCATCATCAGGACAAGTTATCATTAATTCAACTTGCTCTCCAACAGATTTACCACGAACATGTAGGAATAGATATTCTATCTCAAAAGTTGGTAGTTTGTCTACTTTAATACCTCTTGTTATTATACAATTAGTAAGAACATCCTTAACAGCACGACCAATCTGCTTTTCATCTTGACTCTCCATTGCTATAACAAGAATTTTTTCTTCTTTAACAAGGAAAGGTCTATATTTAACAGTTTTTTTAGTAACAGGCAACTCTAACTCATACGTTGGAGTTGTAATTGTTGGTAAAGGCATAATAAATTATAACAATTCGTATAGTATATAGCAAGGTTTTTTGAATTAAATAAATCCCGCACCATCACCAATTTGGAATTTTTTATTAATAGTCTTAGAGTTATTGACAGAATCGCCAGATTTAATAAATTCATCTCCTTTACTAATGACTTCTTTCTTATTTTCAGTAATATCAACACCACTGTCAACCATTTCTTTAAGTTCTGCGACAGTAAGATTATTATATCCTGCACCACTACGATACTTAGATATATTACTTATAGGTCCACAAACATAACGAGTATATTCAAAAGTGGCAGAAGCAGTTAAAATCTTAGATGCATCATATCCAACTTGAATAGCACCTACGTTTTGTGGGAATAGATTAAAGAAAGTATATTCTAAACTAGTATCATAATCTCTTTCAAACTTCATTATTTTTGTTTCTTCCATTCTATAGTCATCAGGATACTGCATCCTTATATAATAATTTGTTTTATTTTGAGTAATAGGTCCTGTTCTTCCGCCAGGTGCATGAGTTCCACCTGCAGTATACTCCATCCAATGTTCTAAGAATTTTATAACTTTATATTGCTTATCAACATAAAAATTAAGTGTAATTGGTACAAATATTCTACTGTGTGCAAATTTTTCTGTTATTCCTGTGAATGCTCCTGTTATATTGGTAGTACTAAGAGATGAGAATGGTAGTTGAGCAGCATTACATAGTAAACCCATATCTCCTACTATAAATCTTTTATCTACTCCTCTATTACTTAAATATTCACTTAGTCCTCCAGCTGCTCTACCAAAACGAACTTCATAATGAGAAGTTTGAGCTAAGTTTGTGAGAACTGGTTTAAAATCGCTTATTCTTTTTGGTCTCGGTTTTTCCACACTAAATATCTATTATGAGTTTAATTATACTTATTTAGCATGACATATAAAGGAAAATACCGACCATCTCATCCTGAGAAGTATAAAGGTAATCCCATGAATATAGTGTATCGTTCATTATGGGAAAGAAAATTTATGGTTTATTGTGATAAAAATAGAAATATATTAGAGTGGTGGAGCGAAGAGATTGCAATTCCTTACAGATCACCTATTGACAGAAGAGTTCATAGATATTTTCCAGACTTTTATATTAAAGTAAAAGAATCCCATAATAAAATTAAATCATACCTTATAGAGGTAAAACCCAAAAAACAAACAAAACCTCCTGTAAAACCAAAGAGACAAACTAAAGGTTATATTCGTGAAGCATATGAGTATGCTAAAAATCAATCAAAGTGGGAAGCAGCAACTGAATATTGTTTAGATCGTGGATGGGAGTTTAAAGTAATTACAGAAAAAGAATTAGGAGTATGAGTAGACTATCTGGAATATTAGAAGATTACACAGGTTCGGGAGATGTTGATGATGTCTACCAAGAGGTTCTAGGTGCGTTAACAGAAGGTAGTGTCCCAGAAGTTGGAAAGTACTATACATTTGTATATCGTCCCAAAACACCTAATCTAAGATATGATGAATATCCTTTAGTAGCAGTTACAAGTGTATTCTCTTGGGGTATGAAAGGAATTAATTTTCATTGGGGAGAATCAAGACAATATACCTTTCAAGAAATAGTTGGAGGGTTATATAATATAACTGATGAAGAGATAACAGACGCAAGAAATTTATCTTTCGGAAAATATAGGCTAAATAGATAAAAAAGAGGTCGATTTATGAACGCTGGCGGTATTAGTGAAGAAGGAAGATTACTAGCTGAGAAAAATAGAGAGGAATATGCTAAGAAGAATAATGCAGTTGAAGTAAATAAAAACTTAGGTAAAGAAACTGCAAATAATGATGGAACACCAAAATCATCTGCACCTCTCAGATATCCTTATACAAAGATAGATGAGCATGATGATTACCTGAGACTTGAAATAGTTGAGTTTACTCCACCAGGTCTACAAAGGGCAGATGATTCTCTTCGTTTAAGAACTAGTGATGAAATTGCAAAGAAAGATATAAACCATACTATTATGTTGCCAGTACCTCAAGGTGCACAAGATGGTAGAAGTGCAAATTGGGATATGTCTGAAATGGGTCCTTTAGCAGCATTAACAGCATCTGCTGCAGGAGCAGGTCTAAGAGCAGATGGTAGTCTTGCTACTATGACAGGAGCATCTTTTGCAGAAATGAAAGGACAATTAGATAAAGCATTAGAAACAGACAAAGGAACAGTTGGTAAATTAATTACTGGAGGAATTGCAGGTTTAGTTGCAAACGCAGTCACAGGTGGTGGTGGAGATGCTATTGCTAGAGAAACTGGACTAAGAATTAACCAGAACCAACAATTACTATTCACTGGTGTAACTGGTAGAGACTTTAATTTTGGGTGGGATATAATTCCAAGAAGTAAAAAAGAAGCTGCACAAGTAAAAGTTATTATAAGAGTTCTCAAACAAGCAATGTCTGCTCAAAGAGGAGGAACAAATACTGTAAAAGGTTTATTTTTAAAGTCTCCAGATATATTTTATCTAACCTACATGAAAGGGAAAAATCAACATCCTTTTTTAAATGCATTTAAACCAGCTGCACTTACTAGTTGTAATGTAAACTATACAGGTTCTGGAACTTATGCTACATACCATGATGGTAATCCCGTGCACTTAAATTTAACTCTAACTTTCAGAGAACTAACACCAGTATACAGGGAAGATTATTCCACAGAACAATCAGGAGAAGGAGTAGGATACTAATGGGATTTTTTAGAGAGTTACCAAATGTTGAATATCTATCTCCACTTTCAGATAGAAATTCTTCGTTAGATTATATAAAGGTTAAAAATTTATTTCGTCGTGTAAAAATCAGAGACGATTTAAAAAAATACTTTACTATTTTTGATAGGATAACTATAAAGGATGGTTTCCGTCCCGATCAAGTTGCAGAGCAAGTATATGAACAATCTGATCTTGATTGGGTTGTATTAATAACTGCAGGGATAATTAATGTAAATAATGAGTGGCCGTTGAATAGTCGTGAATTATATGAATTTGCTCTCAAAAAATATGGTGCAAGTTTAAATGCAACAAAATATTATGAAACAATTCAAATTAAGGATCTTAGAAATAGATTAATTTTACCTGCGGGTCAGATTGTAGATGAAGATTTTTCAATACCAGACCCTTCTAATCCACTTACTAATCTAACAGGTAACGCAGTTAGAATTGGTATATCCAACTATGAATATGAAACTCGTGTAAATGAGAAGAAAAGAAATATTGAATTACTGAAACCACAGTATCTACAACAATTCTTAAAAGATATGAGAAAGATAATGAAATATTCAAAGTCTTCTCAATTTATTAATACAAAATTAATCAGAACTGCCAATACGAGAATCAAATCTCCATAAAAAAAGGGGTCTAAACGACCCCTTTCTAGTATATTCTAATATCA